>Ga0209591_10000359_pt1 | contig 60194 bp, 59 predicted proteins | sample MAT01_FD_187207 | JGI IMG/M metagenome (GOLD analysis project Ga0209591, IMG submission 187207) | Freshwater microbial communities from Lake Fryxell liftoff mats and glacier meltwater in Antarctica - MAT-01 (SPAdes) (version 2) | ecosystem: Environmental > Aquatic > Freshwater > Ice > Liftoff...
CAGAACGGCTTGACGCAGAACGGCTGACGCAGAACGGCTTGACGCAGAACTGCTTGACGCAGAACGGCTGGCTTCGCGTAGGCATTTTAGTTGATCGTGAATCAAGAATACTGCTTTGGTAAAGTGCCTTGGTAGGTGGAGTCGAGGCGTGTGTGCTTTTTCCTAAAATGTTATAGATGAGACGTCAAGGTTGATGCTGGCGAAACGCGACGACAGCCGCCTTCCACCCGCTGTTCTGCGTCCAGCTGTTCTGCGTCCAGCAGGTCTGCGGACTCTCTTCTGCCTCGAACTGTGCCGCGCTGTGTAGCTTCAGACGCCACCGTACCCGACTGACCTTCGGGGCGCGCGACACAGCGGTTTCGCTCCAAATTCAACTCTCTCCACTGGCACAGGTGATCCCGATGGTTCATGAGATGACCACGACGACTTTTACGATCGAGGGATACCGCGTCATCAAAACGCTCGGTATCGTGCGCGGAATCGTGGTGCGTTCGCGCTCGATCATTGGTACGATCGGCAGCTCGCTGCAGACGATCATCGGCGGCAACATCACCGGCTTCACCAGACTCTGCGAGCAGGCGAGAGGCGACGCGTTCGACATGATGGTCAGTCATGCGGGCCATCTGGGTGCAAATGCGGTGATCGGCGTGCGGTACGACGCGACGGAGATCATGAGGGGCGTGAGTGAAGTGCTGTGTTACGGAACGGCTGTCATTGTGGAGCAGGAGCAGGCCGCGCCGCGCTGAGGATCTGTGCTCCTCTGTGTTGGTATATCGCTGATGTGAGCATGCGCTCAGTGTGCTGAGGCGAGATCGGGCCGCGACAACGAATGTCGCGGCCCGATCTCGTTCGGTGCGTGATCACTGACGCCGTGTGCAGGTGATCAGATGGACAACGGCGCCGGTGCGAGTTCCGGGCTGTGTCGCCCGCGTGCACCAACGTGCCACCACGTCTCGACGATGTCGCCACGCACGCCGAGCATCGCATCGAACTGCTGTGTGACGATGCAGGCGTGGTTGGGGACGATACGGACCTGATCACCGACCTCCGGCCGCCAAACCGAATCGCTGAGATCGAGAATTCCGTGCTCCTCGCTCATCCGCGTGATGGTGACTTCAGGGTGATCGAGCACAGCGCCGTAGCCACCGCCCTCGGTCGTGCGAATGGGCTCGCGCCCGAGCGCCTTCACGCCGGCGTCGATGACGACCTGGCCGGGCACGGCATCGCTGATCACCGTGGCCAGTACGGTCAATGCGCAATCCTCCCAGGCACAGGCGCCCATCTGGTAGGTGTCGCGATCGTTGAACACGTACGTACCCGGACGAATCTCGGTCAGCCCCGGAATCAGATGCATGCGGAACGCGGCGGGCGTGGAGCCGCCGCTCACGATCTCAGCGGCGAGTCCCGCTCGATCCAGCGCATCGAGCACATGATGCAGATCGCCTGAGAGCAACTCGATCAACCCTTCCTGCTGCGTGACGGGTTGGCGGATGTGGCCGGGGTAAAAGCAGATGCCGCGGTAGCGCAACCCGGGCTGTCGTCGAATCGCCCCCGCCAATCGCACCGCATCGCTCGGGTCGGACACACCCATGCGCTTCATGCCGAAGTCCACCTCCACCAGCACGTCGACGGTGTGATCGCGTTGCCGGCAGGCGGTGCCCAGCGCCTCGATCGTGCTGTGCGAATCGGCGGAGATCCGGAGCTGCACGTCTTCGGAGAAGGTGAGCACACGCCGAATCTTTGCCCCGAGCGGGGGATGGGCGAGAAAAATGTCGTCGGTGACTTCGCTCATGACCTGCAGCTCACGCGGCGTGGCGACAGTCAACCCGACCGCGCCCAGCCGCATCTGCTCGGCGGCGATCCGCGACGACTTGTGCGTCTTGACGTGCGGGCGCAGATCGAGCTGGTGAAGGGCGGCGTAGGCCGCCATACGATCAAGATTCACCGCCAGGCGATCGAGATCGACCAGGGGGACAGGAGTCTCGATATCAGTTAACGCGTAGGGCATGCTGCTAACGTGCGGGCGGGTGCAGCAGTGGGCAAGGCGTCGCGCACCCGTCGCGCCAGACGAGCCTGACCGCTAGCGTTGAAGAATGACGAATCTCTTCAATTTCACGTGGCGACTGGGTGTTGCCACCGCGCTGCTGGTCGGCTGCAAGGAAGCGCCGCCATCCACCCCGTCTCTTTCTGGCGATCCCGCTACGCTCACCTACGCCCCGGCGCTGAAGGTGAAGCTCGATTCGACCGAGCTCCGTCCGAGCGGCCTGTACGTCCATGACATCGTCGTCGGCACCGGTCCGATGGCCGACTCCATGTCCACCGCCGAGGTCCATTACACCGGGTGGCTGGCGGACGGCACCAAGTTCGACAGCAGTCGCGAGCGACAGGAGACCTTCCGGTTCACGGTGGGAATCGGTCAGGTGATTGGCGGGTGGGACGAGGGGGTGCGCGGGATGCGCGTCGGCGGAAAGCGTCAGCTGGTGGTGCCGCCGAAGCTGGGATATGGCGATATCGGCAGCGCGCCGGTCATCCCGCGGATGGCGACACTCGTCTTCGAAGTGGAGCTGATGGGAGTGCCGCAGGCGTCGCCCGCCGGAGTGCGCTGATGGAGTACGATACGATTCGCGTCACGTCGCCCGATGAGCTCAACTTCGCACGGCCGCTGCCGGGCACGTACGGCCCGTACTACCAGAAGTACATCGATCTGGTACCAGATGGCGACCTGCGACGACTGCTGCCGGTAATCTTCGATGCCGACTTCCGGGCGATGCGCACCATCGGTCCGGACCGTGAACGCGACCGGTATGCACCGGGCAAGTGGTCCATCCGAGAGGCCGTCGGACACATGGCGGATACGGAGCGCGTCTTCTCGTATCGCGCGATGCGCATTGCGCGCGGTGACACCACGCCACTCCCGAGTTTCGACGAAAATGCCTTCACCGCCGCCGCGCGTTACGACGAGATCCCGCTCGAGCAGATCCTCGGCGAACTGATGGCCGTCCACGCCGCCACGATTCTTCTGTTTGAGAACCTGTCAGACGACGCGTGGAATCGGGTGGGAACCACCTCCAATGCTCCTGCCAGCGTGCGGGCACTGGCGTACACTCTCGCCGGCCACGAACTGCATCACATGAATGTGTTTCGCGAGAAGTACGGCGTGATGGAGATGTAGCCGCCGTGCTGCACCCGCTCTGAGCGCCGTACCATGGCTCAGAGCGGCTTGGCACGGCTCAGCCAAGCCCAGCGCAACTCAAAGCGAGTCGAGCAGATCGTCGATGGCCTTGGAATCCGCCTCGTTGAGCGGGCCGCCGACGATGATCTTCTGCAGAATGTCCACCGCTTCGGCCGCCAGATCGTCGGTGTGCTTTCGATCGCTGTCAAAGCGCACGATGTGGCCGAGCAGCACCGTCTCCATTCGGCTGCGCTCTCCGTTCTCGTCGGCATCACCGAAGAGTTCAGCGTCTGCGCCCGCATCACCGGTTGAACGGGACTGCTCGTAACTCGGCACACTCTCTTTCCACGGCTCGTGTGCGGAATCGGAGTCCTTGAGCTTGTCCGGGGGGACGAGCGCAAACAGTCGGCACTGCAAGCCAGGCTCTTCCTCATACGCAAAGAGGCCGAGCGGCACAGGGTCGGCGAAGAGATCGAGGCGGAGCAGGTGCTCGATCGCGTCCTCCGGCATCGCGCAGCGGGCCACCAGCCGCTCGCCGATGAATGCACCAAGACACACGCCGTCGGGGGCGCGCTCGTCTTCGATGCGCTGCACCGAAATCGGGATGGCGGTGGTGGTGGTCACGAAGACCGCCGGGCGGTCTGCGTCGCCCCCCGGCTCACCATCGTACCGCTCAGCCCCATCGGGGCGCTCGTCTGCGTCGTCGTTGTCGAACATCTTGGAAGATAACCGCCAGGTGCAGGGCGTTCAGGTCTGCAGGGAGGGAATATCGGACGGCTCCAGCCTTTCGAGCGCGCGGCCGAGGAGTCGGGCAAGTGCAAGCCATTCGAGCACCACCAGGCAAACGGCAGTGATGAGACCGATCGACAGCGCCGCCAGCAGCGGCAGCCAGGTTCCAGCGAGCAGCGAGGCCAGGCCGTACCCAGCAGCCACCGGACCTGCAAGAAGGAGCGACAGCGTGGCAAGGATTCCGATCAGCGTGATGTACACCTGACCAACGACGGATGCTCCGCCGGTATTCGCGCCGCCCTGATTGAGGGGCACCCAGGCCGGGAGCCAGAGCGCGACGGCGTTGTAGAGGGTGATGTGCAGGAGATTCACCGCGCCGAGGGCGATGGTTCCCCCGATGATGGCGAGGGCCAGTCCCGCGCCGGTCAACGGCCCCCCGATGCTCCGCAGGACCAGGAACGACGGCGCGCCGAAGAGGATCGCCATGGCCGCGGTGGTGATCGCGGTGGCGGTAAGAATCTCGGTGGCAACGATGGTGTGGGTGGGGATCGGCGCGGTCTTGAGGAAGGGCAGGTGCGCCAGATCGTGGCGGAGGTCGAGCCGGAACCAGGCGGGGGCGGTGAGCACCGCACCGGCGAACACGCTCACAAAGGTCGTTGCCAGTGCAGAGCGGATGGCACCGCGATCGGGGTCGAAGCCGCCGCCGCTTCCCGCGACGAGAGCGATGATCACGACGATCGCGATCGCGAGGAGGAGTGCGCGAGGGCGGAAGGTGCGAACGGCGGCGGTGAGGTTCTTCCACGCAAGCGCGCCGGCCGGTGTTCCGTGGAGCGATAGTTCCCAGCGAAACCGCGACGGTTTCAATGTCGTCAGCGATCCGCTGCGGCGCATGCGGCTGACCCGATCCGCAAAGCGTGCGCTGCTGCCAACGGCCAGCTCCTCGAACGGTTGCGGGTCGCGAAGGATCCACAGGTAGTGCACCGCCAGAATCACGATCGCCGCCGGCATCGCCTTCAGCCACGCCAACGCGTCGTGGCTGAAGGCGGGCGCTGTCGCAGCGCGAATGGGCCAGAGCAACAGATGCACGGCTGGATCGTTGAGCAGTGCCTGGAGCGCCGATCTCCCCACAAACAGGCGATCGACGACGTGACTTGTGTCGTACGACGAGAGGGCAAGCGAGCCGCGCCAGATTGCCAAGGCAGACGGCGCCGCGATCGCCGCGGCTGCCGCGAGCGCAAGGAGGAAGATCACCGCCACGGCCTGCGCGATCGGCGGGCGGCGAGGCACGTCCGGCGCGTGCGTGCGAGCGAGCGTCGCACCAAGCCGATGGAGCGATATCGTCGCAAACAGGGTCCAAAGCCCCAGCGCCCGCATGACCGCGGGCAGTTCAGCGCTTCCGCGACGGAGCAGCATCGTCCAGATCACGACTTGCACCAGCAGCACGGCCTGCACGCTGAGCAGGCGCGCCTGCACCAGCGTCCGGCGATTCACCGGCGCGGGGAAGAGGAAGTACACCTCGGCGGGACTGTAGGCGAGTGCGCTGTCACTGGGTGCCGCAAGCCACCACGCCACCAGCGCCCCCGCCAGCCCGATGATCGAGATCAGCTCGCGGACATCGACCAGCGCGGGGTTCACGATTCCGGTGGCAATGGTCTGCGGGGAAAACACGAGCGAGGCGACGTACGCGAACACGGCAAGTGCGCCAACGATGTAGCGCGGCTGTCTCAGTCGCCGAAGTTGCTGAAACAGTCGATTACGCCAGCTGCGCGTGTAGAGAAACCAGAGTGCCCGCCACGGCGCCGCGGTGACGCCGTTCACGTGCCCGAACTCACCGGCGCGCTCTCTTCGGTCAGCGAGATGAACAGGTCTTCCAGAGACGCCGTGGCGAGCTCGGGGCGGAGCGCGCGCAACTCGGCGATGGTCCCCAGTGCGGCGACCTCGCCGCGATTCAGCAGGAGCACGCGGGTGCAGAGCTCTTCCACCAGATTGAGGAGGTGAGAGCTGAGGATCACGGCGGTTCCAACCTGGGCCCGCCGCCGAATCGTGTCCTTCATGCGACGGATACCGACCGGATCGAGCCCGGTGAGCGGTTCATCGAGAATCAGGACGGCGGGGTCGTGCAGGAGCGCCGTGGCGACGGACAGCTTCTGTTTCATGCCGCGCGAGAGTTCGCTGGGGAGCGCCAGGCGCTTCTCGGTGAGCTCCATCTCCGCCAGCAACTCCGGAATGCGCAGGTCGGCGTGTGCCACGCCGTAAAGCCGCGCCGTAAACCGGAGATGCTCCTCGACCGTGAGATAGTCGAAGAGGTGCGGTTCGTCGGGGATGAAGGCCAGCCGCCGCTTGGCTTCCACCGGGGAGATGGCCAGATCGTAGCCGGCGATGCGCAGCGTGCCTTCGGTGGGTCGAAGGATGCCGGCCAGCGCGCGGAGGGTGGTGGTCTTTCCGGCGCCGTTAGGGCCCACCAGCCCGAGGATCTCCCCCCGCGGTACGGCGAGGGTCAGCCCCTTCACCGCCGCCACCGCACCGTAGCGCTTACTGAAGTTGTGCACTTCGATTGCCGGCGAGGTGACGCCAGTCTCGGAATCAACGGTGGGTTGCATGGGGCGAACGGTGGCCGAACCGAGAGTGGCAGGCAAGGCCGGAAGGTGAGCGACCGATACTCCAAGGCTGATCCTTCACCCGAGTCGCGTCAGCGGTCTCGAGACCGGAAAGCTGCCCCTGATCATGCCACATGTCAGACGCCATCGTTGCCCGCCAGCCGATTTTTGACGACCGCCAGAAGCTGGTTGGCTTCGAGCTGTTGTATCGTAGTTCAGAGGGTGCAACGTCGGCGCAGGGTGCCTCTTCCTCGGTGATGGCGTCGTCGACCGTGGTGCAGGCGGTGCTGGGGATCGGCCTCGATCGCCTGTCGGAGGGGGAGCGGGTGTGGATCAACCTCTCGCGCGATCTGATCGTCGAGCGCGCGTGGGAGCTGCTCGACCCGAAGGCGGTGGTACTCGAGATTCTGGAGTCTGTGGAGCCGGACGCCGAGGTGATTGCCGCGTGCGCGGACGCGAAGCGGCGCGGATTTCACCTGGCGCTGGATGATTTCGAGTGGCACGACAAGTGGATTCCGCTGTTGCAGCTGGTGCATACGGTGAAGGTGGATGTGCAAGGCAAGACGCAGGCCCAACTCCAGCCCGTGGTGGCGAAGCTCAAGACCTTCGGCGTGAAGTTGCTGGCCGAGCGGGTGGAGACGGATGCGGTGCGTGCCGAGTGTTCGCTAATCGGCTTCACGCTGTTTCAGGGCTACTTCTACTGCCAGCCGGAGACGGTGGTCAAGCGTGACCTGAGCGCCGGCGAATCGAGCGCCCTGCAGCTTCTCAACCTGATTCGAAACGAAAAGACTTCAACGATGCAGATCGAGCAGGGCATCAAGCGCGATCCGGCGATGACCTTCAAGCTGCTGCGGATCGTGAACAGCGCGGCGATGGGTTTCACGGGGATCGAATCGATTCCGCACGCGCTGCGACTGCTGGGCCGTTCGCAGCTCGAGCGGTGGCTCACCGTGTTGGTGATGGCCAGCTTCACGAACGGTGGTGCGCGGCAGCGCGAGCTGTTCAAGTTGAGCCTCACGCGTGCGCGCCTGCTCGAGCTCATGAGCGATCCGGACGAACGGGATCAGCGTTTCCTGATCGGGATGTTCTCCATGTTGCACGTGCTGCTGCAGTCACCGATGAAGGACATCGTTGCGTCGCTGCAGCTGACCGAGTCGGTATCGCAGGCGTTGCTGGAACGCACCGGCCCGCACGGCGCGCTGCTGGCAGGGCTCGAGGCGTACGAAGTCGGCGACTGGGATCGGGTCGAGATGGTGACCGGGCACGACGATCGGGTTCTGGTCCAGATCGCGGCGCATTATCCGGCGGCGATGGGATGGGCGATCGAGCAGGTCAAGACGACGGCGTGAGTGGGGTGTCGCCTGGGACCGCTGGTGACGTGAAGAAATCAGTGAGGCGCCGTGAACGACGGCGCCTCACTTTTCCTTTGTTGTGTGGCAGAGTCTCGCGACCAACGCCGCAATCAGATCTTCGCTGGTGGCGCCGCGCCCCGTGCCGTGCTGCTATCGGCGGCGTTCTCTTCGTCGAATGCACGGAACGGCAGGAAGATCGAGATCCGGCGATTCGTCGGATCGTAGGGATTATCCGGGTTGCGAAGGTCCCGATCGGCGAGCCCACGCACCTGCACGAGGCGATCGTTGGGAACGCCGGCGGCCACCACCACGCGTCGGGCGGCGTTGGCGCGATCCGCACTCAATTCCCAGTTGGTGTACGACCCGCCCACGCCAAATGGTGCGCCGTCGGTATGCCCCTCGAGAATGATCGGATTGGACAGCAGCCCGATCTCCTCGGCGATCAGCGCGATGGCCGTGACGGCCTTCGGTCGAAGAATCGCGGAGCCGGTGGGGAAGAAGTCGTCACCACTGCCCTTTTCCACCAGCTCGATGCGGAGCCCGTCCTTGGTGATGATGATCTCGATCGAGCCCTTCAGACCTTCGAGTGATGGATTGCTGTCGATCCGCGCAGCGATGCGATCCTTGAATTTGCGAAATTGCTGCTCCTCGACTTTGCGGATGATCATCTTGAGCGCGTCTCTCGATACCCGCACCGGCGATGCGCCGGAAGCCACCGGTGAGGCGCCGCCGCTGTAGGCATTCTTGTTGCCGACGGGATTCTGGAAATAGCCCTCGACGGCTTTCTTGGTTTCGACGTCGAGGCCGACCAGCCAGAGCACCATGAAGAACGCCATCATCGCCGTCACGAAGTCGGCGTAGGCCAGTTTCCAGGCGCCACCATGATGGCCACCGTGGCCACCTGCCTTTTTCTTGATGATGACGATCTTCTTGCCGTCCTTGGCCATCAGGCTGCCTTGGACGCTTTCGCGAGCTCTTCAAGCTCGGCGAAGGTTGGACGATCGCCTGGTTCGATGTTGCGGCGCGCAAATTCCACGGCGGTCATCGGGGCATCGCCGCGCGCGAAGCTGAGGAGCGCCGTCTTGATGCACATCAGATAGGCATGCTCGCTGGACACCCGTTGCTCGATCGCCTTGGCGATCGGTCCGAAGAGCCCGTAGCAGAGCAGAATGCCGACGAAGGTGCCGACCAGTGCAGCGGCAACCTTGGCGCCGATTTCCGCCGGTGGTCCGCCAATGGCACCCATCGTGATGATCACGCCGAGTACGGCCGCCACGATTCCGAAGGCCGGCATGCCGTCGCCGACGACGGCGATGGCGTTCGGTACCAGGCTCGCCTCGTGATGATGCTGTTCGAGATCCATGTCCAGAATCTCGGCCAGATTGTGGTCTTCGATGGTGCCGGTCAACAACACCTTGAGGGTGTCAGCGAGCAGCGACACCGCATGATGGTGATGCATGAAGCCGGGATACTTCGAGAAGATGTCGCTCTTGGACGGATCCTCGATATGCGATTCCAGGCCGACGAGTCCATCTTTGCGGGCCTTGTTGAAGATCTGGAAGAGCACCTGCAGCAATTCCCCGTACGCCTTCTTGTCGAAGGGGTTCGGTTTCAGGAGTCCGATCACGCCGGAGGCGATATGCTTCAGCACCGCCGGCGGATTCGCCATGATCATGGAGCCGATGCCGGCGCCTAGAATGATGATGAACTCCGTGGGTTGCCACAGCACGCTAACCTTGCCATGGTGCAGCACGTATCCGCCAATGACGGAGCCGAGGACGACCACGAGACCGATGATCAGGAACACAGGGAGTAAGTCCACGCAAAGGGTCAGCGGACGACCATTGGTCGCCGTCTGGGTGTCAGTATCGGCTGGCCGCGTCGCAGGCTGGACTGTGTACGGCGAGGCTTTGCAATGACCTCGTCCCCGAGCCCGACCCGGGAGCCTGCCTGGGGCGATGTTCTGGTCTGGTTCGAGACCATCGACGCCATCGTTCGCGGCCTGGGGCATTCGCTGAACAACCGCGCACTGGCCCTCAGCGCGACGATCGAGTCGCTGGATGCAAAGCGCCCCGTGGGGGCGGAGATTTCGGCCAGCCTGATCGGCGAGTCGGCACGGCTCACGGAGCATCTGCGGCAGCTGCGGGCGCTCCCCTTTGCCGCCGCCGGTGAACCGATGCCGCTGCTCCTGCCGGACGTGCTCTCGGTCGCGTTGCACCTGCACCGGTCTCACGCCAGTCTCGGCGATGTGTCGGCGTATCTGGAGGGGACTGCGGAGACGCCGCCGGTGCTGGCCTCGGAGTCGTCGCTGGTTCACGCCGCGCTGGTCACCCTCACGGCGATGAAGGGGTTCGCGGCGCCTGGTGGCGTGGTGCGTGTGTCGTACGCTGGCACGCCAGAGCAGGCGACGGTGACGTTTCGCGCCGAGCGTGATCCGAGCGATGAACGGAATGGGTCGGGGGATCAGGGCTTGATCACGCCGACGTCGTTGGCGGCGGCGTTGCTTGGCGGGGCGCGTGTGGAGATCGAGCAGCGGATCGGGGTGGAGGTGACGTCGGTCATGTGGCTGATGCCGAGCTTGCGGACGATGCGGCGGCTGGCGCGTGAGATGGCAGCGGCGGGGTAAGTGCGGGCGACTGCTCGAAGTGGTACGGGGAACGGCCTCGATTGACAGGGCGACATCGAAGACTGCGAAATTCTGGAGGCGCAAACTGCCGGACGCTCGGCAACTCCGGCCGGATGTTTGTTCCGATCGGTGCCTGGCGAAAAACATAAGTCGTTGCTGAACAGACGTTTACGTACAGGCATGGAGAGTGCTTTGGCAGAGGGGACACCCGTTTGCCCAAGAACCAGAGGACTCTCATGTCGATGCCCTACGTTGCGCTCCCGTGGTCACATAACCCGCTCGCGACGGCTGCGCCGATCGCCTCGAGTGCGCCAGGCGATGCGCCGACGGCGGCCGCGCTGTTCAGCGCGGGTTATGTGGCATCCGCAATCGCCATTGCCGATGCCAGCGACGATCCGGAGTTGCGCGATCAGGGGGCGTTTTGGCGACAGACGCTCAATGCCGACGCTGCCGTCGCTGCACTGATTGGGCGCGGTGCTGGTGCGTTGGTCCCCTCGGCATCGGTGCGGCGCGACGGCGCGCCGCGGTTCGTGCTGACAACGTGCGGTGCCGAGGACGCGGCGACTGCCATTGACCGCGAACATGTCGGCAATGGTGCGGATGCAGAACTTCGCCTGTTCCTCGACGACGCCTTGCGCGACGGCGACCGGTATGTGGACGTGGAGCCAGCGGCCGGATTTGCGGTGCTGAGCGCTGCCACGGCAGCGGCGGCGGTGAGCGCGGTGGCGCTTTGTGCCGACGCGGCGCAACGTGACGCGCTCGTGTCGAGTGCGAAATGGAGCGATGTCAGCGACCGGGTCACGATCCACGTTGGCCGAGCGCTGACCGACATTTCGCTCTCGCCCCCCGCCGCTGGTCGGACCACGATTGTGCACGTTGGCAGTGCGGCCGCAGTGGCGCCGGCAATGGCGAGTATTCGAAGTGCGTTGGAGCGCCGCGAAATCGGTGCGGTCGCGTGGCGCTGCGGCACAGCCGCCGAATCGAGCCTGGACGCAGAACACCTGCAGGTTGCCGCCGCCGTACTCGGTGTGTTCGGGTTTCAGCACTTCGCACTTGCGCAGGGCGTGGACGGCCTCGAACTGGTCCCGGCGGAAGTCATGGCGAGCAACGAAATGATCTTCTCGTTGGAGGCTGGGTTTCTCGCGCAGTTTGCCGGGTGACGTTGGCGCTGCTGCGCGAAGGAGATCGTGAGCCGAGCGCAACGCCGTCGGACGTCGAGTCGCGTGCGACAGAACTGTTCGAGCTGTTCGCATCGGCTGCGCACCCTGGTTACGACACGCTGGGTCGTCCACCGACTGCCGGGGAGATCGCCACGGAGCAGATCGAGCGTGCGTGGCCAGTCGCGCAGGTGGTGAGTTTCGACATTTTTGATACGCTCGTGGTGCGCAAGGTTGCGGCGCCGCGCGACGTGTTTCTACACCTGGCGACGCCGGCTCCTTTTTCGCAATGGGGCGTTGATTCAGTCACGCTGGCGTTGCTGCGGCAGGAAGCTGAGAACGTGGCGCGTGAGGCTGCGGTCAACACTCGCGGGTCTGCCGAAGTGTTGCTGCATGAGATTCACCTCGCACTGGCCGCGCGACTCGGCCGGCCGGAGAGTGACGTGCCGGCGATGGCGCGCGCCGAGCAGCTGGTCGAACTCGCGTTGTGTGTGGCACACCCACATCTGCGCTCACTGTTCGATCGCGCTCGAGCGGACGGGAAAGCGATATGGTGCGTGAGTGACACGTACCATGGTGCCGACTTTCTCCGCGAGCTGCTGGGCAGCTGCGGCTTCGGGCTCGATGGTGTCACTGTTGTGAGTTCTGCTGATCGGCGCATGAGCAAGGGCGAGGGGAAGCTGTTGAGTGCAGTGGCCGCTGAGGCGAAGTTTGCTCATCAGGAGGTCCTGCACATCGGCGATCACCCTCAATCCGACTTCGCGATTCCAGCCGATCGCGGTTTTCTGGCGGTGCTGCATCCGTGGGCGGCGAGTCGGCACGAGGACGCCATTTCCACTGCACCGGGTGACGCGATTGCACTCGGCTTGTCGCAGATCGGCTCCAGGACCGTGAAACCGGCGTTTCCGTTCTGGTGGCGGTTTGGGTACGCTGTCGCCGGTCCGTTGCTAAGCGGTTTTGCGCAGTGGTTGCATGGGAAGTTCGTCGCCGACGGGATTGATCGCGCGTACTTTCTGCTGCGCGATGGTGAGATCATCCTCGATGTCTACCGCGCGTTGCTCGGCTCGCAGTCTGGCCCTGAGACCTCGCTGCTGGAGTCCTCGCGTCGAGCGTTCCTGCTTCCAGCGCTGGCGAGCAATCGACAGTCGATCACGCAGCAGCTGATGGCGTGTGAGAATGCGCGTCCGGCGCGCGAGTTCATCGAGCGCTTTGGGCTTCGCTCGGCTGACTTTCGCGGAATCTTCCGAACAGTCGGACTACAGATCGATGAGGTCGTGAGACCGAACGACAGCGTGACGATGCGAAAGATCTTCACGCTCTTTCAACACCCCGAGATTCTGAAGGCGATGCTGGCGCGATCCACGGTGGAACGTGGGCTGCTGATGCAGTACCTGAAACAGGAGCGCGTGCTGGATCCGGGTCGGGTTGCGCTGGTGGACATTGGCTGGAACGGCACGATTCAGAAGGCGCTCATGGGTGCCACATCAGTTGAAAACGTATCGGTTGACGTACACGGATACTATCTGGGCACCCATCCTGCGATCAACGCCGATCTGGACACGAGTCGTGCGACGGGGTTCCTCTTCGACGTCGGCGCGCCAGCCGAGCGCTATCGCCCAGTCATGCAGCTCGCGCAGTTGGTGGAGTTCATCTGTTCGACGGCTCGGGGAAGCCTGCGCGGGTTCGCCCGCGAGAAGTCGGGCGTCGTGCCAGTGCACGCTGCCGTGGACCATTCGGTAGCGCAACGCGCGAACATCGCACATCTGCATTCGGGTGCAATCGCCTACGCGACCGCGTTGGCGTCAGAGCAGCGTGTCTTTGGCACACAACCGATCAGTGCGGGAGCCGCGCTGCGCAACCTGGCACGGATCATTACTGCACCTACCCGCGAAGAGGCGCGCCACATCGGTGACATCCGGCATGGCGAGGGGCTGGGGGCGGATCGCGTGCGTGCCCTGGCGGCGTTCAGCGAAGGAGGATTCACCGCTGAATCTTTGCTGCGCGACCACGCGAACGCCTACTGGCCTGTCGGACTCCTCGCGCGACGTGAACCGGCGGCGCTCGCCTTACGCGCGTTGCTCTGGTTGCGAACGGAGTAACCCGATGCTGCCAGTCATACTGCTGACTTCCAGCGCGTCGGCCGCCACGCGGCGGCGAACGATCGAGTCGCTGTCGGCGCAAAGTGTCGCGATCGAAACGCACGCAACGCCAGTCGACCTCGCAATATTGCAGAGCGACTACGTCGTGTTCGCGCTTTCGGGTGTGTTCCTCGATGCGACCGCCTGTGAGCGTGCCGTGTGGTTCCTCGCCACACATCCATCCGTGTCCTGCGTGACGGGGGCAATTGCCACCGGTGCGACGGATGCAGCCGCAAGCAGTCAGCAGTTTCTTGTTGCCAGGACCGCCGGGGTCCAGCGCGTACTTGCACCCTTCGCGGCACTGCACCCCGCGACAGCCATCGCAGTGGCGATCGGACTGCTCCGTGAAAGCGGGCGTGGCGGTGGATGGATTTCGGAGCCGGTGATCCGCGTCTCGGCTGATGCCAGCGTGATGTCGGCCGTGGCCCTGGACGCACAGGATGCGCTTCGGTCCCTCGGACTCGAGGCTGCGGCGCTCGTGGATATGGGCGTCAATGGCGTGCCGCTGGTACCGCAGCAGCAGCTGATGTGCATCGAGCGTCCTGTGCTGGACGTTCGCCGTGTACCCTGTGACGGTCTCCGCATACTTGTGCTGGTGCAGGGATTTCCGATGGGCGGCTACACGGCATTCAATGCCGACCTGTTGCCACAACTGGTGGCGAACGGGCATGTCGTCACGACGTGCAGCACCGAGATCTGGCGCAGCGACTGGCGACTGGATCAGGTGCGCGCCGTGTCGCCGGACATTCATCACGCGCATGCTGTGGTGCCGTCGATGGCGGTGCCGGCGTATGTGGACTGGTTGGTGGCGTCGCGCGCGATCGACGTTGTGCTCCTCAGCCACACGTACGTCGGATTGCATCTGCTGCCGTACCTCCGGTCGCGGCACCCGTCGGTGGCTTTCGTGGACTACGTACACACGGATTGGTTCGAGGCGGGCATGTACGGCAGTTACGCAGCGATGGCAGTTCGCTGGGAGGGCCAGCTCGACGCCCAGCTTGTCACGAGTCATGCGCTCGCGAAGCAGCTGGCGGGCGCGGGGTGTGAGCCGGCCGCGGTGCGCGTCGCACACATTGGTGTTGACACTGCGAAGTGGTCCCATACCGGGCCGCGCCTGCAGGTCGCCCGGGAGGCGCTGGGTGCACAACCTGAGACGGTCGTCATTCTGTTCTCCGGTCGATTGTCTCCTGAGAAACGTCCACATCTCGCTGTCGATGTAACCTCGGCCCTCGTTGCCGACGGCCACGACGTACTGCTCGTGTTCGCAGGCGACGGCCCGCTTCGATCGGTGGTGGAGAGTCGCGCGAACGCGCAGGGTCTCGGTGCAAGATGCAAGCTGCTCGGTGAACTCGATGAGGATGTGCTCCGTCACGTCTATGCGGCGGCAGATATTTTTCTCGCCCCATCAGAGATAGAGGGTATCGCGCGTTCGCTGTATGAAGCGATGGCGATGGGGTGTGTGCCGGTGGTTTCCGATGTTGGCGGTCAGCGTGAGCTGGTGGTTGCCGGAACTGGTACGCTGGTGTCGGCTGACCGTGATGATGCCACGCCGTACCTCGATGGTGTGCGCAACTGGCTGAGTCCAGAGGCGCGAGAGAGAGCTGCTGTTGGGGCGCGGGATCACATTGTTGCGCACTTCGATTCGAGCCAGACCGTGTTACGAGTTGCGGAAACGCTGCAACTTGCGGGCGATCGTCGCCGAGATCGGCAGGTAACCGTTCCAGCCGCGATGGAAGATGAGCTGGCGGTCATGTCGCTCGAGATCTGCCGCCGGCACTTCATACGCAGCGTCGGGCGATAGCGAAGCGAATGGATTTCGGCACGACCTGCCGTACCGATTTGTCAGGACCGGGCAACTTGTGCCGCGTCGAGATGGTCGCGGTGAGTGCTAAAGCGTTGGTGTATCATCAGTTACGATATGGCATGGCTCGTGCTAACGAAGGGGAGAGCGGGACGGCTGCCCGTCAAACAACTCACCGGACTTCGGGCGCGTCATGACAGACATTCGCGGCAAGACGATCTGTGTCATCGGCGGGGCCGGCTTCATCGGCTCCCATGTGGTGGACGAGCTGCTCACACGCGACGTGCGGCAGGTGATCATCTACGACAACTTCTGCCGCGGCACCGTGGACAACCTGTCCGACGCGTTGCGCGACCCACGGGTGCGCATTTTCGAGGCGGGCGGCGACATCCTCCACAGTGACGTGCTTGGCGCGGCGGTGAGCGAAAGCCAGTGCGTGGTGCACCTGGCGGCGCTCTGGCTCCTGCAGTGCCACGAGTTTCCGCGGGTGGCCTTCGACGTGAACATCCGGGGCACGTTCAACGTGCTCGAGGCCTGTCACGCGCATGGCATCGAGCGGCTGGTGCTCTCGTCGTCGGCGTCGGTGTACGGCGACGCGGTGGAGCTGCCGATGACCGAGACACATCCGTTCAACAACAAGACGTTCTACGGTGCGACGAAGATCGCCGGTGAGGCGATGGCACGGGCCTACGCCGATCGCTATGGCATCTCGTATGCTGCCATGCGCTACATGAACGTGTACGGCGCACGGCAGGACTACAAAGGCACGTACATCGCCGTGATCATGAGGATTCTGGATCGGCTCGATGCCGGTCTGTCGCCGGTACTGATCGGTGACGGGTCCGCATCCTATGATTTCATCTATGTCAGTGATTGCGGTCGCGCGAACGTGCTGGCGCTCGAGAGTGACGTGAGCGATGAGTGCTACAACGTGGGCAGCGGCATTAAGACATCGCTACGCGAACTGACCGAGATTATCCTCGAGTTGAAGCGATCGTCGGTGGAGATCCAGTATCAGCCGGCCGATCGCGTGTTCGTGACCAATCGCGTGGGCTGTCCGGAGAAGGCGACGCGCGACCTTGGCTTCCGCACCTCGGTCTCGTTGCGCGAGGGTCTGGCCAGACTCATTGAATGGCGCGAGCAGCATCAGTCGCGCGTGCAGGCGCAGGCAGAGGGCAGGCCACTGCAGGTCCTCGCGTCCGTCTGAGGAGCGCCGCCCATGTGTGGTATTGCCGGCATCGTCAACGTGTTCGGATCTCCGGTCTCACCGGGGGTCCTGTATGCCATGACGGAGATCGTGCGCCATCGCGGTCCGGACGGCGAGGGGCAGTGGATCCGTGATGGGGTTGGCTTTGGCCACCGACGCCTCGCGATCGTGGACCTGTCACCCAGCGGCGCGCAGCCGATGCACAGTCATGACGGCACGCTCGTCATCACATTCAACGGCGAGATCTACAACTGGCGTGAGCTGCGCAATGAACTCGGCAAGCGCGGCTCCATCTTCCGGACGCAGAGCGACACCGAGGTGCTGCTCGAGGCGTACCGCGTGTGGGGACCCAAGTGCCTGGAGAAGCTGAACGGCATGTTCGCGTTCGCGATCTTCGATGCACGCCATGGCCGCGTGTTCCTGGCGCGTGATCGCTATGGCATCAAGCCGCTCTACTATCGCTGGGACAACGGCACGCTGCTCTTTGGTTCCGAGATCAAGTCAATCCTGCAGCATCCCGCGGTCGCCGTGCATGTCGATCACGCGGCGCTTGGCGAGTACTTCTCGTTCCAGAACGTGTTCAGCGATCGTACCCTGTTCCATGGCATCAAGCTGCTGCCGCGGGCATCGTCGATCACGCTGGACCTTGGCCGACCGGCTTCCTTCGAGACGACGCGCTGGTGGGACTACACGTTCGTCGAGGAGAAGGGTGTCAGCGAAGGCGAGTACCTGGAGGAACTGGATCGGCTCTTCAGGCAGGCGGTGGATCGTCAGGTGCAGGCCGACGTGGAAGTGGGCACGTACCTGAGCGGTGGCATCGACTCGGGTGCGGTGACCTGCCTCACGGCACAACGGTTCGACAACGTGAAGAGCTTCACGGCAGGCTTCGACATGTCGTCCGCCTCAGGACTGGAGCTGGCCTGCGACGAGCGTGTGAAGGCCGAAGTGCTTTCCGCTGCCTACCGGACAGAGCACTATCAGGTGGTGCTGAAGGCCGGCGACATGGAGCGCATCCTGCCTGACCTCGTCTGGCACCTGGAAGACCTTCGTGTCGGGCAGAGCTACCCCAACTACTACATCTCGCGACTCGCCTCACGCTTTGTGAAGGTCGTGCTCGCGGGCACCGGCGGGGATGAGATCTTCGCCGGCTATCCCTGGCGCTATTACCGCGCCGTCAAGAACGACCATGCGGCGCAATATCTGGACAAGTACTTCGCGTACTGGCAACGCCTCGTGCCGGACGCACAGCGCGGTACGTTTTTCCAGCCGCACGTGGCACAGGGTATGGTGGGCAACTCGCCGGAGATGGCGTTTCGCAACGTGCTCCGCCGACGCTCGTTCCTGGCGATGACGCCGGATGACTACGTCAATCACTCGCTCTACTTCGAGCTCTCCACTTTCCTCAGCGGGCTGCTGGTGGTGGAGGACAAGCTGTCGATGGCACATGGCCTGGAGACGCGCGTGCCGTTTCTGGATAATGATCTGGTGGACTTCGCGCTGCGAGTTCCGGTAAAGTACAAGCTGAAGAACGTGGACAAGATCGTGCGAATCGACGAGAATACCGCCGGCCCGAAGAGCCAGAAGTACTTCGACGAGACCGGCGACGGCAAGCTGCTGTTGCGCAAGGCCCTCGCGCGCTATGTACCGAGCGGCTACGCGAACGGTCGCAAGCAGGGTTTCTCGGCGCCGGACGCGAGCTGGTTCCGCGGGCAGAGCATCGACTACATCCGGAGGCTGTTGAGCACGAAGGACGCACGTATCTACGAGTTTCTGGACCCGGAAACCGTCACCGGCATGCTCGATGAGCACATGAGTGGCCGAGTGAACCACCGCCTTGTGATCTGGTCACTGCTCTGTTTCGAGTGGTGGCTCCGCCGCTTCCGCGACGGCGATGCCGTCGCCACCACCGCTCTTCAGGAGCATGCCGCATGACGCACATCCCGATCACGAAGGCGATCTTCGAGGCTGATGACCTGGCCATCATTCAAGAGCCACTGAAGAGTGGCTGGGTGGTACAGGGGCCGTACGTTGCCGCGTTCGAAAGCGGCTTTTCATCGTGGACCGGTTCGGCGCATTCGATGGCGACCACCTCGTGCACGACCGCAATGCAGCTGGCATTGGCAGCGCTCGGCCTGTCGCCGGGCGATGAAGTGCTGGTGCCGTCGTTCACGTGGATCGCGACAGCGAACGTGGTGGAGCACTGCGGTGCCACCCCGATCTTCGTCGACATCGATCTCGAGACGTACAACATCAACCCATCCGCGATCGACGCGGCAGTCACGTCGCGGACCGTCGGCATCGTCCCCGTGCACCTCTTCGGTCAGCCAGCGGCGATGGATCGGATCATGGCGATCGCCGCGCGACATTCCCTGTGGGTGGTTGAAGACGCAGCCTGCGGCTTCGATGCCTGGCTGGATGGTCGGCATGTCGGCACGTTTGGTGACTTCGGGTGCTTTTCGTTCCACCCACGCAAGGCGATCACGACTGGTGAGGGAGGCATGGTGACGACAGCCACGAGCGAACATGCTGCACTGATTCGCACGCTTCGTGATCATGGCGCGAGCCGGTCGGACCTGGAGCGCCATCAGCAGCAGCAACACTCGTTCCTGCTGGCTGAGTACCGTCACCTTGGCTTCAACTATCGCATGACCGATATCCAGGGTGCGCTCGGCACGACGCAGCTGGCCAAGGCGGCGCGGATCATGACTGGGCGTCGAAGCGCCGCAGCGTGGTATGATGAACTGCTGGCGAACGTGGAATGGCTGAAACGACCGTATCGCGACGTTCGCGTTCGGCACGGCGAACAGTCGTATGTCTGCCTGTTCCAGCCAGAGGTGCCAAGCCTCGAGAACTGTGCACGCATCTTCGCGCAGCGGAACGACGGGATGGCGGCACTCGAGCGGCGCGGCATCATTACCCGCCAGGGAACCCACGCGCCGGCACACGTGCCGTACTACGCGGAGAAGTACGGCATACAGCCGGGCGACTACCCGAACGGCTGGCTCGCCGAGCGCTGCACGATCTCGTTGCCCCTGTATGCGGGGATGACGCAGGACGAATGTGCTCTGGTGGTGTCGGCGCTGCACGATGTGTACGCCGGAGTGGCTGCATGAGCGCGCCGACTCTGAACAAGACGATTACCGACAGCCAGTTGCAGACGAGTGACGCGTTCGGGTACAAGTGGGCGCGTCGTGACACGTACGAGTCGCCTGCGGTGATGGACATGACTCGCGCGTGGCTCCTGCAGAAATACTGTGGTGGTGACATCGCAGTGCGCGACGGCTGGCTGGCGGGTGGCCGAAAGGTGATCGTGGACGCCGGATGTGGCGCCGGCGTTTCCGGACTCCTGCTGTTCGGTGATGTGTTGCGCGACCACGACTACACCGGTATCGATATTTCGACCAGCGTGGACGTGGCGCGCATCAGGTTCGCCGAGGCCGGCGCGCCGGCGCGGTTCGTCCGAGCCGACCTCGCGACGGTGGCACTCCCACCGGAATCGGTCGACCTGGTGTTCAGCGAGGGCGTGCTGCACCACACCGATGATCCGGCAGCCTCGCTCGCGCACCTGTCGCGGGCACTGGTGCGCGGAGGCCGGGCAATGTTCTACGTGTATGCGAAGAAGGGCCCGATTCGCGAGTACACGGACGACGTGGTGCGCGACGCGCTGCGTCCGCTGGATGACGAGGCTGCGTGGAAGGCACTCGAACCTCTGACGAAGCTGGGCAAGGCGCTTGGAGATCTCCAGGTGACATTCACGGTGCCGGAAGACGTGCCATTCCTGGGCATACCGCAGGGGACGTACGATCTGCAACGCTTCTTCTACTATCATGTGTGCAAGGCGTTCTATCGCCCGGACTACGCGTTCGGTGAAATGCACCATGTGAATTTTGACTGGTTCCGGCCTGTGAACTGCTTTCGGCAGACGCCGGAGCAGGTGCGCGGCTGGTGCGAGACGGCGGGGCTCGAGATCGAGCGGCTGCACGTCGAGGAGTCGGGAATCACCGTGGTGGCGCGCAAGCCATGACCATGTGGCTCAGCGATGCGGGCGCGTTCACCGCTCTCGACGTGATCACCGACGGTCCGTTCGAGGTCCTCGGGATTGCCTCACACAGGACACCGGGACTGCTGGTGTTCGCCGAGGAGCCAAGGTGGATGGCGGCTATTGGCCGCAATCCTGCCGTGACCTCGGTCATCACGACGCTGGAACTCGCCGACCAGGTCCCGGCCGGTGTGGCATTTGCCGTGAGTACGGCACCCCGTCGTAGTTTCTTCGAACTGCATAATGCGCTGGCGTGCATCGATGGCTTCTACTGGACTGACTTTGCGACCGAAATCGATCCCGGAGCCCGGATTCATCCACGTGCATTCGTCGCCGAGCGCAACGTGCGCATTGGCGCCGAATGCATTGTGGAAGCACATGCAAACGTGTTGGAGCGCGTCGTGCTGGGTGCTGGATGTATTTTGCGCACGGGGAGCACGATCGGATCGCATGGCTTTGAGTTCAAGCGCGTCGATGGGCGCGTTCTGTCGGTCGCGCACGCCGGAGGCGTGCGGCTGGGCGACGCGGTCGAAGTGCAGGCAAACAGCGCGATCTCGCGAGCGGTCTTCGGAGGCTTCACGGACGTGGGGCACGATACGAAGCTGGACAACCTCGTACATGTGGCCCACAACGCGCGCATCGGTGCACGGTGCCTGTTGGCGGCCCAGGCGATGATCGCCGGGAGTGCAACAGTCGGTGACGATGTGTGGATTGGGCCCGGCGTGTGTGTGTCGAGCGGAGTGACCGTCGGCAACGGAGCGAACTTGACGATCGGCTCGGTGGTGACGCGAGATGTGGATGCGGGCCAGCATGTGACCGGCAACTTTGCCGTGGACCACAGGCGCTTTCTGTCGCATCTGCGCACGATGCGTTAAGCGATGACACCGGTGATGAACGCTCCGCCTTCCGCGACGATTCGAAAGGTCTTCCTGGGTTGCTGCGACAACGCCTCGCTGCTTCACGACTTCTCCGTGGGCTTCCGCGCGCTGGGATACGAGGTGATGTCGTTCGTGCATGCGCAGGCTCCGATTCAGGGCAGCCCGGTGGATTACAGCCTGGAACAGTTGGTGCCGGCACTGCCCGCGCATGCGACTGTCGAGATGCGCCAGCACCACGAGGCGGCGCGCCAGGCGGCACTTCGTGCAGTCTTCGAACTGGCGGTGCGTGAATGCGACCTCTTCCTGTTTGTCTGGGACAGCTTTCTCCCCGACTTCACCGACCTGCTCACGTTGAAGCGGCTGGGTAAGATGATTGTGTGGTGGTTTGTAGGCTGCGACTCGCGCTGGAAGTCGGCATATGATGCCGAGGTCGCGGGACATGGCCTTCCGCCACTGCACTTCGGTGAGGAGGTGACGGTGCGCGAACTCACCGAGCGGCTGTTGCGCATCCGAATGGTGGAGCGATGCGCTGACGTCGTCTTCAACACGCCGTCGCAGGCGGCGCTGCTGCTGCGGCCGTATCACGATGGGTTGCAGTGGCCGCTGGCGCTGGATCGGTATCCCGAGCACCATGGCCAACGCGACGTTCCTGTGGTGATGCATGCTCCGAGCAACCTACGGGTCAAGTGCACGCGCGAAATCACGTTGGCGCTGGAGACGCTGCGGTTCGACGAGGGCCTGAACTTCGAGATCCGCCTGATGCCACGGCTCCCCCACGGGGCGGCGCTGGCAGCGTACGCGGAGTGCGATGTCTTCGTGGGCCAAGGCCGCAGCCTGACACTGGGCAAGCAGGATCGCGAGGTGCTGGCGCTGAATCGCGTGCTGGTTGGCGGTCCGACGCCGGCGCTGTATCCGCAGCGGTGGCCGGACGATTGCCCCAATGTGGCGTTCCAGACGGGCGACGACCTGGTCGCGGCGCTGCGCCCACTGCTGAGCGACGTGCAACGACGGCATGCGTTGGCAGAGCGTGGACGTGCTTGGGTGTCGCGGTACCACGACCCGTCGCGTACCTGTGCCCGCGTGCTCGCAGCGCTGGATGGCTCGATTCCGCCAGACTTTCATCCCACGTTCTACCGCACGTCATTCGAACCGGAAGACGAGGGATACCGATCATTGCACGACAAGACGCTGGCGCTGGTTCGCGAGATGGCGTGGTATCGCGAGGTGGTGCCCCAGGGCGAACGCGCTGGTCTGCACTTCTGACGTCTCGCTACGTGCCGGCGGATTCTGCGGCAAGTTCGCTGACCGTCCGCGACCCGCCGGTGCGCGCCAGATGTGTGATCAGCGCTGCGAGCGTCGTGCCGGAGCCGCCCCCGCCGCCCCCACATGCACGGCTCGACTCGAGGTCGCTGCGCGAGAGTTCCGTGAGTCGTGGTACGCGCCGCTTGAGCGCGGTGTACGCCGCGGGCGACGGGTCGTCCAGCGCCACGTGAATCGGGTGAAAGTCCAGGATCGTCGTTGCAGTGTCGGTGGCAGGCAGGGGGACCAAGTTCCACTGCGGGTCAGGCTGCACCATCTCGTAGTCGTCGGCCCAAGAGTATGGCAGTCGCATCAGCGTATCCTCCGTGAAGCGATGCACGACGGGTCGCAGCCAGGTGGCGCGCGGCAGGAACATCGACACATCGATCCGGATTGCGCTGCTGGCGAGTACCGTGGCGAGGATCGGCGACGATTGCACCAGGGAATGGGTGCGCATGGCTCGTGCGCCCGGCACAATCGCGGTGCAATGCCGGATGACCGCCTCGGGGGTGGCGCCATGCGACGAGCCGTCGCCGAAGTTCGGATGGACGCCGAGTTCGAAGAGGGCAGGATACGCCGAGATGGCGTCAAGCACTGGTGTGGCGTGCGTGACAAACCACGTTGCCTTTACCTGATGGCGTACGAGTTGCGCAAGCACATCGAGCAGGACGAAATCGGGCGCCCAGTCGATGTCGAACGTGATGGCGCAACGCGGCACGTCGGTCAGAGTCATGCTGCACCCCATGGTACGAAGCGTGCGCGATAACCCACATGGAACCGGATAAAGCACTCCTCGAGTTCAGTGCCACGCTTGGTGTAGCGCTTGGTTGCCAGCGAAAACACCGATGTGCGCGGACCGAGGTCGACGCATTCGCCGTGCACCTGGATCACCACGCGCGCCGAGCAGTCATCCGGCTGCAGCGCCCGCCCTGCATCGGCGGTTTCGACACACTGGACGCAGTCGCGCCAACGGTTCGCCGTCGCAGTGTGGAATTCGTGTAGAAAGCCGAGCATCATGGCGCGCTTGTCGTCAGACGTGACGTCCTGGTACACGCGGAGCTTATCCGTCACGTCACGTGCGGGCACACCGGCGTAGACGTGCCGCGGCTCGGTGCTCTTCGTGAGCACGGCGCCGGTCATGAGCACGGTGCCGCGCGCGACGGTGAGATTGGGTGAGACGATACCCCCGCCCACGATCCAGACATCGTCTTCCAGCACCAGCGGCCACTCACCGTACATGGTACAGCCCTCCAGCAACTCGCCGCTGGCCACATGCGTCCAGAGCCGACTGCCAGTGCCGATGCGTACGCCATTCCCCAGCGTGAGCCTCTTGGTGGCATTCAGGATGGTGTCCTGCCCGATCCAGCAGTTGTGGCCGACTGTACAGGGTTCATAGCCGGAGATGAGGCAGCGATTGTGGATCGCGGTGTAATCGCCAAGCGTCAGGATCGGGACGAGGATGTTCTGCTCAAACCCAAGAAAGCTGCAATCGCCGAGCGTGAATTCATCGGCTCGACCTCCAATTGCGCGCGCCTGTGTGCCATGCTCCATAACTGCGTTGCGGCCTATCCGGATCCTTGCGGCGTCCACGGTGACGTGATGATCGATCCGTGCGCCAGCCTCGATGACGATCTCGCTACCGCGCAGCACAACATGGTCGCCGATCACCGCACCGTCGCCGATGGTCAATGCAGCAGCGTCGAGCCGGGCAGTCGGTGCGATGGTGGCACCGGGATGAATCGTGTGAGTCATGAGACGCGTCTCGGCAGGATGTCATGCATTGGGGTCGCAGCCTCGGCGGCCTTGTCGCGCTGCCGTGCCAACAGCCCCGCTAATACCGTTCGTGAGTCATCCGTCGGCCAGCACTCGACGGCACGCACGGCGAACTGCAGCGCGAAGTCGATCGCATCCTCGCGCCAGAGCCGCACGGCAGAGAGCAGCGACGCCACGCCCTCGGTCTCGGGCCGATCGAGCTGGTGCCATGGCACGTGCGGGAACAGCTCCTGTGGTGCGTGGCGCGCGAGCAGGCCAAGCACGATTCGGACATGCGCATCCTGATATGGATTCCTCCCCGAGCCGATACCCATGTTTCCGCCGTGCCATCGCCAGATATACGCCATCGTCGGGTCGCGCCGGAACGTGCCCGTCGCAATCAGCCGCGTCCAGAACTCGTAGTCGTGCGCCTTGGGAAACGCGGGATCGTAGCCCTGCACGGCGCGGATCGCCGAGCGGCGCACCAGCGCGCCGCCTTCCGTGATCTCGTTCTTCTCGAACAGCGCGGCGAGCAGCGCCGGCGAGCGGCCATTCCAGTCCTGCGTCGTCACGCTGCCACCAGTGGGCACCAGGTCTGCGTTCACCATCACCAGGTCGCCATAGATCACGTCCAGCGTTGGCTGCTGCGCGAGCAGGTCCACGCGTGAAGCAACGCACTCCGGCGCGAGCAGGTCGTCATCGCCGAGCCAGACCACGAACGGTGCGTCCACGCTGGCGAGCACGCGGTTGCGCGTGTCGGGACCGTTCGTGTGCTGCTTGCCGACGTAGCGCACGCGCGGTCCCTCACGCGACCGTGCGACCGTAGCGGTGTGATCGGTGGAGCCGTCGTCCGCGATGATGATCTCGACATGCGGATAGGTCTGCGCGAGTGCGGAGTCGATGGCACTGGCGAGGTAGTCGGCGCGATTCCAGGTCGGGATGATGACGGCGACGCGTGGCGATTCGTGCGTGATGCGGGCGTCGATCGGCATGGCTGCGGTAGACGCAGCGACTGGCGCCGGCGATAGGGTGGTGACGACAGCCGTTGGCGTCGCTCGCGTGCCGGGCAGGCTGACCGCGCCGTCGTGAATTGCGTCGATCATCTGACCCAGTGATATCGCGACGATGCACGACGGCCCGTGCGAGACGGAGTGCGTTTTCGCCTTCGCCCGCACCGGCGCGACGCTGGTCCACGCACTCCCCGCGCGCACCATACATGGCACGCCATGCGAGATGGCCTGTTCCGCGACACGCAGCATCGCCTCACCTGTCGGACCGAGCAGAATCGCCAGCCGTACACCACCAGTCGCCGGCATGAATATCGCGTCCAGCCGCGCGGCGTACATGCAGATGCCGCTCGGCATCGAGTCGTCTGCCGGATCCGGCACCGCGAACTGCGGCGCATAGTCAGACCCGAAGCGCGTGCCCCAGCCAAGCGACGCGACGGCGAGTTCCGTTGCCCACTCACGGTCCGTGGTGTCGGCGTTCGGCCAGTCGATCGCGATCAGGACATCGCAGCCCTGCGAGGCCGCAGGCACGTGATCAGGCATGGGCGAGCTCCCGTTCCAGCAGTGGCTCGTGCACACCCTCGATGAACTGCCGGTGCCAGATGGTGAGGCTCGCCATCACCGAGATGCGCGCCAGCGTCGCCCAGTCGTCATAGCCCCACGGCACGGTTGCGATGCGCGTGCGCAGGTCGCGGCCCAATTGCACACCGTCCCAGAGTGATGTCTCGCGGAAGAATGGCAGGTGCGTGACCGCTCCGAGAAAGTCATTGAGCGAACTGTTGTACCACTCGATAAGCGGCGCATTGAAGCCGATCTTGCTGCGACGATCGCGGATCGAGTCCGGGATCAGACCGCGTGTCGCATCGCGCAGCACACGCTTGGTGAAGCCCCCACCGATGCGGCTCTCTGCCGGCAGCGCGAGTCCGAACGTCACCACGCGCCAGTCCAGGAACGGCATCCGCACCTCGATCCCATGTGCCATCGAGGCGCGATCGAAGTTGCGTAGGATGCTCGGCAGTACGGTGTGATGCAGCTCGGTGTGCAGGTGCGCCGACAGCTTCGCGCGCGGCACCCGAAGGTGTGTTGTGTAGCCGCCGAGCAGCTCGTCGGCGCCATGACCGTCCAGACTCACCAGGACACCGGACTTCCGGAGGTTGCGATAGAGATTCCAGACCGGCGCCGACACGATGCCGTGCGGTGATTCGGCCGACCAGATACACTGCTGCACGGACGCCGTCGCGCGTGTATGGTCGAACCCGATCACGTGCGCCTGCACGCCGGTGTGCGCCACGACCTGCGCGGCGTGCCGCTGCTCATCCAGATCGCTGCCGGGATAGGCGGCGATGAAGGCGTGCTGCCAGTCGGTCGCGGTGCGCTCCAGCTGCCGGGGACCGGCGCTGCCCCCCGCATGCAGCGCAGCGATCGCGCCGGTGACAGCGCTCGAGTCCAGCCCACCACTCAGGCAGGTGCCCACCGGCACGTCGGCCCGGAGTCGCAGTCGCACCGCATCGATGAACAGCGCGCGGAATGCCTCGACCTGATCCTCGTAGCGGTGTGGTACGTCGCTCAGGTGAGCTGACGAATCCCACCACCGGCGCACCGTGCCATGGCCCTCCGCGTCGATGTCCAGCAGGTGGCCACCCGGCAGCTGCGTGACGCCCGCCAGCAGCGTCTCGTTCGTGGTGCCTTCGACGGGTCCCGAGTCCTGCACGAGGCGCTGGGCGACGCCATGGTTCATCTGCGCGCGGAAGCCGTCCAGTCGTAGGAACGCCTTCAGTTCCGACGCAAAGGCCAGGCGTGTTCCGCCATGATAGAACAGCGGCTTGATGCCGAATCGATCGCGTACGAGGACGAGTCGGCGTGCGCCGATCTCCCAGATCGCGAACGCGAACATGCCATTGAAGCGCAGCAGGGCCGCCTCGCCCCACTGCAGCCAGGCGGCGGCGACGACTTCGGTGTCCGTGCCGCTGCGAAACTGCCAGCCGGCGTTGCGCAGCTCATCACGCAACTCGAGAAAGTTGTAGACCTCGCCGTTGTAGGTGATGATGGCGCTGCGACCATCCGGCGCCATCACGCGCATGGGGCAGGCGCCGGCCTCCGTGAGGTCCAGGATCGAGAGCCGGCGGTGCCCGAACCCGATCACACCATCGGTCCACACATCCGCACCGTCAGGTCCGCGATGCGCGAGCGCATTCGTGAACCGTCGGAGGTGATCCGAGTCCACGGGAGTGGGGCCAAAGGCGAAGCCTGCGATACCGCACATGTGCTGTGGGAGCTCGGGTTCCTGCTGGTGACGCGCGCGTGAGAAACAGATGAGCACGGGATGTGCCACGCGTTAAATCTCTGTCTGAAAGGCACTTACGAATTATTCGTCGTCGCTCGCGGCAAGCGGTGCGGCAATTGCTGCCGTGCCGTGCGGAATGCGCTGCCCGGTGACGGTATGGGGACTGCAACTCGTCACACACGGAAACGCGGAATCACAGAGACACTGCAACGGCTTTGGACCGACGTCTCGCGGGTGCGGTGCATCGGCGGATGCGATCCTCCCTTCCGCAATCAGGCTGTCGATGACGCGCCAGCCTGGGGGAGAAGCGACAGCACATGCTCGGCGATCGCGAGTGACGCCGTCAGTCCCGGGGACTCGATACCGAAGCAATGCACCACGTTGGGGACTCCATGCGCGGCCGGACCGTCGATGCGGAAGTCGGCCGCAGGTTGCCCGGGGCCAGACAGCTTGGCGCGGAGCCCGGCGTATGCGGGCTGCAGCGCGCCGTCGGGCAGCGCAGGCCAGTAACGGCGGATTTCTCGGGCGAATGAAGCGCCGCGCGCGGCGTCGACGGCGTAGTTGAACGGTGCCGCAGCGTCGGCGAGCCACTCGACGTCTGGCCCGAACCGCGCCTGTCCCGCGAGGTCGATCGTGAGGTGAATGCCCAGCCCACCATCGGTCGGAGTGGGATACACCAGGCGCGAGAACGGCGACGGTGCGGCGAGTGAGAAGTAGTGGCCCTTGGCAACATGCAGCGGCGGGATTGCGGCCGCAGGAAAGCCGTCCACGCCATGCGCCACGCGCTGCGCATCGAGGCCGGCGCAGTTCACCAGCCAGCGCGCACACACGGTGATCGGATCATCACCGTGTGTGCTGACAAGCCATGCGTTCCCGGTCCAGCGCGCGGCGGAGAACGACGTGCGCAACGCGACCATCGCGCCACGCGCCTCGGCGTCGGCCAGATATGCCGACATCAGGCCGTGGCTGTCGATGATGCCCGTCTCGGGTGACCAGAGCGCGGCCGTGCACTCCAGCTCCGGCTCCATCGCACGAGCCTCGGCGCGCGTGAGGTGTTGTAGCGAGGTGACGCCACAGGCGAGTGCACGCGCGGCGATGGTATCCAGATACGCGACGTCGGTATCGTTCATTGCGACAATCAGCTTGCCACACCGCTGTATCATGACGCCATGAGTGTCACAGTACTCGTACAGCAGCGAACGGCCGCTGACGCAGAGTGATGCCTTGAGCGAGCCAGTGGCATAGTAGAGGCCCGCGTGAATCACCTCGCTGTTGCGCGAGCTCGCGCCTGTGCCGATCGCATCCGCGGCTTCCAGGATCACGACGTCGCGGCCCGACCGTGCCAGCGTGCGCGCGACCGCGAGTCCGACGACGCCAGCACCGATCACGAGGCAGTCAGTCTGTTCCATGTGCCGAAAAATCTGCGAGCTGACTCGGAAACGCGTCAGACGTCCGGTGTCTGCGTGTCCCGCAACTTCGGGGACTGCAGCTTGGGTGCGAGCGCGCTGCCCTGCACGATGATCGGCGCGCCGCCGTCGCCATGTACGCTGGAGCGCCGATTCTGCGCCGCCACCTGATCCACCAGCTCCGACCGCAATATCGTCGTCGCCGCCGGCGCCTCGATCCCGATGCGCACACTACCCCGGTCGCACTGCACCACCACGATCCGGATTCCGCCGTCGATGACGATCGCGTCACCGGCCTTCCTGCTCAGGATCAGCATCCTTGCTTCCCCATCCGCTAATTGTGAGTCCCGCCAGGCGCCGACTCCGCGTCGCCCGTTACCGCACTATCGACCGAGATTGATGAGGGTCTGCGAGAGCTCATCGACCACCGATATCAGTCGCGCTGCCGCAGCGTACGACTGCTGGTACTTCATCAGATTGATCATCTCCTCGTCAATCGACACACCCTTCACGCTTTCCCGTCGCGTGTCGGACTGCGTGGCCAGCGTGCGTGCGGCCGTCGCCGTGCCATTTGCTCCATTGGTACTGGTCGCAATCGTCGCCACGACGTTGCGGTACCCTTCGTTGATCGACACGGTCTGACCGTTGACGAGCACCGGCGTATCGCGCAGCCGGGATAACCTGACCGCCACACCGTTGTCGCCGGATTCACCGGAGATCCCTGACGCAGCGACGTTGCTGAGGTTGGCGAGGATCGTGCTGTCGAGCTGAATGGTCCGCGCCGTCGAGCGCGATGCATCGAAGAAGTCGCCGGCAGGCGTGGTGCCGATGAAGCCGGTGCGATGGGCCGCGTTCGTGGCCGTCACCAGCGCCGATGCCACGCCATCGAGTGTGGCCAGCGCGTCGGGGAAGATGGTGTTGTAGGCGTCGACCGTACCCGCCATCTGCCCGCCGAGCTGATACATCGTCTCGGTGGGGCCTGTGCTCGGCAGTGGGCCGAGCGCAATACCGAGCCTGGACGGGTTGCTCACGAGCGCCTGCACGCGCACAATCTTGAAGTTGGCGCCATCGACGAGCGAGTCGCCGCCGATGTTGACGTTCACCGACCCATCTGCCTGCGGATACGCCGTCGCACCGACCAGCGACGCCAGCTCGTCGATCTTGGTGTCACGCTGGTCGCGCATGTCCGGCGCCTGGTTGCCGGCCGCTTCAGCGGCGACGATCCTGGCGTTGATATCGGCCACCTGCGCCGAGAGCGTGTTCACCCGTTCGGCTGTCTCGAGCAACCGGGTCCGCGCAACGGTCTGCTGTTCCACGATCTGGTTGCCAAACTGATTGAGTTGCGCCGAGACTTGCGCGCCGCGCTGCCTCACCACGCCACGTGCGGCGCTTGAATCCGGGTTCGTGGAGAGATCACTCCAGGCCGACCAGAACTGTTCGAAACTCGACGCGAGCCCGGTGGCGGACGGCTCTCCCAACACGTTTTCAATTGCCTGTAGTGCGTCGCGACGCTCCTCGGTCAAGGACGCGTTCTGCGCATCACGACGGTAGCCGGAGTCAATCAGCTCGTTGCGCATCCTCTCAACGCCGTTGACCAGCACGCCGGTACCGAACGTGCCCTGCGGAAGCTGCTGCGGCCATCCTGCCTGCACTTCAACGCGCTGGCGCGAATAGCCCGGCGTCTGCGCATTGGTGATGTTCTGTGACGTCGTCGTGAGTTGCGCCTGACTGGCAGTGAGGCCAGAGCGCGCGATGTTCATCAGGCCACCGAATGTCATCTGATGGCCCTCAGACGGAATGATCGAGGAAGCGCGGCACCGACGGCACCATCGCCGGTGTCGCGCGCAGCGGGGCAGATCGCGCACCGGCGGCGACGGCAGCGGCCGGGGCCACGTAGGTGGCGGCCGGCTGCGTCGAGCCGAACAGCTTCTGCACGTAGTCGTTGCCGTTATCCATGGCGGTGCGCAACACCTGCTTGTTGATGTCCACTTCGCGGCTGAGCGACACTGCAGTGTTCTGCAGCGCATTGCGCGCCTCGATGACATCGGGCGTTGCACGCTCGCCCAGAATCTCCTCGAGATCGTTGACGTTCATGTCTTCAGCACCTCCGAGCATGCGGTTGACGCTCTTTCTGCGTCGACGGGCTTCGCCGAGGGTGGCGAGGACGCGGTAGGTCGCGAAGACGCTGTCGTCGAGTGCCTGCAGGTCATCGGCGGCGACCGCCGCGCGCTGCTTCTGCATGACGAGCATCAGCTCTTCAAGGATCCTGCGTTCTGTCCCCAGCACATCGGACAGCACCTGCACCGCGCTTTCGCGACGTGGTGGGGCCGGGGCGTACTTGGGGGCGTAGGTCGGAAGCATGTCGGTGTCTCAGGGAATCCGGACGGGTGACGCAGGTGTCGCTTCAGGTATCACGGCGCTGGCGGGAGCCGCCGACGCTGTGTCCAACCCCGCCTTGTGTCGTAGTGCCTGGTAAATCGCATCGCCAAGCCCACGATGCCACCGCGTACCAGTATCGGCGGCGAGACGCTCATCCATGAGCCCGGAGAAAATCTCCTCGCCCTGACTTTTCTCCACCATTCCGCCCTCGGCGGGTACGCTCTCACGCATCGACTTGTAGAGCTGTTGCACGAACAGGCCCTGCATGTCGGCGGCGGCTTTCCGGAGCGCTGATTCACGCGGATCGACGGGCGCTGGCAGTGCGCCGGAAACGGATGGCGTCGTCATCGGATCACCACTTCGGCCGAGATGGCACCCACTTCGCGCAGGGCGCTGAAAATGGCCGCGATCTCCTGCGGCGACGAGCGGACGCCATGCAGCGCGCTCGCGATTCTCTGGACAGAAATACCTGGTTGCAGGCGGACCTCACCGACGCCGACTGCCGTGCTGTCAGCGCCGCCGCCGATCGAGAGGGTGATCTGCCCGTGCGTCACCACCGCTTCGCCGACCGAGACATCTCCGCCGGCAACCACCGTACCATCGCGACCGTCGATCACGACCTTCGCACCGCGTGCAATACGAATCGGGAGCTCGCGCAGCTTCGCCACCGCCGCACTTCGGGCGGATCCTGCGCTGTCCTTGAGTGTCAGTGTCACCGAGCCAGGGTCGTCCACGCGCGCGGTGCCGGCACCGAGAGCGCTATCGATGACGGCGGCGATCCGGCTGGCAACGGCGATGTCCGGATCGCGCAGCAGAAGCGCGCCAGTGGTCGTGGCGTAGCTGGCACGCGGCAGTTCCACTTCCACCGCCCCGCCATTCGGAACGCGTGCACTGGTCTCGACACGAGTGCCGTAGGAGCGCGTTCCCGCACGATCCGACCCCTCGGACAACACCACGCCGCCCTGCGCAGTGGCCATTGGAGACCCGCCGACTTCCGCGATCAGCGGTGTCATGTACAACACGCCGCCGCGCAATGATGGCGCGTCACCGATGCTCGACACCTGCACGTCGAAGTGTCCGCCGGGCCGCAGATAGGCAGACACTTCGGCGGTCACGAGGACGGCGGCGACGTTGCGCGTACGCAGCACGTTGGCCGGAACCACGATGTCGAAGCGTCGCAGGAGGTTCACGATACTCTGCACCGTCTGCCCCCCCTGGGCCCCGCCGAAGGCGCGATCACCAGTACCATCGAGGCCCGCCACCAGGCCATACCCAACCAGACGCACCGGTGCGCTGCCATCGGCCAGTACGAGGTCACGAATACGCGACTGCGCGGAGAGCAACGACGCGGTGATCATCAGCGCCAGCGAAAAGACGACGCAGGTCAGTGCCACTCGACGGGCGCGGCCATCGGCGCGCGCCACCAGAGGATGAGACTCGTTCACGGCCAGAACGCGCTGAGGATCTTGCCGAAGATGCCCTGCTTCGCCTTGCCCAGACTGCCCTTGTTGGCGATGTCGAGCTTGGCGTCGGCGACTCGTGATGAGGCGATGGAGTTCATGCCACCGAGGTCCTGTGGACGCACGGCACCACTGAAGTTGATCTGCTGCTGTTCCTTGTCGACGCCAATCGATTTGGTACCCTTGATCGTGAGAACGCCGGACACCGGGTCGATGCTCATGACGCGGGCGGTGATCTCGCCGTCCAGTCGAAGCTGGCGTGATTGATCGCCGCGCTGTGTACTTTCGCCGTTGTTGCTCGTCCCGAACGACGCACCGGGTGCGGTGGCTGCCACCGCTCCGGGCGTCAGCAGCTTGAAGTCTGCATTCCGTTTCCGTCGCTGCGATGCGTTGTTCGACATGTTGGCCGATGCCAGCGTGTACTCGTCGATGTGCACGATGATCAGGTCACCCACAGCAAATGCGCGACGGTCTGAGGTCCAGTTGAGTCGCCCCGGTCGTGCATTGAGCGCCGACGCTGGCGCCGGTGGTGAGACCACGACGCTGTCACGTCGGGTCTGGGCGTGCGCACGCTGGGCCAGGACCATCGTCAGTCCGATCAGTGCGGTGGCGCGGATCAGGTCGCGGGAAGTAATCAGCATCAGTCCAACCTCACGGTGTTGCGCCCGGTCGCGACGCCGGCAAGACGCCGGCCCCGGTCAAGGCGAATGGTCACGCGCGCACCAAGCGGCGCGTTGTGCAAGGCCGTGCCGACCAGCGCGAGACGCACGCCGTCACGGATCACTTCTGCGACAACCGAGTCGCCGGCAAACACCACCGGCGCTGCTGCGATGTCGCTGGTGCGAATCGGTTCACCGTCAGGTAAAACACGACGTGCCTCAGCGCCGATGACGGCACTCATCGGCAGCACCGCGCCACTCACCGGCGCGCCCCAGATGACGGTGTGGCGGAGCAGCACATCGCCGTCGCCGAGCACGGTTCCCCGTGCAACGGTCCGGGCGCTCACCACCTCGTCCCGTGCAGATCCCACGTGCAACCGCGCCACGAGAATTGGTGCGGCGAATCGCGCAGCGCGCATCGTGACGGTATAGACACCGCCGCGGTCGCTGCCACTGATCTCGGCATTCGCAGCGCGGAGCGATCCGGTGTCACCACGCACCACCGTCCACTCGCGGCGCCACCCACCATGCGGCACGGGGCCCCAGTGCTGTGTGATACGATCCACGAGGGAATCCACCACGGGCCGCGGCTGACCGGCGAGCGGCGACGCGATCGCGGCGAGGGCGAGGAACACCAGCCGCATCAGCGCACCAGGCCGTTGGCGACCTGCAACATGTCGTCGCTGGTCTTGATCGCCTTCGATGTGAGTTCATAGGCGCGCATGGTCGTGATCATGTCCACCATCTCGGTGACCACGTCAACGTTCGACATTTCCAGGGCGCCCTGCATCAGGCGGCCCGTGTCCTCATCCTGCGGAAAGCTGACCAAGGCTTCGCCGCTGGCGGGGGTGGCGCTGTACATGTTCTGACCCATGGAGAGCAGGCCGGCCGGATTCGTGAAGCGTGCGAGCTCGATACGACCCAGCTCTTCCGGTACCGAACTCCCGGCACGCATCACACTGACAATGCCACTCGGGCCGACACTGAATGCGCCTGATTGGATTGGTACACGAATGTTGGGGAGGACCGGATTGCCTTCCGACGTGACCAGGACACCCTGATCGCTGAGCTGCAGCTTTCCGTCGCGCGAGTACGCGATCTGTCCGCTGGGGAGCTGAACCTGGAAGAACCCATCACCTTCGATGGCCAGATCGAGTGGATTCTGCGTCGTTTCGATTGAACCCTGTGCATGATCCTTCTGTACGCCGCTCAATCGCACCCCGCGTCCAATCTGGACGGCCGGGAGCGTGTTGGCGGCCGGACCGCCAATGACCTGTGGACCGGTGACGGTCTGATACAGCAGATCCTGAAAGTTTGCGCGGCTGCGCTTGTAGCCGGTGGTGTTGACGTTCGCGAGGTTGTTCGCAATCACTTCCTGGCGGGTCTGCTGTGCGCGCATGCCACTGGCTGCGGCGCGGAGTGCGGGATCCATCGTCTGCTCCTGGAGTGATTTAGGCGGACTTGCCGATCTGGTTTGCGGCGATCCCGCGAATGTCGTCCATCACCGAGATGGACTTCTGCACGTCAGCGTAGGCGCGCACCGTGTCGATCATTTCGGTGAGCGTTTCAATCGAGTTCACGTTGCTTGCCTCGACGGCGCCCTGCATCACCTGTCGATCCGCAATCGACGCCGCTTTGCGGGAGACGTCGGGCAGAAAGAGGCCGCCACCAGTGTGCTGGAGCGCCGCGTTGGCCGCGACGGTTTCCATGCGCAGGACGGCGGCGGTTACGCGCGCGGGAAGCGTCGATTTGCCGAGTCGCGCGTCGCCGGACGCTGGTGGCTGCACGGTAATCACGCCGTCGCGACCGATGCCGACATCGCCCGGCGGCAACACGATCGGGCCGCGTTCGCCGAGGACGAGATGGCCCTGCTGCGTGACCAGCCGGCGCTGCTCGTCCATCCGGAGCGCGCCGCCACGGGAGAGACGCTCGCCATCGGGGGTCTGCACGACCAGAAAGGCGTCACCCTGCACAGCGACATCGAGGGCGTTGCCGGTGGGTGTGATGTCGCCCTGTGAGCGATCGGTGACGGAATCGGCGGCGGCGACAGCGTCGTCGACCATCCGCCCGAAGATGCGCTCCTTCTTGAAGCCGACGGTGTTGACGTTGGCCAGGTTGTTCGCGGTCGCCTGCTGACGGCGCTCATAGAAATGAAGCGCGGCGGCGGCAGAGGTGAGACCGGTGTTCTTGAGAATCGGGGGCATGGCGACGGGGTGTGAGTCTGGATCCGATATGTGCAATCGACGGGCCACCCGATCGTGGCATTCAAGTAGTTACAGCGTCAACAGTTACACGATTTACCGTCGCCGCAGAACAGGCACCCGACTCGGCAGTCCGTTCCGCGCTCGGCAGACGATGCCGAGCGCTCGGCTCAGCTCAACCGCGCCGTGAAGCGTGTGCCGATCGGCCCAACACTCGTCGGCGCTTTTGCTGCTCGTGGTGCTACTGACTGTGTGTTCGGCTCTGACACGCGGCGGTCACTCGACGCCGCTCGCTTTGCCTCAGGCGCCTTCTTCGCTGCGGCGCGTGGTGCCGCCTTCGCCATCATCATCACCACCGCATCACGCGCCAGCCCGGAGCGGCGCGCGATATCCAGTGCATCGGCACCCGATCGGCGCAGCGCACGGCTCGGAACCCTGGACACCGGTGTCACGACCCTGATCGACTTGCTCGAGCCCGCCGGCCGCGCCGGCCGCGCTGCTGCTGCTATCTGCGCTGCAGGAATCGAGGCCATTCCCATCGGCGTCAGCCAGCGCGTGAAGCCGCTTGCAGCCGATGGTGTCCGGGATGGCACGTCCAGGCGTGAGCGACGATTGCGCCAGATCGTTGCCAGCGACAACACCAGCACGATCACCAGCAGACTTCCAACCACGACCACGTCGAGTTGATCGTTCGCGATGATACGCTGCACGAGAGTAGTCACCTGCGCGCGTACCTGGTCAACGGTGATCTCGTTCATCAGGCGACTTCCTCACGCAGCGGACGGAGTTCGGTGCGCAGCTTCTGGAGTGCCTTCGAACGGATCTGCGAGACCCGGCTTTCTGTGAGCTGCAGAATGTCGGCGATCTCGTGCAGCTTGAGCTCTTCGAAGTAGTAGAGACTGAGCACGGTGCGCTCCTGTTCCTTGAGACGGAGAATGGCGTCTCGGAGGTGGTGGACTTCCTGCTCACGGGTGATGATGTCGTCCACTGAGTCGTTGCCTTCGTCGGCGAGCACTTCAATCGGCGTCGGTGCCAGCGTCTCCGTTTCACTCGGGCTTCGGTCCAGCGGAACGTGATGTGCTCCCTCGATATCCGAGCGCCACTTCCAGAGGGTCTCCAGGTCCACGCCGAGATGATCCGCCACTTCGCGATCGCTGGGCATCCGGCCGAGAACGCGACCCAGCGATTCACGGGCCTGACCGATCTCGCGGGTCTTGCGTCGAATGGACCGAGGCACGTGATCCTGGCGCCGCAGCTCATCGAGAATCGCGCCGCGGATGCGTGGAGCGGCAAAGGTGCTGAAGGCGAGTCCACGCTCGACATCGAACGCTTCGAGTGCCGACATCAATCCGATCGAGCCCGAGCTCACCAGTTCATCGAAGTCTGCTTTCACCGCCAGCGTCTTGGACATCTGGCGGGCGACGTGGTGCACCAGTCCGAGGTGCTCCTTCAGCAGCTGTTCCCGGGCCAGCGGATCTCCCATGGCCATGGCGTGCCAGAGCGAGAGTTGCGGATCCATCGTTGGCTCCTTGCGCCGGGTCACTGGTGCAGAGCTGCCGCCGCTGCGCGTTGATGTCGTGAGCGTCGCGCGCGCGGATCGCACGGTGTTGTCAGGAGCGGGTGATGCCATCATTGGCATGACGGCGTTGGCGGCGGCTTCGATGGTGGGCTGCGAAGCGGCGATCAGCGAGCTGCGGGAGCGGGCGATGTTGGTCATGCGGCCACCTGTGCGGCCACGAGGCCGAGTGATGCGAGGATTCGCTGAGGAGCGGGCTTCAAATCGGTGGGAACGTCGAGCCCGTCGGTCAGCCACCGGGTGGGCAGGGCCATGAGCGCGGCGAGATCGGCGACGCCCGAGTCATTCGGCACATCATCGAGCTTGCTGATCAGAAGGTGCGTCGGTCGCAACGCGCTGTGGTTGTTGAATGCGGCGTGTGCCACATCAAGGCGAATGCCAGCGGGGACGACGAGATGCACCTCGTCCGGGCGCATGGCGCGCAGGATCGGATACCACTCCGCCTCGCGTGCGCCCGCCTTTTGACTGCACCCGGGCGTGTCGATGAGGAGCACGTCGCGGGCGTTGAGGTGTGCGATCGCACGTGTGGCGTCGACGTCATCATACGCCACCTCGAGCGGGCATCCGGTGATCTCTGCATAGGTGGCGAGCTGCTCGAGTCCCGCCACGCGAAAGGTGTCGAGCGTGACCATGCCGATCTTCCAGGTGCCAAAGGCGTGCACACTCGTCGCCAGCTTTGCGATCGTGGTGGTCTTGCCCGCTCCCGTTGGGCCCACGAGTGCGATCACGTACGGCCGATTGCCACGACGTGCTTCGGGGCGAGGCAGGTGCGACGGCGTCAGCAGCTCGCGAAAGGCATCGACATCGGTGGCCGATGCGGCGACCACCTCGACAAGCTGTTCTCCGTTATCGCGAATGGCGCGCGTCTGCAAGACGATCGCTTCGTCGCCGAAGAGCGACTCGGCGCTTCGCGCCACCGACGCCAGATCGCGAGCGCGGAATGTTTCAAGCCGCATACGGCAACTCCCAGGTGGCAACTGAGGTGAGGTTCACCGACGCCGGGAGTTCGGCGAGGCTGATGACTGGTACATTCGGCAACACCGGCTCGATCAGGCGGCGCACACCAACGCGCAGCGTCGGAGGCGTGATCAGCGGGAGTGGACGCCCTTCCACCGCGTGGAGGGTGGCGATGTCGTTCAGTTCGCGCAGCAGCGTGGCGAGCGTATCGGGATTCAGGAGCGACATTCCCTGCTGCGTTCCACGCGGGCTGAAGAGGCCCATCAACGCAGCTTCGAGTCGCGCGCCGATCGTCACACCGCGCACGCTGCCAGTGACATCGAGAAACAGGCGGCTGATCGGATTCGCCAGTGAACGGCGTACCACTTCCGTCAGCTGCTCCGGATCCTTGGTCTGGTCGGCGGCATCACCGAGCGACTCGAGAATGGAGACGAGGTCGCGAATCGGCACCCGCTCGCGCAGCAGGCGCTGCAGCACACGATGGAGCGTGCCGAGTGTGATGCGGGCCGGGATGATCTCTTCAACCAGCGCCGGGTGACTCTTCCTCAACGCGTCGATCATCTCCTGGACATCCTGACGCCCAAGCAGTTCGGCGGCGTGCATCTTCAGTGTTTCCATGAGATGCGTCGCGATGACGGTCGACGGTTCCACGACGACCCACCCAGCAGCTTCGGCTTCGACGCGCGACTGCGTGGTGATCCACTTTGCCGGCATCCCGAAGCTCGGATCGACGGTGTCCATTCCATCGATGTCCTGCATCACGCCACCGGTATTCAGTGCCAGCAGGAAGCGGGGCATGACTTCGGCGCGTGACACCTCGGCGCCGCGAATCTTGACGATGTATTCGTTGGCCGGAAGGCGGATATCGTCGCGGATACGGATCGCTGGCACGAGAATGCCCAGCTCCTGCGCGCCCTGCTTGCGCAACAGTGAAATCCGTTCCAGCAGATCACCGCCCTGCTTCTCATCGATCAGTGGGATGAGGGCGTAGCCGACTTCCAGTTCGATCGGGTCGATCTGCAGCAGATCCTGTAATGGGTCGGTCGTTGCGGGGAGCGCCGCCCTGGGCGCGTCGGCAATCAACGCCGCTGCCTCGGTGCGCTCCTCGAAAGCGGTCGCACCGCGGGCGACAAAAGCCATGGTGCCCGCCAGTGCAAGAAACGGGAACGCAGGCAAGCCGGGGATGAGAGCGAAGCTGCCATCACGCAGGCGGGCGATCCAGAGTGCACGCGGCTGGTTGGACAGCTGTCCGCTGATCACGTCACCCATTCCCCGGCCGTTGTTGGCCGAGTTGGTGACCATCAGGCCGGCGGCGACCGAGATGATGAGCGCCGGGATCTGGCTGACCAGCCCTTCACCGACGGTGAGCATGACGTACTTGTTGGCGGCTGCGGCGAGCGGCATCCCCTTCTGCATCACACCAATGACGATTCCGCCGATGATGTTGATGCCGGTGATCAGCAGCGCGGCAACCGCGTCGCCTTTCACAAACTTCGACGCACCGTCCATCGAGCCGAAGAAATCGGCCTGCTGCGAGACGCGTTCGCGACGGATGCGTGCCGCCTGCTCGTCGATCAGGCCAGCAGCAAGATCGGCGTCGATCGCCATCTGCTTTCCTGGCATGGCGTCGAGGGTGAAGCGAGCCGCGACTTCTGCGACACGTCCTGCACCCTTGGTGATCACGACGAAGTTGATTGCCAGCAGAATCAGGAAGACGACGATGCCAACGACGTAGTTTCCGCGCAGAATGAATGTTCCGAACGCCTGAATGATGTTCCCGGCGTGGCCGTCACCAAGAATCAGTCGTGTGGAGCTGACATTCAGTCCGAGGCGAAACAGTGTGAGGATGAACAGCACTGCCGGAAACGACGAGAACTCGAGCGGATCTTTCGCGGACAGCGCGACCAGCAGCACGACCAGTGCGCTCGCGATACTCGCGGCGAGCAACAGATCGAGCACGATCGCGGGGAGCGGAACGATGAGCAGCGACACGATCGCGACCACGCCGATGGCGAGGGCGATTTCGGCGCCGCGCGCAGGCTTTGCAACGCCACCCGACAGTGCAGCGGCGGTAGCGCTCACGCGTCGGTCTCCTTGCGCATGCGTGCCGCGGGGGCGTCGTAACTGGTACCGATGCGTGCAGATGGCGCGCGGAACTGCGTGAGGCGCGCGGCCGGGACGGACAGGCGATTGGTGGAACCGCTGGTGGGCGCGTCGTACCGCGTGGTGCTGTGCGCCGAGGGCGCGTCATAGCGGCGGGCGTGGCCGGCAGCGGCATGTGCGCCGTAGCCGGAGCGGAGGAGTGACCGGGAGGTGTAGCGGGAGGCGGCCATGGATCGTGCCTCAGGCCGCGAAGCTGGGAATCCCACGAAACAGCTCAGTGGTGAACTTCACCAGCAGCTGCACCATCCATGGCAGCGCCACCAGAAAGATGGCCGACACCCCGACCAGCTTGGGCAGGAAGGCCAGCGTCTGCTCCTGGATCTGCGTGACACTCTGGAAGATCGAGACCACGAGGCCGATACCAAGAGAGACGGCCAGCATGGGCGCGGACACCAGCAGCGAAAGCAGGATGGCGTTGCGGGCGAGGTCGACGATCTGTGCGTGTGACATGATCCGTGTGGGTGTGAGACGGTATCATGTAGAAGCAGGGGTGGTGCCAATCGCCGCCGCTGTCGTGTGTGTTACGTAAGGGCTTTGTTTGCAATGCTTTACGGTTCTTGACGGGCAGGCTGTTCTGGCGGTTTCCCGGACGATCCGGCAGTGTTTGCCGAGCGGTGAGGCGGCGCGGATTGCCGATCTTTCACGGCGGCGCGCTACTCGGATTGCCTAGTCGTCCACCGTGTGCGTTCCCATCCAGCCGCGCCCGAACTTCGCCTTCTGCCGCATCACGAACGCCAGCACCTCGGCCACCGCGACGTACAGCTCGATCGGGATCTGGGTGCCAGGCACCGCGCGACTGGCCAGCAGGGCGCGAGCGACCGGGATGTTCTCCACCACCGGCACACCGCTCTCGAAGGCGATCTTCTTGATCCGTTCGGCGATCATGCGCTGGCCGATCGCGACGATGATCGGTGCGACGGCGACGAGCGGATCGTACTTGATGGCGACGGCAATGTGGACCGGGTTCACGATCACCACGTCGGCCGTCTTCACATCGTTCATCATTCGCTTCCGCATCAACGCGCGCTGGGCACTGCGAATGCGCTGCTTGATCATCGGATCGCCGTCGGCGTTGCGCGCTTCGTCCTTGACCTCCTGCTTGGTCATCATCAGCCCTTTGTGCCACCGCCACCGCTGAAAGAAGTAATCGGCGGCGCCAAGCGCCACGAATGCGATGCCCGCGTGACGGAGCAGGCTCACCGCGTGATGCCTGAACAGCAGCGCAACACCCATCGGCCCGCCCTGCGCCAACGCGAGCACATCACGCCAGATATCGTCCACCGCGCTGTACACGACGCCACCGATGATGACGAGCTTCACGATGCTCTTGAACAGGTCGTTCAACCCCTGAGTGCCGAATAGCCGACCCAGATTGTTCAGCGGATTCAGCCTGCCAAATGACGGTTCGAGGACTTTCGTGCTCAGGACGCCACGCGACTGGAGCGCGGTGGCGATGAACGCGATCAACGCGAAAGCGCTGAGGAGGATTGAGAGCTTCCACAACGTGCGCCACCCGAGACCGATCACGTCGAAAAGCAGATCCTGCGGTGCGCGAATGTTGGCACCAGCGTTATACAGGCTGGTCGACATCACTTCGACCAGATACGTCCCCATGCCCGGTGCCACACTACTGAGTACAATCGCCGAGCCGAAGAGCATCGCTGCCGTCGTGAGCTCGGTGCTGCGCGGAATGTTCCCCTTGGCGTACGCCTCGGAAATGCGTTTGCCAGTGGGTTCCTCGGTTTTGTCGGCGTCTGATCCGTCAGCCATCGGCGCGCTTCAGCGAACGGTTGCGAGCATCGGACCGAGGATACGGTTCAGCAGGCCGTCGTGGAATGATGCCCAGCCGGTGAACCAGACTGAGGTCAGGCTGAGCGCAGCGGCGAGCGTGAACAACCCTGCTGCAATCTGCAGCGGGAACGCGACGCTGATGATCTGCAGCTGCGGCGCTGCGCGCGTGAGAATCGCCAACGCGACATTGATCATCATGGTTGCGGCGGTGATTGGTGCCGCGAACATGACACCGAATGAAAGCACCTGTCCACCGAGCTTTGCCATCGCCAGGATACCGGCGCTGAGATCTGGCACCGTGCCCACTGGAATCACGTCGAGTGATGCGCCGAGGCCATTGAGCATCACCAGGTGGCCGCCGCTCGCGAACAGCAGCAGGGTCACGAATGCGGTCATGAACTGACCGAGCACCGGCACCTGAATGTTGGTCATCGGGTCGAACACGCTCGCACCTGCGAGCCCCATCTGTACCGACATCATGTCGCCGGCAGCGGAGGCGGCCGCGATCACGATCGCCGTACCGAGCCCCAGTCCGAATCCGACGATGGTCTCGCTCAGGAGCGTGAGCGGAGTCAGGATCGGCGCGCTGTGTGCATGGGCACGTGCCACCGGCACCAGGACGGCGGAGAACAGGACGATGATCGCCGTTCGCAGCTTCATCGGCACCGCCTTCGACGAGAAGACGGGCGCAATCAGCACCAACCCGCCGATCCGTGATGCGAGGAGAATGAATGTGGCAGCGCCCGCCGACGTGAGCAGGTCAGGTACAGCGGCCGATCCGGCCAGCATTACCGGAAGCTCTGTACGAGGCCGGTCACCACCAATCCCCACCCATCCACCAGGACGAACAGAAGCATCTTGAACGGCAGCGAGATCATGGCCGGCGGCAGCATGACCATCCCCATGCTCATCAGCACCGAGCCGACGACCACATCGATCACGATGAACGGAAGGAACAGTGCGAAGCCGATCTGAAAGGCGGTTCGCAGTTCGCTGGTGACGAAGGCGCTCATCAGAATCATGAGCGGGACCGCTTCACGTGATTCGGGCTGCTTGATCTCGGCGAGATCGACGAACGTCTGCAGATCCTGATCACGTACCTGCCGCAACATGAAGCCCTTGAAGGGCACCACCGCGCGCGACATCATCTCCACCTGCTCGATCTTGCCATCCATCCACGGCTCGAGGGCGTTCGTGTTCACATCCTTGAGCGTGGGTGCCATCACGAATCCGCTCAACAGCAGCGCCAGCGCAGCGACGAGCTGACCCGGTGGTGCCGACTGTGTGCCGAGCGCCTGCTTGAGAAAGTGCAGGACCACGAGGATGCGTGTGAAGCCGGTCATCATCAGCAGCAGGACGGGGAGCATCGAGAGCAAGCCCATCATGATCACCACACCGACTGTGCCGCTCATTCGCAGCCCTTCGCCCTGCGTCGATCCACCCAGCTTGAGTTCCATCTGGGGCGCGAGCTTCGAGATCATGCTGTCGGCACGACTCGCGATCCGCTTCGACTCTTCCGTGGTCAGCGGCGCGCTGCCCTCTGCGCGCTGTTGCAGCGCCGCGATGTCTCTTGCTTTCGCTGCGGGAATCAACGGCGCGATCGTGGCGGCACCACCGGACTTCGATGCGGTGAGCGCGGGCTTGGTTGGGCGCGGCGAGGGGACCTGTGTTTCGAGCCGCGCGGGCAGATCACGTGGGCCCGGCTGCGCGCCAGCGGCTGGCAGCGTGCGCAATCCACCGGCGGGCTGTTGTGCGGGCGCCCCTGCGGGTGCCGACGTTGCCTGTGGCGCGGCGGGTTGCACCGGCGGCGCTTGGCGCGCCGGTGCGGCCTGTGCGCCGAGCGTCACTGCGCCAATGGTGCCGCTGACAACGAGAATCGCGCGCACAGCGGTCCCACGCATCGCCGCTCCAAGCACCTTGCGGAAGCTCGATCCGACGGTGGTCTCGCTGGGCAACAGCGCGGGCTGCGCAGCATCGCCGCTCACTGCGCGATCTGGGAAGTGGAGTGCAGCGATGGTCTTTTCCCTGGCGTCATGATTGATGTGCAACGACAACTGTTCGGCGGCCGCGGCATTCACGATTGCATCTGACGCGTTCGACATCGTGAACAGGGTTCGCACACCGCCATCGCCAACGCTCACGCCGATCAGCAGATCGCCGCGCTGGACGATCGCGATCCCCTGACGTTGACCCAGCGGCAGTCGCTGGACGACCGAGAATCCGCTGCCGCCTGATGCCGCAGTGGCACCGGGCAGGAAGCGCTTCGCCAGTCTGGCAACCAGCATGACCAGGCCGAGGACGAAGGCGAGCGTCGCAAACATGCCGAGGTAACCCGCCACCGTCATCCGATCAGCTCCGCGCTGCTCGCGCGGCTCACGATCCGTGTCACGCGAACGCCGAAGTTCTCACCCAGCACCACCACCTCACCCTCGGCAAACCGTCGGTCGCCGACGTAGATGTCGATCGGTTCGCCCGCCAACCGTTCCAGTTGCACGACTGAGCCGCGACCGAGCTGCAGGATCTCCTGCACAGACATGGTGGTGCGACCGAGCTCGATCGCCACCGGCAGCGTCAGATCCATTAACATGCTCATCGGCACTTCGCCATTTCCGCCGATGGCTGCATCGAGCTCGGAGTAGTCGTTCGCAAACTCCTCACCGGCTGCTCCGGCGGTGCCCGCATCCTGCAGCGGAAGACCGGCGTTCTTGGCGGCGATCAGTGCTGCAATCTCGTCCTGATTCATGGTGTATCCGTAGCTTCAGAGGAAAGTGTGCCGATGATACGATTTTCAGAGATGCGGCCGCTGGTGATTCTCGCCGCGAGTTTGCCGCCGGTGCGACCGGCAGTCGCCACCAGGCGTGGCTGTCCGGCGACGGTCACCGAGAGCAACGAGTTTGCGCTGAGCCCAGTGTTGATGACGGACCCCGCCGCGAGTTGCGTGAGATCCTTCATCGTGAGCCGGAACTCGGGGAGCCGCGCGGCGACGGAGACGCTCGTGCCCCGGAGTGATTGTTCGGTCTGGCGACGCTGCGTACGCAGCTCCTCCTCACTCCGTGCCGTGCTCGACACCCGGCGCGTATCGGCGCTGGTGAAGTACTCCTCGAGTGACGCGAACGGCAGGCAGATCATCATCAACGACGAAATGTTCGTCGCGGTGATTTCGATGTTCGCCACCAACACCGGATCTTCGCGGGCGCAGACCTGAAGGATCTCTGGCGCCGCTTCAAACCCGCTCACTCCCAGTTCGATTGGCATCACTTCGCTCCACACGTCGCGAACGATCAACGCAGCGCGGTCGGCTACAATTCGCACCGCATCCTGCTCGAGTGCAGTCAGCGGTCGATTCAGGATCGTGGGTGCCGTGCCGCCGCCGAAAAGGCGATCGACGAGGAAGAATGCAAAGTCGCCGCCGAAATCGATGACACCCTGCAAGCCAAGCTTCCCGTTGATATCCAGGATATAGCTGCAGCATGGTGTCGGCAGTGACAGCGTGAACTCGCCAAAGCTGAACTGCTCGACGCTCTGGAGCCGCACCTCGATCTGGCCTCGTACGCGCGACATCAGGTAGCTCTCGAGATTCTTCACCATCCGCTCGTACATCGCTTCAATCGTGCGCAGTCGCTCCTTCGAAATTCTGTGCGGGCGCCGGAAGTCGTAGCGTTGGATGTCCTGCTGCGAGGTCGCAGGCTTGCGACCACTGGCGGCAGCATCCAGCGGACTGCCTCCGGCGCCGCCGAGCAGGCGGTCGATCTCGCTCTGGTTGAGGGTATCGTTGGCCATGGTCAGCGCATCACTGAATCACGAACTGCGGAAAGCTCACGCGCTTGATCAGCGTCTTCTGCTTCACGATCGTGCTGACGAGATTCTTGATCTCGACCTTGAGGGGCTCTCGTGCCGTCACCTCGGCCAACTGTTCGACCGTCTTGGCGCCCACGAGCGCCAGCACCGCGTCCTTGATCTCGGCGTCACGCTGCTTGAGCATGTCGACCGCCGACGAGTCCTTCACATCGAAGGCGACAGACAGCATCAGAAACCGCGTACCGCCCGATCCGGCGGGGTTGAGTACGAGATCGCTGATCGTGTAGAGCGGTGGTGGAAGAGACGGGCCGTGTTCGCCGCCGGCCGCGGGATCGTGCTCGCCGTCACCGGTGCTGTCGGTGCCGTCGTGACCTGCCTTCACGCCTCCATGCGCGGCGAGATCCGGGGCCGTCAGTCCAGCGCTGAAACCAGCCGTGAGCTTTGGTCCAACGACCTTCGCCCCCACGAATCCGCCACCACCCAGCCCAGCGAGAGCAAGGACGAGCGGGATGACGAACGGCGGAAGCCCTTTCTTCTTGGGCTCGGTTCCTTCTTCGGTGGGGAGCTCTTCGTCAGCCATGGTGCGATCCTGATGAACGTGAGGACGGTCTGCGTCTGACTCAATTCAAAGCAGCGGCCGTGCCACGCCTGCCTGTAGGCTCCGCATGACCGCAACCTGTTGTTGCACATGGTTTTGCGTGATTGTGCCGGAACATCACCGACGGCCGTGCACATCGTGGGACGGCAACCCTTGCCGAGCGTACCGAGCCAGATTCTGCCGAGCGGCGACGCAGTCGGGCACGAGGGCTCTGGGCGCAGGACCGGCTGAGGGTGGTCAGCCGGCCCGTGCCCGAGTTCGCTTACCGCTTCAGATTCACGAGCTCTTCCAGCATAGAGTCGCTGGTCGTGATTACGCGGCTATTCGCTTGGAAGCCGCGTTGCGCCACGATGAGGTTGGTGAACTCCTGGGCCAGATCGACGTTCGACATTTCGAGCGCGCCGCTGGTCATGAAGCTCTGACTCCCTTCCAGGGAGTATCCGAGCACGGCACCCCCGGAGTTGCCGCTGAGCGCGTACATGTTGTCGCCCGTGCGCAGCAGTCCCGCCGGATTGTTGAAGTCCGCCACCACGATCTGGCCAAGGGTCTGGTTGACACCGTTGGTGAACGCGCCGCTGATGATGCCGATGCGATCGATGCTGAAGTTCTGCAGCTGACCGCTCGTGTATCCGTCCTGATCGCGGAGCACGGCGGTACCCTGGCCGGCGAACTGCGTCAGACCGCCCAGTGTGCCCGTCACGGCGGTACCGCTGACGGAGGCGCCAAGGTTCATCGTGACCGACATCCGCGCACCACCCGGGCCGTTGATGGTGAGCGTCGGGCTCGCGATCGCGCCTCCTGCCGATGTACCGCCGTTGATGGCCGACTGGGTGAGGAGCGCCGTGGACGGATCGAAGGTGAAGCGGCCGGTGACGTTGACGGGAGGTGAGCCGGGGATGACCGCGCCAGGCGTGTCGGTGCCCAGAGTGTAGCCGGAGGGAAGCGTCGTCGAGTCGATCTGCCAGTCCCACTGGTTCGCCGCCGTCTTCCACATCCACATCTTCACATCGACCTTGTTCCCCAGCGCGTCGAACATCCCGATCGACCCGTTCGTGAATGTCCCGTTGTTCGCGGCCACGGCACGGGTGTCCGGCCCAAAGCCGCCGAGGAGGGGACCCGTGCCATCGGGGTCGCCGACGTTGAAGATGCCGGCCGAGGAGTTGAGGTTGCCGGCCACCGTCACCTTGCTCGTCGCGCGAGCCGCGACCTTCTGACCGAACGGCAGTGTGATGTCGGTGATCGTGTCATTGAGCACGCCGTCCAGCGCCATGCGACCCTGCACGATGAAGCCGTTCGTCGGCGACACCATCCGACCCTCGGCGTCCAACTGGAAGTTGCCGGAGCGGGTGTAGTACGTCTCGGTGCCCTTTCGAACGACGAAGAAGGCGTCACCCTGCATCGCGATGTCGGTGTTCACGCCGGTGGTTTCGACGTTGCCCTGCGTGAACATCTGGTCCACCGATCCAATCAGCGATCCGAGCCCGATCTGCACCGGGTTCACACCACCCTGATCGCCGGGCGGACGGCTGGCACCCTGGAGGAGTTGCGCAAAACCTTCCTTGAACGTCACACGTCCGCTCTTGAAGCTGACGGTGTTGACGTTCGCAATGTTGTTGCCGATGACGTCCATGCGGAACTGATGGTTCCGGAGACCGGAGACGCCGGCAAAGAGAGAGCGAAGCATGTGCGGAGTGGGGAAGAGAGGTGAACGACGAACTGCTGTGGTCCGACGGATGCGCGCTGCGCGAGTGCGGAGCGATGAGCAACTTCTGATTCCTGTCAGGCAACCGTGTGCGCGTCGCGCACGCGTCAGCGGGTGCTGATCTCCGTCACCGCCGAGAGCGGGACTCGAAGCCTTCCCATCACATACTGCAGGCCTGAGCTGGACGTCTCGAGGCCGGTCACGGTACCACGCACGGCAGTGGTCCATTGCACCGGATTCTTCGGATCGACCGACGTCACGTTGATGCGATACACACCGGGCGGCAGATCCTGAAGCGCACGACCCACCACGATCTCGTTGCTCCCGCTGCCAAGCGAACCCAGGTTGCGCGAGGTGACCGGCGTTCCGGTGCGCGCATCGAACACATTCAGCACCGACTGGCCACCCCTGCCGGTAACCACCAACGTTTCGTTGCCGCTGCCATCCAGGGCCATCAGATCGCTTGTCGCGGTCACCTTGCGTCCGATGTTGCCCACGGCGGTGCCGGCGGCGACTTCGTTCAGCAACGATCCCTGTGCGAGGCCCTGTGCTTCGAGTGTCTTCGAGATATTGGTCAACTGCTCGACGCTCGAGAACTGCGCCAGTTGCGCAGCCATCTGATCGGCGTTGGCCGGACTCTGCGGATCCTGATTCTTCAGCTGCGCCACGAGCAGCTTGAGAAAGTCATCCTTCCCCATTGCGCCCTGCGCCTTCCGGGCGGGTGGTGCTCCCGGTGTACCTGGTTCGCGTAGGGCGGGTCCGACGCTGATGGGTGATGCGACAGTACTCATCGACGATCCTCCGGTTGCTCGCGGCGCGAGCGTTGACGCGCATCGTCGGCTGACGAGCGCGGGGTGTGACGTGCCTGTTCGCGCGCGAACGCCTCGCGCTGCTGTTGATCACTCGTCCGCTGCTCGCGGTTGTTGCCCTGTGCGTTGCTGTCGGACGCCGCGCGCATCGCTGCCAGCTCGAGCGTTGGTGCGGTCATCCGCGAGAAGTTCACGCTGTCGATGCCCCGATTCTGCGATGCGGCCTGCACCCGGACGCCGTCGGCGGAGAGCCCTCGGCGCTCGAGCGCGTCACGCAACTCGCCGAGGCGATCCGTCAACGCCGCGGCCTGCTGCGCATTGCCCAGTCCCAGTCGCGCATCGACCGATGTACCGCGCGTGTCGATGCGAATCTGATCTTCGATACCGCTCACATTGTCCATGCGGAGCAGCACGCTGTTCAGTGGCCTGGCCGCCTGTGTGGCCTGCAGATCCATCAGGCGACTGATGCGATCGGCCATGTTGACGGTGCTGGTCGGTGCCTCGGTGCGCACTGCACCAGACAGGTCGGCGCTCTCGGGAGTCGGCAACACACTGCTCACGGGCGTCGGTGATATCGCATCGCTTCCGCTGGTCGTTCCTTGCGACGTGTCACCGGGCCGCGCGACGGCTGCCACGCGCGACACCGCTGCAACGTTCGCGATGCGCGCGACCTGCGCCACGTTCGCGACCTGTGCCATGGTCTCGCCTCGCGACCGGTGATCACGTTCACCGTTCACGTCGGCACGCATCTGGCGCGCCTGGTCACCGGCCTCACCCTGCAAGTCGCCTAGCAGCGCGCCGAGCGTCTCTCCGGAAACGCTGCCCTCGCCAGGCAGCTCGACGTGTCCGGGATCGCGCGCACCGAGCGTTCGGAGCCCTTCCTGTTTCGCAACGGCTGCGAGTTGCGCATAGCCGAGGGGATTGTGCCACTGTCCATCGACCAAAAGGTCGGCGGCCAACCCCTGCGAATGCCTGGAGTTTCTGGTCCACGTCACCACAGGGCCTTCGGCGGTGCGGCCCTGTTCGTAGAGCGCGTTTTGTCGGGCCTGCGACCGGACCGTCTCCACCACCGTCACGCTGCGTCCAAACTCCTGACGCATCCGGTCGATCACGCGTTCGAGACGCTCGCGGAACTCTGGTGCGAGTCTGGCCAGGTCCGTCTCTACATCGGTGGCAGCCACCTGCACCGCGCCTGTCTGACGCGAAGTGCGCGTGGCAGCAGCGATCGCGATGGAAGTTCGGTTGCCGTTCGCGGTCGCCGCGACTGTGCCGTCGGCCTTCGCAGGCGTCGCGTTGATCGCGGCAGATGGCGCGTCGAAGTGATCTTCGACGAGCTGCATGTCGGGTGTCGCAGGCAACGATCGCGCGAGGTTGTCCGGAGAACGGCCCGACGTGTTCGACATCTCCTCACCCTGATTGAACCCGTCTTCAGGCGTTGCCGGCAGCGACATGATCAGCGTATCGATCGGCAGTACGCTGACCAGTTGCAGTGCCGCGATTGTCGCGCCACTGATGGACGACAGTTCGCTCTTCACGAAGGTGTTCTCGGACTTGCTCGCCGACTCGTCATCGACATCCGTCTCGCCACTGGGCGGCGTGGCGGGGAGCGACTGCACGCCGCCGCGGTCAAACAGCGTGGCAGGCGCGCCGGACACTGTCTGCAGCATTGGGGCGCTGAACACACTAAGCGAAGGGGCGTTCGGCGACTCGGGTCTTGCAATCGGCGACACGGTGATCACGCCATCCGCCAGTTGAACAGCCGTCGCTTCGTCGGACGGCGGAGTCGCCGGCAGCGAGAACGCGGTACCCGGGAGGGTCGCCGTGTTCGGTGCATCGCCTCGCGTGACGGCGAACTTCATCGCGCCACTCAGCATCAGCACCTGCAGTTGCGCGCGCTGCTGCGCCGCAAGCCGCGACTTGGCCGCTGCACTCTCATCCAATGATACGCGTGTCTCGTCGCCGCGAGCTGTGGCGAGGGAATCAGCGAAAGCGTCGGTCGAACCATCCGTCGGTCGGCGCTCCGGAGGCGACGCGGGGACGCTGTTCACGCGTGCACGCGACGAGGTCTGAATCGGCAACAGGGTGCTCATTTGCCACCTCCACTTTTACGGGGTTGCATCTGGCTCAGCGCCGCGGCGCGCGGCGCTGGAAGATTGGTGAGAATCGCCGCTGCCTGGCGTTCGCTCAGCTTGTTGATGATGATGCTCACGTCGTGATCGTTCATCTGTGCCAGGACGCGCGCGGCATCCTTGGCGCCCATTGTGGCAAAAATCTTTCCGAGGCGACGTTGATGGTTCTCGGTCTCGTCTGCTGTGGGGCTTCCACCAGCACTCACCGGTGTGACAGGTGTGACAGGTGCGGCAGACGGAACCGATGTCCCCTTCGGCGGCGTCGCGATGGCGGCGGTCGGAGCGACGGGAGAAGCGCGTGTCTCAGGCGCGTGCGCCGGAGCTGCCACCGGTGTCGCAGCGGCGACCGCTTTCGGCGCGGGATCGTGTGCGTCAACCGGTGTCGCTGCGTCGTGCGGAACATCCCCGTGTGTCGCACTGTCAACGCGTGTACTATCCTTTGCCGCGTGCGCAGAGTCGCCGGCCGGCGTCAGCCCCTTCTTCTGTGCCACTGCGACTGCCGTCGCATGGGCCGCAGACGCTTTGTAGACGGCGAAGAATCCGCCGCCACCAAGGCCCATCAGCAGTCCGATGATCAGGGGGAGAATCAGCTTACCCATTGTCCGTGCGCTCCGAGTCAGTTGGCGTAGTGTCAGCGTTGTGGAAGCGCGTGAGCGCGACTTCGTCCATCAGTGCGCGGTCTGTAACCACCTCGGCAGTGCGATGCGCCTCGGCCTGCTTCTCACGCAACGTGTGGAGCGCATGCTTGGCCTGAAATGCGCTGCGGAGTTCATCCTGCGCGCGTCGCACGAGGCTGTCGGCAGTGACCAGACTGCTGTCCGCCAGCTGCAGCCTGATGTCGAGTGCGCCGAGCACATACTGCATCTGCTGCAGTGCGCCGACCTTTGTTCCGCCGGTGCTGGCCGTCGTGAGCGTCTGATGTCCGGCGGCGCGGGCACTGGCGATGGCATTGCGTGTAACGCGCGCGGCATCGGCGTTTCCCTGCGCACTGGCCAATGCCAACGAGCGTGCGCGCTCCGCCTCCTCGCGAAGCTCGAGGACGCGCTGCAGGCGAAACTTGAAACGCCTCATGTCGAGGCCCGCTGCTGCATGAGGTGATCGTAGCGGGACTGCAGTTGCCGCAGGCGGTTCACCGAGTCGTCCAGCTCAGTGCTTTCGGTTGGCGGCTGCCGGAGGAATGCAAGAATCGATTCCCGCAGACCGATCGCGGCGTCGACCTGCGCGTCGCTGCCCTTCTGATAGGCGCCGACGAGGATCAGATCCTCCTTCTCGCGCCACGCCGCCTCGAGCTGCAACAACAGATTCGCAGCATGGCGATGCGTGTCATCGATCAACAGGTCGCGAACGCGACTCTTCGACTCCAGGACGTCGATCGCCGGAAAGTGACCGGCGCTCGCCAGCTTGCGCGTCAAAACGATGTGCCCATCGAGAATCGATCGGGCGGCGTCGGCGATCGGTTCGTTGAAATCGTCCCCATCCACGAGGACGGAGTACACGCCGGTGATCCCGCCAACGCGCGAGTTCCCGGCGCGCTCGAGGAGACGCGGGAGCGCCGCGAACACGGACGGCGGATACCCCTTGGTTGTCGGGGGCTCACCTACGGCCAGACCGATCTCGCGCCACGCCATCGCCACGCGCGTGATCGAATCCACCATCAGCAGCACCTGCTTGCCCTGATCGCGGAAGTATTCGGCAATCGCCGTGGCAACCAGCGCACCGCGCGCCCGGATCAGCGCGGCCTGATCGCCAGTCGCAACGATGATCACGCTCCGCTTCAAACCCTCTTCACCAAGCGAGTTCTCAATGAACTCACGGACCTCGCGTCCGCGCTCGCCGAGCAGCGCGATCACGTTGACATCCGCCTCCGCCTGTCGCGCGATCATGCCGAGCAGCGTACTCTTTCCCACGCCGCTTCCCGAGAAGATGCCGATGCGCTGGCCAAGTCCAATGGTCAATAACCCGTCGATGGCACGCACGCCGGTCGGCATCGTCGTGCCGATGAATTCGCGATGCAGCGGATTGGGTGGCTCAGCCTGCAGCGGCGCGCGTTCTTCGACATCCAGCTTGCCTTTGTTGTCAATCGGATGTCCCAGTCCGTTGAGGACGCGTCCCAGCAGCCCGGGACCGACATCCACGCCGAACGAGCGGCCCAGGGCCACCACGCTCGCACCTGGCGCGATCCCATCGAGCTCGCCGAGCGGCATCAGCAGACAGCCGCTCTGGTGGAACCCCACGACCTCCGCAAGCACCGAGCGCGTGTCGTTGGTGTTCGTGATGCGCGCCAGCTCGCCCAGCCCCATCTCGAGTCCGCTGACCTCAATCGCCAGGCCGACCACGCGGGCCACCCGACCGAAGGTCTGCAGCCGCGGCACATCGGCGATCCGGCGTGACATTTCACGCGCAACGAGTGTCTCAGGCATTGGTATGTGTCAGGCGACGATAGAGACGATCCAGGCCAGTATCGACGCGACCGTCCACAATGCGCTCGCGGCCTTCCACGAGACAGCCGCCACGCTCGATCCGCGCGTCGCTCATCCACCGGACTTCGCGTGAACGGCTGATCCCCGTCACGTCGTCAGCGGCCAGTCGCTCCGTTGATTGCAGCGCTTCCAGGTCAGCGGGGTTGATCCGGATGGTCAGGGCGTGGTCGAGCCCAAACTCCTGCACCGCGCGCGTCACGATCTCCAACACGATGTCAGCGGCCGTCGTCACTTCGCGCACGATCACCTGCTGTGCGGCGGCAACGGCAATCGCTGCGATGTTCTCCTCGATATTCGTGAGCCAGCGCGTCTCGTTGGCCCGAAGGTCGTCCAACGCCTGCTCGGCACACATCACGGCCGTTCGGAGTCGTGCGCGCTCCGCCAACTCTCCTTCGTCGCGCCCCTCCGTCAATCCCCGCAGATACGCATCGTCCAGTTCCGCTTGACGCGCCGCCACGAACGCCGCGTCGTGAGCGGCACGAACCGCGGCGCTGGTCGCCTCGCGCTCGTCCTCGCGATCGGTGACGAAGATGGACGGCATCTCGCTCGACTCCTGGTCCACCCGCATCGGCATCCACACGTCGGCAGACACGGCGGACGTACCTGCTGAACGTTGATCGCGCGCGCGGTCAAAGAGGGGCTCAAATGAGGACATCGTCGCTCCCCTTGCCACCAACCACGATCTCGCCCATCTCCTCGAGACGACGAACCTGCGCAACGAAAGCGGTCTGCGCCGCTTCCACATCCTTCATCCGCGCCGGACCCATCATCTCCATCTCTTCCTGCAGCGCCGCCACGGCACGCTGTGACATGCAACCGAGGATCTTCGCCTTGAGCTCCGGGCTCGCTGCCTTGAGCGCCAACGCCAGACTCTTCGCTTCCACTTCGCGGAGGACGCGCTGAATCGCCTTGTCGTCCAGCGAAGTGAGATCCTCGAAGACGAACATGAGATTCTTGATGACTTCGCAGAGCTCGGGGTCGCGCTCCTCGACGCCTTCCAGCAGCTCCTTCTCCAGGGTACCGGAAATGAAGTTCATGACTTCAGCCACCGCCTTCGGACCGCCAGACACCGTTCCTTCGGCCATGATCGATGACGCCTCCGAGCCGATGTGCTTCTCGATCAGCATCAGCATCTCCGGCTGCACCTTCTCCATGCCTGCCATGCGATACACAACCTCCCCACCCTTCTGCGACGGAATCTCCTTGAGAATCGCCGCCGTTTGCTGGGGATCCAGATGGGCGAGCACGAGTGCGATGGTCTGCGGATGTTCGTTGCGCAACGTGTTGCCCAGCTGCTGTGGGTCCGCGCGACGAAGCCGCGTGAGTCCAGCGGTGTCGGCCAGCTGTCCCTGAACGCGGCGCAGGATGCCGGCTGCTTTTCCTGGGCCAAACGCCTTCTCCAGCACCTCTTTGGCGTACTCCACACCACCGTTGGAGAGCGATCCGATTCCGATCGCGGACTCGATCCACTCCTCGAGCACCAGGTCGATCACGTCACCGGCAACTTCATCCATCCGTGCAATTTCGAACGAGAGCATGTCCACTTCATCAGTGGACAGCTTCTGCGTGACCTTCGCTGCGGCATCGGTGCCGAGCGCCAGACAGAGGAGCGCGGCTTTCTGACGGCCGTTCAGTGATTCGAAGGTGACCTCTCGAGGCATGCGTGTCACGTTAGGCACTCCGCATCCAGTTCCTGAGAATCTTGGCCGAGACGTCGGGATACGCGTCTGCGGTGGCGACGACACGTTCCTTGAGCGGGTTTACCGGCATCCGCAGTGCTTCGAACACCTGTGGCTCTTCCACGCCGGTCTCGGTGCCGCCCGGCAGCTGTGCCATGGCCCCACCGGCCCCGGTGAACTGCGGCTGGCGTGCCGCGGCAATGGCCATCGCGCGCGAATCTGCCGACTGCGCCTTGAGGGTCTTCATCATCATCAACGCGATCACCATCGCGATGGCAAGCCCGAGCAAGCCCAGCGCCGGACGCTGCACCGCTTGCACCGTACGCAGGGCCTTCTCGCTCGTCGTCTCGGCTGGAATGGCAGTCACACCTTCAAACGCGCTACTCACCACTTTCACGAGGTCGCCACGTGTCGAGTCGAAACCGACGGCATTACGAACCAGCGCGCCGATCTGATCCAGTTCAGCCTGCGGACGGGTCGTACTCACACCCTTGGCGTCCACGCGATCCTTGACCAGAACGGAGACTGTCAGTCGCTTTACCGCGCCGGTCGCCGACTTGATCGTCTCGACCGTGCGCGAGTTGTCGTAGCTGCTGGCCACATTGGTCGAGCCGGCGCCGCCGTCGGTGCCTGGCGTGATCTCCGCCTTCTGCTCGGTGCTCAGCGCCTGCTTCTCCGGATCCACGACCTGCGACATACGTTCGACCTGATCGAAGCTGAGATCGGCGGCAACCGTCACGGTCGCGTTGCCGCTGCCCACGATCTGGGAGACCATCACACTTGCCTTCTCGGCGAGGTGATCCTCGACTGCCCGCTGCTGTTCCAGCTGTGCGCTGCTCAGCGACGCGGGATCGTTGGCATCGAGCATGCGCGACAGGAGACGGCCACCGTCATCCAGCACCGCGACGCGCTGCGCCTCGAGGTTGTCGATGCTGCTGGCCACCAGCTGTGAAATGCCACGCACCACATCCGCGTCCGGCCGTTGACCGTTCCGCAACTTGACCACGACGCTGGCTTCGGCCGGCGTATCGGTCGAGCGCCGAAACGTCTGCGTCTCCTTGATCGCCAGATGCACCTGCGCGCGCTCGATTCCCTTCATCGTGCTGATCGTGCGCTCCAACTCCCCCTCCAGCGCACGACGGTAGTTGATCTTCTGCGCAAAATCCGTCATCCCCCAGCTTGGCTGATCGAACAGCTCCATCCCGGGACGGCCCTGTGCCGGTAGTCCCGCCGAGGCGAGGACGACACGCGCGCGAGCCAGATCGTTGGTAGCGACCATCACATCGGTGCCGCCGCGCTCCAGCTGATACTGCACACCGGCTGCGTCGAGGGCATCGGTCATCTTGCCGACGCTCTCCAGCGGCACGCCGCTGAACGCCGGAACCATCTCGGGCCTCGTCGCCCAGCGCGAAAGGCCGAAAATTGCCACCAGCGCCACCACACCGACGCCGAGGATCGCGATGCGGCGCGGTCCGCCAAGACGTTCGAAAAGTTGTTCAATTGCGGGGGGCATCGCGATCAGCTCTGCATGGACATCACGGTCCGGTAGGCGTCAATCACTTTGTTGCGCATTTCAATGAGTGTATCGAGCGCGATTCCCGCTTCGGCTGACGCAGACATGACCTGATGCAGCTCCACCTGCTCGCCATTCAGGAATCGACGCGTGGTTTCGCCGCTGATGTCCTGTGCGGCGCTGACTTCGTTCACGGCACGTGTCAGCACGTCGCCGAAGGCACCGCCGGCTGGCGGCTCCTGGAGGACTGGTACGGTTCTGCCGCCTTCACCTGGTAATCCGAAGTTCGCAACGCGTTGCGCAAAGGCGCCGAATCGATCGATCGTCACTGATCAGCCTCGCACATCGAGATGAGCGCCGCGCATACCCATTGGGGCTGCGGGCATGGCACTGGTCGGCGCCATCTGCCGACCGTAGGTGAGTGGGCCGAGGGCGGTGCGACGTGCGAGCATACGAGTGAGGTCGTCCGACGAGTGCGCCGTGGTTGCACGACCATCGTCAGCTGTCGCCGCATCGGCGCGCGCGGCCGGCGATTCATCAGCGCGCGGTGCCGTGGCATCGGTGCGACGAAAGAGATCAGGGAGTGCGCCTGCCACGGTGGGCAGTTGCGCGGTGAGTGATGCGATCGACACGCTCAGAGCTCCAGTGACTTGCGGAGGATCTGCTTCGCTGATTGAAACACCGTCGCATTCGCTTCAAAGACGCGCCGGGCATCGAGCAGGTCGATGAGTTCATTCGTCCGGCTGACATTCGACAGCGTCACATAACCTTCGGCGTCTGCGTCGGGGTGGCCGGGCATGTGTACACGCGCGCCAGGGGTGGTGTCTTCCTGGATGCTGTCCACCGTCACGCCGTAGTTCGGATCGTCGACCGAAACCGGGGACGAAGACGCGGCGCCCGCTGGTACGTTGAACTGCGGTGTCCCGAAGGGCGCCGTCTTGAACGGGAGCTGATTCGGGAAGCGGAAGCTCGCTTCGTGCTCATCGCTGGTGGCGGTCCGCAGCTGCACCACGCGACGGTTGTACGCCTTGCCGTCCGCACCGCGCGTGACATCGGCGTTGGCGAGGTTGCTGGCAGCAACTTCAATGCGAGTGCGCTGCGCCGACATGCCGCTGGCGGCGATGCCCAAAGCGCGAAACATCGGACGAACGCTGGGTCCGCCGACGAAGGGGAGGAGGCCGGGAAGCTTTGGCATCGGGCTCACTTATCCTGGAGGGCGCGGCGAATCGAGTCGTACGTGCCCTTGAGCCGAGTGGCGGCGGTCTCGAAGTACAGCTGCTCATTGGCCAGCGCCGCCATCTCCTGCTCCGTGTCCACCGGACCGCGCTCGCCGGAGACAGCGCCGGCCGCCGTACTGCCGGCCGGCAGCGCGAAGCCGTCCTTGTTCAGCTGCGTCGCATTGGCGACTCGATCGGCGATCTGTCGATGGCGGATCACGCTCTGATCCATCGCCTCCCGGAGCGAGGCCGCTGATGAAACCCGATTGATGAAGTTGAAGAGCGCCATGATCCGGAACCGAGGTGAGGGGACACGCGTCGGGATGATGGAAAAGCACGGCCGGTGCCAGCCGGACAGGGAAGAGTTCAGAATTCGGACTCAACAGTGGAACTCTCTCCGCACCATGACTTTAGGTCGCCAATCGAATGGAGGACTAAGCGTGGCGATCGACCCGTTGTGCTCGGCATCGGCGACTCTGACGGCAAGTTTTTCCCAGTAAGCGGTGGCGAGAGTTGCCGCCGGAACGGAGTGACGACAGTGGAACCGCTCCGTTGTCGCGCTGTTGTATAAGAGTCCGGTTACGCCGATAACTTCAGCGGTCGTGACCCGGCGTTGACGCGACAGTCTTGTCGGCATGCAGCGCCGCGCCCGATTCTGCTGGTCGCCTGCCCCTCCCTCCAACCTGACGTCTGCACCGTTGCAGATGCGTTGATCATGGCTACTGAGATTCTCTCGCACGCTGACGTGCTGGCCCCGCTCGATCCGCGCATCGCCGCGGTCGCCGCGCAGTTGAACGACCGACCGGAGCTCGCTGGGTTGATCGAACAGCTGCTCCATCTGGACGGACCGGCGCTCGCACGGGCCAAGCGGTCGATCGCGAAAGCGAAGGTGTCGCCACCGGCCGCTCCTGAGATCGATGTTGATTTCCTGCGGCTCCTGCGCGACTTGCCAGCTGATGTCGAGTCGGCTCGCCTGCGCGCCCGGGAGTTCATGGATCGCGAAGTGGAGCCAATCGCCAACGACTACTGGGAGCGCGCGGAGTTTCCGTACCACCTGATCCCCGAGTTCGCGTCGTTGGACCTGCTGGCCTCGATCTTCCCAACCGATGCCGATGGCACCGTACGGCACGATTCGGTGGCGGAGGGGGTGCTGACCATGGAGCTGGCCCGCGTAGACTGTTCGTTTGCCACCTTCCTCGGCGTTCACGGTGGGCTGGCGTTCGGGTCGATTCTGCTCTGTGGCTCACAAGAGCAGCGCGACGAATGGCTGCCGCGGATGCGGACGTGGGAAGTGATCGGCGCCTTCGGGCTGACTGAGCCGGATGTCGGTTCTGGTGTTGCTGGCGGTATAACGACAACTTGCAAGCGCGATGGTGACGCGTGGATTCTCTCAGGAGAGAAGCGTTGGATCGGCAACTCGACGTTTGGAGACTTCGTGGTCGTCTGGGCCAGAGACGTCGCTGACCAACAGGTCAAGGGTTTCATTGTCGAGACCACACTCCCTGGCTACTCGGTCAGGAAGATGGAAGGCAAGATCGCCCAGCGGACCCTCCAGAACGGACACATCACGCTCGATCGTGTCCGCGTCGAGGAGCGAAATCGCCTCCAACGCGCCAACGGATTCAAGGACGTGGCCCGC
>Ga0209591_10000361_pt1 | contig 59990 bp, 62 predicted proteins | sample MAT01_FD_187207 | JGI IMG/M metagenome (GOLD analysis project Ga0209591, IMG submission 187207) | Freshwater microbial communities from Lake Fryxell liftoff mats and glacier meltwater in Antarctica - MAT-01 (SPAdes) (version 2) | ecosystem: Environmental > Aquatic > Freshwater > Ice > Liftoff...
TCAGAGGTGCGATCCGTCGCGTGCGTCGGCTCGTCGCGCGGCGCGAGCTCAATGAAGGGCGACCCGGGGCTCGGTGCCTCAGCAAGCCTCGCCTGACGCCGCCAAGAGTAGAGCGTCCACGCGCTGAGGCCGACGGACGGCGCGAAAGCTGCGGAGGCGGTCGGAAGAGATCACGCAGTGAGTGTGATCACTATCGCCGCACGGGCCAGCACACGCGTCGACGAATCTGGTCGAGCGCTTACGTCAATGCCACCGACTTGGGCATTTTGCTTGGCGAATTTGGATAAGAGAATTAATCATGAACTGATGACGCTCGTTCCTAATCGAGCGTGTCGGCGCGTCGAATGTCATCGAGCGCGTGATTGTCTTAAAGTCGCCGAAGCAAATCTTGACAATCACGCGCTCGGCCTTCACGTGCTTCGGGCGCAGACTCGCTACGACCTCCTCCGCTTGGTCGAGGAGATACGCCTCGACTTGGGCGATCGCGCGCAGGTTCTCGCCGAACGTCTGCTCGTGACCGACGCTTGCCGACGTGCGCTCGGTCGCAACCGGTCGGTCGTCGGTGCCGAGCGCCAGTTGCTTCCAATGCGCGCTGCGCTCGCGACACCGCTTCGAGCGCGTCGTCGGTGGCACGCTGCACGTTTCCGAAGGTGCAGAAGCCAAAATGTCTCGGCCGCCACCGAGCCGAGACCCACATACGCTCGATGGGCAAGTGCGCCAGCCGTACGACGAGTTCGTTCGTCGCGATCACTATGTCCAGAGTGGGTCCCACACGTTCGCTTGGGCTCCATGGACCATGCACTCGAATGGGTGCGGCGACTGCGGCTTGCTCATGAAACTGCAAACTCTCTTCTGACGCTGCAGACAATGTGTGTCCATGATTCGCCTCAATCAGAAAGCGAACTCGCGATCAGACTCCGGTCCGCCCCGCCAATGCCCCCACAGCAACGATCAATTCATGAGGGTCAACGGGTTTGGATAGGTGGCTTTGGAATCCAGCCAACATGACGCGCTGGCGGTCTTCCGCACTTGTGAATGCGGTCAATGCCACGGCGGGAAGGTCGCGGGCGTTGATCCCGTCGGCGCGAAGGCGTCGCACGAGTGAGTACCCATCTTCGTCGGGCATGCCCAAGTCGCTGACAAGCACGTCAAGGGGAAGGAACGGGATCGACGCGCCGGAAAGCTCAGGGCTCGCCAACTTGTATGCCTCTGCCGCCGAGCTCGCGGTCACAACCGTCGCTCCAGCCAGCTCCAAGGCCAGGCGCGTGACGGTCCGGGAGTCCAATTCATCATCGACTACGAGGATCCGCAGATCGTCGAGCCTAACTCTGTGTTGCAGATCTGGTGGCGCGGCGCCGTCGCCACGCGCGAAGACATACGTATCCGCAGGCGGATGCAAAGGCAAGTCCATCGTGAACGTCGCGCCGTGTCCATGTCCCTCGCTCGCGGCTGTCACTGTTCCCCCATGCAACTCGGTGATGTGGCGAACGATGGTCAGCCCCAATCCCAGCCCACCGCAGCCTCGCGTGCTTCCTTCCTCGGCTTGTTTGTAGCGATCGAATACGAAAGGAAGGAACTCGGATCCAATCCCCTTGCCCGTGTCGCTCACGATGATGCGCCCGCGATCGCCGTGGCGTTCAAGTCGCGTTGTCACTGCACCGCCGCTAGGCGTGAATTTGATCGCATTATTGAGAAGATTCAGGATCGCTTGGTTGAGCCGGGCGGCGTCAGCCAACAGCGTGAGTGGACCAATGCCGACCGTGTTCTTGGTTTGGAGGTTCAACGCAACACCCTTGGCCTCAGCCGCAGGGCGAACCGTCTCGAGTGCCGCAGCCATCAAAGCTGTTAGTTCGCAGTGACCGCGGTCGAGCTCGAACTTGCCCGAACTGACTCGTGCCACATCCAGCACGTCCTCGATCAGCTTCCCCTGGGCTCGCACATTGCGCTCGATGACGGTGAGGCCGTGATCCAAGATGGCGTCGATGGCGCCACTGTCGCTCACCCCTTCGGTCCGTGAGCGCAGCATCACAGCCCAACCCAAGACGGCGTTGAGCGGAGTGCGAAGCTCGTGAGCAAGCGTTGCTAGGAAGACGTCCTTGCTTCGGTTGGCGTCCTGGGCTTCCTGACGAGCCTCGCGCTCGAGTACGACGCTGTCGCGCAGCGCGTCCTGAGCGAGCTGGCGTTCCCGAGACTCGGTGTCTCGAGAAATGATGAGGGCTGCTGCATGCGCCACCGCCGCGGCGAGCTCTAGGTCGCGCGGATTCGCGTCGCGCGGTTCCTTGAAGCACATCGTGAACGTGCCGACGACCTTGCCCGCGAGCGTTTGAATCGGGAAGGTCCAGCAGGCGCGAATGCTGTGCTCCTCCGCCAGCTGTAGAAACGGCTCCCACAACGGGTCCAAAGTGATGTCGCTAACGATCAGCGCACGGCCCGTGTACACCGCCACTCCGCACAACGGAGAGTTGGGAGCAATCTGAAACCCAGCGACGGCGCGGCCGTAAGCCTCGGGCATGGACCCCGCGCCGACGATGGGATGCAGACAAGTGCCGCTGGCATCCAGTGTGAAGAACGCCGCTCTGAACCCATCGCTCTCGCCACCTTCCTGTTCCATCGCGGTGCGAACTAACATGTGGAGCGACGATGCAATCGAAGCGCCGTTGACGGCCGCCTCGAAAGCTTCTTTCTGTCCGGTGAGCCGGGCTTCGCTCGCCCACAGCGCATCCTGCGCCCGGCGCAGGTCATCAATGTCGGTGTTGGAACCGACCCACCGCGTGATGGCGCATCGCCCCTCCGCCCCGCCCGTGAGGTCGCGCACGCAACGTGCCCGGCTGAGGTGCCAGCGGTAAACGCCATCGTGGCGGCGGAAGCGGTGCTCATGCTCGAAGGGCTCGCCGGTGGAGATCGTTTCCTTCCAATGCCGGACGGTCTCGCTCACATCGTCGGGATGGATGAACTGTTGCCAGCCCCAATCTTGGATTTGTTCAAACGCAAGGCCGGTGTACTCCATCCACGCCGGATTGAAGTAGCGCACCGCTCCACTGGGGTCGGTCGTGAAAATCTTCTGCGGAACGGCGTCGAGAATCAACCGCAGCCACCCTTCGCTCTCCTTCAACTCGGCGCCGAGCCGCTGAGCGTCGTCCATCAGTTCATGCTGCCGGACGCCTGACACGAGCAGCGCCTCGTTGATCGCCGCCGCTTCCGTGCGGAAGCGCGCGATCTCGGTCGTATCCGTCACTTGGATCATGACTCCCACGGGCTTCTGATCCGCGCCAAGAACTGCCCACGCCAGATAGGACCGGTGCATCGGCGCCTTCCCCGCCAAAACGCCTCCGGTCCACACGTCCGGGCCATGTTCTTGTTCAACTAACGCTTCGGAGGAGCCAGTGGCGAAGACGCGGCCAAGCATTGCGGCGCAATGGTTGGCCAGCCCCTCGGGGACAGCTTCCTCAAAGCGGCGTCCTATCAACTGCTGAGCCGCCTTTCCGACAAGCTGGCGGAAGGCCGGGTTGACGTAGAGCACGAGATGAGTCAGACCCTCGACCACCGCCATTGGCTGCGGAGATCGCTCGGCCAAATAGCCGCATAGTTGAGGAAAGGCTAGCGGGTCTTCGCGGGCGGAGGGGGGGCTGTATTGTGGCGCGTCTGCCATGCGTGATCCGTCAGCGCGGCCCTACCGAGCCTTGGTCATGTCGTCCATAGTGTTGGCGATGCTCTCTAGCCCTCGGTCCCAAGGTCCGGGGTTGCCGGTGGTCAGGCCGCGGTAGCCCCGCAGACGATCGCCGATCTTGAAGCCTTTGTTCGTGATCTCGTACTCGCGCATGTCGATGCTGTGCTTGCCACCGCGCATCTTGACCACCATCAACATTCGGCGCAACTGACCATCTAACGAAACGTAACGCAGCCGGATAATGTCGTCGGCGAGGAACGAGATAGTAAAGTTGGAGAGGCCCAATGAAGTGAAGTCCTCTTCAACTTCGACGGTCGAGATGATCGTGACGCCAAGTCGCGTGAGTGCCACGATCATGCGATAGAGACTCTCGCGGAAGTCGGTGCGGAAGGCGGGCGCGAGGGCCATCTCGAATCCCGCGAGTGAGTCGATCACGAGCCGCTTTGCGCCGGTGCGCTCCACCGCAGCGACGATCTCGTGGACCGTCTCATCCACTGAAAGGTCGAGCGGGCGAAGGTAGATGACTTCAAGAGCGCCCCTCTTTCTGCCAGCCGCGAGGTTGAGGCCCAGCTTGCCGGCGCGGGCCACGTACTCGTCGGGGCGTTCTTCGAAGACGGCGGCGACTCCTGCCTCGTCAATTCGAAGGCCCTCGGCCAAGAAGTGCGCGGCGAGGATGGACTTGCCACCACCCGAGGGACCGGAGATCAGCAGGCTGTTTCCAGATGGAATGCCTCCCGACAGCATCTCGTCGAGTTCGACGACGCCAGTGGAGAGGCGGCGTTTGCCTTTCTTCGTGTCGACGGTGCCGGTCAGTCCGTAGGTGCGGGGGAAAACTTGCACGCCGTCGGAGGTGATGCGAAATGTGTGCAGGCCGGGGACCGATTCCTGGCCGCGGAGTTTTATGACTTGCATCTTGCGCACGATCGAGTTGCGCTCTACAGATTGGTAAAGCCAAAATAATCCGTCGGCGACGGTGAAGACCGGGTTGTCGCGGATCTCGGCCTCCATGTACTCGCCGATGAGAAAGGTAGTCGCCTGCCAACTGGTGAGGTGGAGCGCGAGGCGCTGCACGAACCCCTGCAACTCGACTTCGCCACCGCCAGTCGCGCTCGTGGCCTTGCGTACTGCGGTACGGAATGAATCCACTACCACGACGCTGGGGCTGATTGCCTCGACCTGCCGCACGATCTCCGCCAGCACTTCATCTAGATTCTTTTCCAGAACCAAGTCGCTCAGATTCACGAACCGTATGGCCTTTTTCATCTTCGATTGGTCGAAGAACGAGAACTGCTGCTGGTAACGCAGCATCTTGATCGCGGGCTCACCTAACACCGTGAAGTAGATCGCCGGCTTCTTCGCGGTTGCGTTGGCGAACATAATCTGGTGGGCCAAGGTGGTTTTGCCACACCCCGGCGACCCCGCGATGATGTTGAAGGAGAACTCAGGCAGCCCGCCGCCCAAGACCTCGTCCAAGCCTGGCACTCCGGTCTTGAGCTGGTGGATTGCAACTTTTTCCTGCCCGTTCATGCTGATTCCTCTGCCTTGGAACTGAGTGCTCCAGTGGGCACGTCGGGCCAAGCGCTGCTAAGGAGTCGAAGCGTTATAGGCTGACCGACAAGAACTATCAGGAGGTCAAGCAGTTGGGTCACGAGAACCACTGCTCCTACCTCCACTTTTTCCGTCGGACCGTTCGATGATTCGACGTCACCGCGCTCTGGCCAATCGAGAGTGCCGTCCTCAAGAATCTGCACACCCGCAAGCGATAACCCCTGCGCCTTAGCAAGCGTCAATGCCCGTGTGAGAAGAGAGCGGAAGCCCGCAGACCCCGCAAACGTGGCGAGAACCGACCGCAACTTCTCGCAGACACGCACCACTTCATCAGCAGAGATCGAGGCAGAAGATCCTGAGGCAGGACCGGCGCCTCGATTTCCGCCGCTCCCAGATTTCGTGCTGCCAGACTTCTTGCTGCGCCTCGCCTCTTGGGCGAGGAGCCAGCGGGCAAGTTCGAGTGATGCAGAAGAGACCGTGTCCATCGCGTTGACTCTTGGCCCCAGCAGCAAACCTGCGGGCCCAACCTGTGAACTCAGGCTCGCGCTTCTTGGTCCACTACGCGGCGGATTGCCTTGAGAATATCGCTGAGGTCGCCGTGCTTGCTGACTAGTTCCCACGCCCCGGCACGTTGGGCCGACTCTCTCGTGTCTTGGTCGTCGTAGCCACTGAACGCAATCACGCGGCACGATGGAACCTGATTTCGCAATTCGCGGATCGCTTCTAGCGGCGAGGGCCCCGGCATCGTCAGATCGAGTACGACCACCGCCGCCCGGCAGCGAATGACTTCGTCCACAATTCCTTCTGCGCTTCCCAGCACGCCAGCGTCTTCCATATCAGGCTGGCGGCGTATGAAAAGCGCTAACATCTCGCTCATATCCGCCGAGTCATCGACGCACAGGACTCGCGTCCGCGGCGTGGCCGGAACCGGTTGATTTGCATCGCCGTCCGAACGGACAGGACTGCGCGACGGAGTGACGAGTGGCGTTTCCATTGGTCGGCTCTCTGCAACCGAAATACGTCGCTCCGTCGATTCCTCTCCCCCCAAAAAACTTTCTTGCCCGTTATGAAGATCCGGACGCGGCGCACCCTTTGAGGGGGCCGTTACGCCCGCCAATGTACCACCCTTCACGGTTCGCGTTCACTTGCGAGGGGTGGGAACGTGCTAAAGGATCAGAATCGGGTTTCCGCCGGGATCGAACAGCATCGGGCTTCCGGGCCTTGCTCATGGCGCTTCGCGGGATCATCCTGGCCATGCCCATCGTCTTCTAAATCTCGGCGAGCAGCACACTGGTCAGCGTTTTCTTGCCAAAAGACACAATCGCCACCGAGTCCCGGAGTTCGGAGACGCTGACGCTGAAGTGGGCGATACTGGATTCGAACCAGTGACTTCACGGGTGTGATCCGTGCGTTCTAGCCAACTGAACTAATCGCCCGTTGAATCGCTCGCTTGCCGAGCGGGTCGCGGAGTGTACCGACTCGCCCGACTCGCGATCCTGCGCCATGCGATCTGGCTACCTCTCTGCTCGCGTCGCCCGCGTCGCCTGCTATCGCTCGTCGCTGCGGTCGCGCCGCCCATCGCGGTTGGCTTACTGAACGTCGCTCTTCACTTGCGTCTCGACCCGTCGTGCCGCGTCGGGCGCGGAATGATCGGGGATCTGCTGCTGCGCGGCCGGGCGTCGGTTGTCGCGCTCGTCGCCCGCGCGGTCGACCTCTTCGGTCACGCCCTTCAGTCCCTTCTTAAATTCCACGATGCCTTGACCAAGGGAGCGCCCGACTTCCGGGAGTCGGCGACCGAAGAGAATCAATCCGACGAACAAGATGAGGATGATCTCGCTGCCTTGGGGGAGGCCGAAGATGGCAAGCGTCGGAGCAGTTGCGACCGGCAGTTCGGCGAGGAATTGAGTCATCGGGCATCCTTCGAGAAGAGGGGCGAAGCGTGCGAGTATAGATCGACCGTTCCCTTGTTGCGGATGGAACTCTCGCCTTTGCCTCGCGATTCTGGGGTCGCCGACCCGGCCGCGGAGCACCACATCTTGACCGACCCTCGAGATCGGACCTCAATATGTAGCGAGCTTTGACGCGGCGGGATACCTTGCCGAACATGTCTGTCCCACATCGACGCCTACAACGACTCGTCCACACCGCCGCGGCCTTTGTCCTTGCGCCGATCCTCCTCGTGAGTGTCCTCGGTGGATGTAAGACTGAGCAGCCGGTCGAGCCCAAGCCTGAGCGCAATGGCGACCCGTGGGAAGAGACGCTTGGTCCGGCGCTCGTCAAGCTCGGGCCGAATGATCCGCAGCCCGACCTCGCAGCGGCGTACGCGAATTGCGATCACTACCTCGACGCATCCGCCAACCAGAGTGTGAAGTGGTTTGGCTCGCCATCAAGCAAGCAGTTCTTCCCGTTCATGAATCAATCGACGACAGATGTCGTCGCAACGCATGAGCAAGCGGCCGCGAGCGTCGTTGCGTTCCGCGAAGCAATCAAGTCGTCCACCAGCGCCGACGAATTCCGCGGCAAGATCACGCAGATGTTCGACGTGTGGCAATCGGTGGGCTACGACCCTGATCGTCACGTGCTCTTCACCGGCTACTTCTCGCCGGAGTTCAAAGGCAGTCGCACGCGCACGGATCGCTTCACGCATCCGCTCTATCGTCGTCCACCCGACCTGATGACAGATCAAGTCACTGGCGAACCAAAGGGACGTCGAATGCCCGACGGTTCGACGTCGTCGTGGCCGGGTCGCGCGGAGATCGAATCAAGCAACATGTTTGCGGGCACCGAACTCGTTTGGGTCGAGACCGAACTCGACGCGTACATCATCCATGTCAACGGCAGCGCCAAGATTTTCCTGCCCGACAACACCTACATGTATGTTGGCTACGCGGGCAAGACCGATCGACCGTACTCCGGATTGGGTAGGGCGATGATGGAAGCGGGCCTCATTCCGAAGGAAAAGCTCTCACTCGCAGCGATTCGCGAGTACGCAAAGAAGGATCCCGCCAAGGTCTCTGAGCTCATGCGTAAGAATGAAAGTTTTGTGTTCTTCACTGACTACGACGGCAAACTTTGGCCGGCTGGCTCGCTCGGTGTGAAGGTGAACGAGAAGGCATCGCTTGCGACAGACAAGAAGATTTTTCCGCGCGGCGTCGTCGTGATGGTTGACACCGTGTCGCCGACGTTTGCTCAAGGTCCCTCGCCGTTCCAGCGATTTCTGCTCGATCAGGACACCGGCGGAGCAATCCGCGCGGCTGGTCGCGCCGACATTTACATGGGCGTCGGCGCTGCGGCGGAACTGCTCGCCGGAGGGCAGTTCAACGATGGCAAGTTGTACTACTTCATACTGAAGCCCGAGTACGTCTCGCAGTTTCCGCTCCCTACGACTCGACCGTCCGTTGCCCCGGCAAGCGGCCCGGCGCCCGCAGCTCGGAAACCAACGATCGGCTAACAACGCGCGAGTACTGTCCCACGGGCTGCTAGGGCCGCCGCTCGTCTCATGCTGAGCTAACGACTCTTCGGCGTCCAGTTCGGATCAATCTCGCCTTCCGTGACGACGCCGGGGGCTCGGAGCGTTCCGTCTTCGTCAGCGATGAGTCTGGCGAATGACGCGGGCCAGACGCGGGACCGCTCTGACGCGCCAGCCGCCAGCGCCGCCTCACGGCGAAACCTAGACTCGTCGCTCGCAATCCACCACATCGCGATGCCGCATCCGACGACGTACGCGGCGAGCGCCAGCACGGCGAACCGTTTGATCGTTCGCGCGCCGAATTCCCACGGCGGGCGGAGCACCTGAGACGCGCCGCACTCCGTACACCGGACCGGTCGGGGCTCGAGCGTCGGCATTGCGTGTCCGCATTCAGGACACAGCCCTCGAGCGAGGCGCTTTGCCGGTGTTCGATGCTGGTACCAAACTTCAGGGAGTTCAATGGTGGGGGCGAGCCAGACGACGAACGTCACCATGAGCGCCGTTCCAATGAGCACCTGAACCAGCGCTCCTGGGGTCCATCCGAGGCCACCAATCATTCCGCGCGCGATGCAAGAGACAACGAAGAAATAGCCGGCGAGCGAGGCGGCTGCTCCACCGCGCCAGGCGATGAGGACGCCCATTGGCGGCCGCGCGCCGGAATCCGCGCCCGATTCCGATGGTGAAGCGACTGACGCAACTTCTTGCACGGTCTGGAATACTACCGAGGCTCATGACCGCCGCACTACCTACGCCCTCTTCTGCCGACTGGGCCATCAACGTCCGCCACGCCAGCAAAACGTATCGGCGCGCCATTCATGCACTTCGCGACGTTTCGCTGCAAGTTGCTCAAGGCGAGATCTTCGGCTTGCTTGGTCCGAACGGCGCTGGCAAGAGCACGCTCGTGAAGATTCTGATGACGGTGATTCGGCCGACGCGGTGCGAAGGCGAATTGCTGGGGAAGCCCGTTGGCGATCGCCCCACGTTGGGACGCATCGGCTACCTGCCCGAGCATCTCCGCTTCCCCTCCTATCTCTCGGGTCTTCAGGCGGTCGACTATTTCGGCGCTCTCTCGAAGGTCGATCGCGCCGAGCGGCGCACTCGATCGGCACAACTCCTCGACCAAGTCGGCATGGCGCCGTGGGCGAAGCAGCCCGTGGCGAATTACTCGAAGGGAATGAAGCAGCGGCTCGGACTCGCCGTCGCGCTCATCGCTGATCCAGATCTCGTAGTCCTCGATGAGCCGACCGATGGAGTGGATCCCGTCGGTCGAAAAGACATCCGCGACGTGTTGCTGGCGCTCAAGGCTCGCGGGAAAACCGTCTTCGTCAACAGCCATCTGTTAGGCGAACTCGAAATGGTCTGCGATCGCGTTGCGATCATGAGCAAGGGTACCGTTGTACGGCAGGGGACCATAGGAGATCTCACCCAGCGTTCACGGCGCTATGAGTTCGTCTGCGGACCGCTTCCGAACGACGCAGCGCTGCGCGATGGCCTCGTTCGACTCGGCGCGTCGACGGCACCACCGTCCTCGAATGGCGAGACGCAGCTTGAGATTGGCAGCAGCGAGGCCGATGCGGCGCAGCCGGTGATAGATCTCTTGCGTGCCCGCGGCGTAACGCTGATTGCGGTTCGCCCGGTGCGGCAGTCACTCGAAGACCTTTTCATCGAGACCATGCGCGAATCGGGTGATGCCACGCCCGGCGCAGCAATCGGACGCAGCGGCGGACGCGCACACCCCGACGCGACGTCACCCAAGAAGGTCTCCTAAATCATGCAAAGCGCCGCACTACTGATGGATTCATGGCGGCTACTGAAGAGCCGCAAGCTCTTTTGGATCACGCTCGCTATCAACTTCTTTGTCGTTGCGCTCTACGGCTCGGTCGGCTTTTCACCGCGCGGCATCACGATCTTGTATGGCCTCAAGGAATTTGAAGTTGAGCGATTTGCGTTTGGATTGCCACTGGCGCGCGAGCTGTACCTATCGATCTTCTCGAACTTCATCGTGACGCTCTGGCTCGGTTGGATTGCTGCCGCGCTCGCGATCATCTCGACAACGTCGATCTTTCCCGACTTCCTTGGCGAAGGCGCGATCGACATGGTGCTCGCGAAGCCAATCTCGCGCGTCCGCGTGTTCTTCGTGAAATACGTGGGTTCGCTGCTGTTCGTGCTGCTTCAAGTCGCGACGTTCTGCCTCGGCGCGTTTCTCTGCGTTGGGTGGCGCTTGAACGAGTGGAATTGGGGCCTCTTCATGGCAATTCCGCTCGTCGTTCTCTTCTTCTCGTACCTCTATTGCGTGAATGTGCTGGTTGGCGTGATGACACGCTCGACGATCGCGGCGCTCATCGCAACCGCGATCTTTTGGTTTGCGCTGTGGGCGACCAGCGCGGCGGAGAACATCACGCATCAGATCGCGATCTTCCAAGAAACTGAAGTCGCTCCGCTTGAGACGCGTGCGGCGGAACTCACGGAGCGACTCGCTGAGCTTCGCGCCGACGGCAAGAATTCCGAGAACTCCAACGAGTTCGAGCGCGTCCGCGGAGAGCTCGAGACGGCGATGGACCAAGTCGTCGCGGAGCAGGGCGATGTCGACACAGCGCAGCGCTGGCTGCTCGGCATTCGCATTTTTACGACGGCGCTCCCCAAGCACGAAGAGACGATCAATCTTGTCGACCGCTGGGTGGGTAAGGATCCGCAGCGATCGCTCACCGACATTCTCATGGGGTTCGGTCGACCGGGTGGTCGCTGGAGTGAAAAGCAGCGAGCCGATCAGGAAACCCGCGAAGCGGTGGAGCGGCGCGTGGATCAAGAGCGCAAAGCGGAACCAGCGTGGTGGATCATTGGAACGAGCGTGGCGTTCGAGACTATCGTCCTCGCGCTCGGGGCTTGGAGTTTCTACCGGCGCGATTTTTGATCGGTGATGTCGTGTTAGTCATGCTTTCGATCAACTCACCGCTGTGCAGCGGTCATGCCGAGATCGCGCCCGCGTTGTTCCGCTGCTGTGATCGCCGCTCGTAGCGTTTCGCGTAAGCCGCGTGCTTCGAGAACTGCGAGGGCAGCCGCCGTCGTGCCGCCTTTGCTTGTGACAGCCGCGCGGAGATCTGCCGCGTCGACGGACCGATCCGCGAGCATTGCAGCGGCGCCGAGAATCGTCTGCCGAACAAGCTCGCGGGCAGTCGTTCGATCAAATCCGAGGCTGATCGCTGCGTCTTCCCAAGCCTCCGCGAGCAGGAAGACATACGCCGGACCGGAGCCACTGACTGCGGTGACTGCATCGAACTCCGCCTCGTCGACGCGAACGACGCGCCCAATCGCCGAGAAGATGCGCGCGGCGAAGGTCTCGTCGCCAGCGATCGCGCCAGCGCCGAGCGCGATCGCCGTCATGCCCTGTCGCACCTTGCATGGTGTGTTAGGCATCGCACGCACGACGGCGTGTTCCTTGCCAACGGCGTCGCGAATGCGCTCGCTGCGCAGTCCTGCCATCACGCTTATCAAGATCGTCCTAGACGATCGATCGCCGAGCGTTGGCGCGAGCGCCGGAAATGATTGTGGCTTGACGGCGAGCAGTACATTCGTGACATCGCGGGCAGCAGCGGCTGACGTACTCACTTCGCAACCCAGTGCGCGGGCGATGGCGCGACGTGCATCGTCGGGCTCGACGACGAGAATCTCGCTCGCAGCCAGCACGCGCTCGCTTCTCGCGCCCTCGACGACCGCTTGTCCGATGTTGCCAAAACCAAAAACTGCGAGCAGTATCGCCATCGCCTCAGTATCGCTCCGGACGGGGTGCGTGCGCAGGATCGCGCGGCGGATCTCTATACTGCCGTCATGCCACGGCAGGGCCACAGCGCCACGTACGTTCTTGACTTTGAGCACTCGATCGTCGAGATCGAGAAGCAGATAGATCTTCTCACCGAGGGTCCCGCCGCCGAGCGGTTTGCGGAAGAGATCGCCAAGCTTGAGGAGACACGAGCGAGTCTGCTCACGAAGACCTATGCGTCGCTGACGCCGTGGCAGACGGTGCGCGTCGCGCGTCATCCCCACCGGCCGCAGTCAAGTGACTATCTCCAACTCATGTGCCGCGACTTCTGCGAACTGCATGGCGACCGACGATTCGGCGATGACCCGGCGATTATCGCGGGCTTCGCTCGGATTGGTTCCATGAAGGTCATGCTGATCGGTCACCAAAAGGGCAAGACGGTCGCCGAGAAGGTTGCATGTCACTTCGGGTGTGCGCATCCGGAGGGCTACCGAAAGGCGCTCTTACGGATGAAATTGGCCGAGAAGTACGGACTTCCGATCGTGGCGCTTGTTGATACACCGGGGGCATATCCCGGCGTCGGAAGCGAACAGCGTGGTCAAGCGCAAGCGATCGCGGAAAATCTCTTTGAGATGAGCAGACTGCGAACGCCGATCGTTGCGGTGGTCATCGGCGAAGGCGGCTCGGGTGGCGCGCTCGGAATCGCTGTTGGCGATCGCATCGGCATGCTTGAGCATTCGTGGTATTCGGTGATCAGCCCTGAGGGTTGCGCAGCGATTCTATGGAAGGAAGCGAACGAAGCGACGAACACTCGGGCCGCCGACGCGCTGGCGCTCACGGCTCAGCGCAACCTTGAGAACGGCATCATTGATGGCGTCATACGCGAACCGGTCGGGGGTGCGCATCGCGATCCCAAGGCGACGGCGGAGCGACTTCAAGGCTGGATTCTCGACCGTCTTCGCGAGTTGACTCGGATCAATCCAGACACCCTCGTGCGTCAGCGATATGACAAGTTCCGCGCGATGGGGTCGTTCAGCCGGAAGCTCACGAGCGTCTGATTTCGCTGCCATGGCGCGGGGGGACTGTCAAGTTGTTTTGACGAAACAGCGTTTTCCCGCTAAGCTACCCAACCTTTTTCCTACTCGCCCAAAGATCGCCTGCGACCCCAGCGTGGGGACTCGCTCGCGGGCTGGTGCCGAGTGAGGTTCTGGGAGCGACGCTGGGAGAACGAATTGGCGAAGTCCGCGGCGAGCCGGAAGTCGAAGGCCAAGGTACCTGCCAGCAAACGGCCGGTGGGAAAGCCCGCGCCGACCAAAACTGCAGTTGGGACTCCGGTCGGGACTTCCGGGAAGAAACCCGGACGCGAGACGCTTCCCAAAAAGGGCGACCAAAAGCGCGGCGCGGGGATTGGAAAGAGCGCTGCCCGGGGTTCTGACGGCGCGAAGGCGGGATCCAAGCCGAGCAGACCAAACAAGTCGACGAGCCGGTCGAGTGACCTTCCGCGGAGCCTCCCACGGGGCGTCCCTGTTGGGAAGAAGCTCGGCAAGGCTGCGGTACCCGCTGGAGCCAAATCCGGAACCAAAACTGGAAGCAAGCCCGCTGGCAAGCCCGTAAAGCCGTCCGCGAAGGCGGCGGCCAAGGCACTCGTCACCAAGCCGGTCTCACCTGCGAAAACCGCAAAGGCCGTGCTGGCCAAGCTTGGGACAAAGGTCGGGTCGAAGGTCGGGTCGAAGGTCGGGTCGAAGGTCGGGACAAAGGTCGGGGCAAAGGGTGGGGCAAAGGTAGTGGCAAAGGTTGGGCTAGTCCTGAAGGGTGCCCAGCCCAGCAAAGTCGTACCCGCCTCTGCCAACGGCAAGGCTTCCGGCAACAGCTCTGGAAAGATCGCAGCGGGCACCGTCAACGGCAGCGCTAGCAAAGCGGCCAAGCTGGCCGCCAAGGCGGCGGCGACCGCGCCTGTCGGTAAGTCGGCCGGCAAGCCCGAAGCGAAGGGTTCGGCGAAAGCTGCCTCATCGAAGGCGTCGCCGCCCACGAAGCCAGCACCGAAGCCCCCAGCCAAGAAGAAGGGGCCAATCGACCTCTCGACCGCGAAGTCAGTTGCCGCTGTCGCTGTGACGACCCAAGCCGACGCGTCGGGATACGTGCTGATCAACGGTCGCCGCGTGCGCATGATCTCGACGCGGGGGTTGCCTACGCCGAAACGATCCAAGCCAGCGGTTGAGAAGGAAGTTGAGAAGCCTGAGCTTCAGGTCTCGACCATCAAGACCAAGATGGTGAAGAAGGAACTCGACGAATACCGCACGCTTTTGTTAGCGAAACGAAGAGTTCTTGCTGGCATGCTGTCGGGCATGGAAGACGAAGCGCTCCGGTCGAGCGGCGGCAACCTCTCCACGATGCCGCTGCACATGGCTGACATCGGAACCGATACGTTCGATCAAGACTTCACGCTTGGAATGGCTGAGACAGAGCGAGTTTTGCTCGACGAAATAGATGCAGCGCTCGGTCGGATCGAGAACAAGACGTACGGCGTGTGCCAACTCACCGGCAAGCCGATTCCGAAGTCCCGCCTCGAGGCGAAGCCTTGGGCGAAACACACCGTCGAGGCAGCGAAGCTCGTCGAGCGCGGCATCGCTCCTCGGTAGTCTGACACGCTCGTCTGATCCCGGTCCTCGCTCGGCACGTGTTCCGACCGACGCGCGCCTTCCCGCCATCCTTGCTCGTTGAACGCATGACGAACGACCTCGCGGAGCAGAGTGTCTTGCCGCAGATCGACGCACGCCCCGCGTGGCGTTCAGTTTCGGCATGGATCACGTTGGCGATCGTCTTCGCGATTGGTGCGGGCACCGACCTCTGGACCAAGGCGTGGGCGTTCCGCACCGTCGCCGGTGAACCAGTGGTGCTCGTGTACGAAGAACTCGTTGGAAATCGCGGCTATCGCTTGCCGTTTCACGAGGGTCAGCGGGCGCTCCCAGCCGATCTACTCGACTTCCGCCTCGTTCTCAATCACGGTGCGGTCTTCGGCATCGGACAAGACAAACGGATCATCTTCGTCTTGTTCACGATGGTCGCGATCCTCGTGGCTTTGAGCGTCTTCGCGCGATGGACCCGCGCGGACTCTCGCCTCGCGCACGTCGCCATCGGGCTCATACTCGCTGGCGGTGTCGGCAATCTCTACGACCGCATTGTGTACGGCGCTGTTCGAGACTTCCTGCACATGTTCCCGCGCTGGAATCTCCCGTTTGGCTGGCGCTGGCCGGGCAACGCAACGGCGGAAGTGTTTCCGTGGGTGTTCAATGTTGCCGACGTGCTCTTGCTCGCAGGAATGGCGATCCTTCTTGTCTGCGTGCATCGCCGAGATCGAGCGGAACGGGCGCGGCTGAACGCACGCGCAGCTTCGCCCTCAGCCGCTGCGTGACGATTCCACCAGCGCGAGCGCAGCATCGAGCCCGATGAGATCGGACTGCGTGAGCGGATCGGGCAACGCGTCGATCGACCGCGCGGAGGTTTCGTCGAACGGACCGACGGCGGTTCGACGAAGCGTTCGACAATGGCCGCCGGTTCCGAGTGCGACGCCGAGGTCACGTGCGATGCTCCGAATGTACGTGCCCTTCCCGCAGCGAATGTCGAGTTCGGCAATCGGCCACGCGTAGCGCAGGAGTTCGACGGAGTCGATGCGAACTGGTCGAGCGGGAATATCGGGCGGAGCGCCAGCACGGGCAAGTCGGTAGGAACGCTGACCAGCGATCTTGATCGCGCTGAACGCAGGCGGCTTTTGCAGGACGGTTCCGTGGAAGGCGGCGAGAGCGGCACGTATGTCGGCCTCGGTTGGGGTCGACGCCACGATGATCTCGTCGCGCTTGCCTTCGCAATCGTCTGTAGTCGTGAATGCGGAAAGGTCGACTTCGGTGCGATACCGCTTGTCGGTCGCCATGAGCAACTCGATCGATCGCGTCGCGCGACCGAGCGCCAGAACGAGTATCCCCGTTGCGAGCGGATCGAGCGTTCCGGCGTGACCGGTCTTCGCGCCGCGTGCGCGGCGACGAACGCGAGCCACCACGCCGAATGAACTCATTCCCTCGGGCTTATCGATCACCACGATGCCGCACAGCGCGCTCGGTTGGGTCTCGTCCGTGGGGGCGATCTTCTCAAGCCATAGTGGCCACACCCATTCGAATGCAACGTGGCGCCGGGCGCTTGCGGCTGAACGGCCGATCGAGACGTCAGTCCGATGCGCGTCGTGCGCCTTGCGGCGGCATCGAGAGCCGCCGTGATGTCGGTTGCGAGCGAGACGTTGTGGAAGCGCCACCGCCCGCACGCTGCTGGCGGAGCTTTCCGAGCTCGGCGACGCGAGCCGCCAAGAGATCGGCGCGCTCACCGCTGGCTACATGGCCGCGTTCTCCGCGATGCGCTGCGACGCGGCGATCCGCGCGTTCGCCAAGCGTCTCAAGGCGAAGGGGAAGCCCCACAAGGTCGTCGTCGTCGCGTGCATCCGCAAAGCTCTTCACCATCCTCGAGCGCGCACCTGAACCGCGGCGAGTGATGGAACCCCGACCGCTTCGCAACTCCAACTTGAGAACCTGATCATGGACACAGCTGCTGTCAACGACAGGTTTCCCGTGCGCGCGATCACCGTCCCCACAGCGGCTCTCGGGCGCCGAGCCGGTTCGTCTGCCCCCATCACACCGTCGCGCCGTCGGTCCTACTGCCCCGGCGTCTCATGATCGCGCGAGTACTTCGCCGCCTCCGGTCTCGTTCACCTCGTATGCTTGAGGCATGCGCACACTCACTGAAATTGAAGCCGCCGCCGATGCGCTTCCGCCCGCGCAGAAGCAGGAGTTGTTGCTGTTTCTTGCCGCTCGACTGCGGGCGCAGGGAGGCCATTTGCCCACGCCCCGGAAGTTCTCGCGTGAGCAGATGAACGCGTGGATCGCCGCCGACGATGCCGACATGCAGCGTGTTCGTGGCGGCAACGAGCAATGAGGGTCTTCTTGGATTCGAGCGTGCTGCTCGCGGCCAGCGGGTCCGATCGGGGAGCGTCGCGCGAGGTCTTCCGCCGCGCACCCGAAAATGGCTGGTCTCTGCTAACGACTCCGTATGTTCTCGAGGAGGTCCTCGCGAACCTTCCAGACCTGCGCGCCAGCGCGACGGCCGATTGGGCTAAGTTGCGCCCGGACTTGGTGCTTATGGACGATGTACTGACGCTCGACCGGGCTGCGGTCTTTGAGCCCGCGACGGATCGTCCGATTCTGTTCGGCGCGCTGGCCTGGGCTGAGGTCTTGCTCACACTAGACCGTGGTGACTTCGGCGTGATGATCGGCGGCACGTTCTACGGCCTGTCACTCCTAACGCCGGGGGATGTTCCTCGAAAAGGAGAGAGCGGCGGGTCGCATGCGTGAGTCACCGCGCTGAGTCAGGTGTTGTCGGCTTCGTCCTCTGCATACATCATCGCGACCGCTCGGATCGTCAGCGCCTGAAGACACGCGCAGCTTCGCCCTCAGTCGCTGCGTGACGATTCCAGCAGCGCGAGCGCAGCATCGAGCCCGATGAGATCGGACTGCGTGAGCGGATCGGGCAACACGTCGATCGACCGCGCGGAGGAATCATGAAGGACACACACCTTCAGAAAACGCCTTGCCACTCGCTGCTCTGATCAGTTCCTTTGCGAAACCAATGTGGGTCATCGACGCGGTTCCACAGCTCTCGCCAAACCGCCCGGCCGCAGCGGGTCGCGTTACCGCGCACCCTCCGGCGGGTGTGGCATGTATGGCGCCGTTCTGGAGGGCTCCGTAGCGCCCTCCGGGCGCACACTCGCTCTGCGTCAATCGGGCTTGACCAGCGTCGCGCGCCGCTACGACGAGAGGGCGTGATGCGCCCCGTTGCGCAGGAGGCGGCCATGACGGCGATAGCGTCGTTTTTTGTGCGGGCGTATGCTTGTGGTCGCGCTTCTCTTTTTTGTACCGGCTTTGGTGTCTTTCGACTCGACCCTGAATCTTTCCAGCCGACGGCTCGATCCATGAGGGAACACACGCTCCACGAGCATTGTGCAGGGCTCGGCCTCGCTCGTCGGAAGAGACGCTGCGGGTTCGCGGCCGGCTTGGCTCGTCGGCACCCGCGGGTTCTCGCGACGGGGGCGGGCCACCCCCGCGCCGCAGGGCTGGCAGGGGAGCGATTAGATGGCAACTGACAGCCCGAACGCTTCGGATCGTGCCAAGAGCTGGCGGGTGGAAGCACTGCAGGTGCCCCCGCTGGCCCGCCATGCGCCGGACGGGCCGTCGCGTCTGGAAGTTGTGATCAGCGTGGTCGCGATTATCGCGGTTCTATACCTCGCGCGGGTCGTGCTGATCCCGCTGGCGCTGGCAGTTCTGTTGAGTTTCGTCCTTGCGCCGCTGGTCGGGCGGGTGGCGAAACTCGGGCTTGGACGCACGTGCTCGGTGCTTTCCGTGTCGACACTGTCGCTTCTGGTGGTCGCGGGCTTGGGCTGGGTGATGGCCAGTCAAGCTGTGCAATTGGCGGAGAATCTGCCTCAATACCGGGACAACATCCGCCAGAAGCTCACTTCGGCGCAATCAAAGATGCACGGCACATTGGGCCGAGCCAGCGACTCCCTCGAACAGATCGCTGCGGAGGTGTCGAAAGCGGGCAGCCAACCTCCGGGCGCGCCGGATCAGGTGGGACAGCGCGACGGCCAAGCCCCGACGCCTCCGCCGTCGACGGAGCCCGCAGCCAATCCGGTGCCCGTGGAGATCATCGAGAAGCCGGTGAAGGTCTTGGAGTCGATGCTTGGGTCATTCGCGCCGCTGCTGAGCCCGCTGGCGACGGTAGGAATCGTGATCGTGTTCGTGATTCTGATTCTTCTATACCGTGAGGATCTGCGGGACCGGGTGATCTATTTGATCGGCACAGGCCGGCTGACCAGTACCACGCACGCCATGGACGAAGGTGCCTCGCGGGTGAGCCGGTACCTGCTCATGCTGTTGATCGTCAACAGCAGCTACGGCTTGGGCGTGGCGGTCGGCCTCTCGATCATCGGCGTGCCGAACGCGATTCTCTTCGGCGTGCTGGCGGGACTGGTGCGCTTCGTCCCCTATGTGGGGCCCTGGGTCGGAGCGGCCCTGCCGATTGCGATGTCGCTGGCAGTGTTTGACTCGTGGAATAGGCCGCTGATCACAATCGGGTTCTTCGTTCTACTGGAGTTGGTGAGCAACAACGTTCTTGAGCCGTGGCTATACGGTTCGCGCACGGGCATCTCGGCGGTGGCTGTAATGGTGGCAGCGGTGTTTTGGGGGTGGCTGTGGGGGCCGGTGGGCCTGATCATGGCGACGCCGCTGACCGTGTGCGTGGTCGTCATGGGCCGGCACGTCCCGCAATTGGAGTTCCTCAGTGTGCTGCTGGGTGACGGCCCGAGCCTGCCGCCAGAGGCCAAGGTGTATCAGCGCCTGCTGGCGGCGGACTATGACGATGTGTTCCAGTTCACCCAGGAGTACCTCAAGGTCAAGACGTTGATTGATCTGTATCAGGACGTCCTGATGCCCTCTCTGGCGATGGCCGAGCACGACCGTCAGGCCGGGCGTCTGGAGGAGGGGCAGGACCAGTTTATCTATCGGAGCCTGCGGGATCTGATCGAGGAGCTGGGCGATTTGCACAGGTCGGCGGTCAAGGCCGAGGCCGGCGAGCCAGCCGCTCTGGCCGGTGTTCCGGCGCGGGGCGCGATGATCCCAGCACCGGTCGATGCGCCGGGCCCGATCGCTGCCGCGCGGCTGGTGCTGTGCATCCCGGCGCGCGATGAGGCGGATGAGATCAGCGCCCTGATGCTGGTGCAGCTGTTGGAGTTCCAGGGCCTCTCCGCCAGAGTGGTCGCGGTAACGACTTTGGCGGGTGAACTGCTGGAGGAGATGGACACGCTGACGCCCAGGTCCGTCTGCGTGTGCGCCATGCCGCCCGCGGCGACAAGTCACGCGCGGTACGTGTGCAAGCGCATACTTGCCCGCTTCGCCGACATGAACGTGGTCGTGGGCGTCTGGAACGCGACCGACCTCGACCGGGCTCGGGAGCGGATCCGCACCTCCGGGACGGAACGGGTTGTCGCGACCTTCGGCAACGCAATCGACCTGCTCCGGGGCTGAAGCGGCGGTCTCCGAGTGTTGCTGACGCCCAGCTCGGACGCGATCCGACTCATCCGCCGCGAACGGCGTGCTGCACCGATCGGCTCGGTGAGCGGGATTGGAACATACAACACACCTTCAGGAAACGCCTTGCCGCTCGCTCCTCTGATCATCGCCTTCGCGTCGCCAAGGTTGGTCATCGACGCGGTTCCGCGGCTCTCGCCGAATCGCCCGGCCGCGGCGGTCGCGTTACAGCGCCGCCTCCAACGTGTGTGTCATGTATGACGCCCCTGAAGACACGCGCAGCTTCGCCCTCAGCCGCTGCGTGACGATTCCACCAGCGCGAGCGCAGCATCGAGCCCGATGAGATCGGACTGCGTGAGCGGATCGGGCAACGCGTCGATCGACCGCGCGGAGGTTTCGTCGAACGGACCGACGGCGGTTCGACGAAGCGTTCGACAATGGCCGCCGGTTCCGAGTGCGACGCCGAGGTCACGTGCGATGCTCCGAATGTACGTGCCCTTCCCGCAGCGAATGTCGAGTTCGGCAATCGGCCACGCGTAGCGCAGGAGTTCGACGGAGTCGATGCGAACTGGTCGAGCGGGAATATCGGGCGGAGCGCCAGCACGGGCAAGTCGGTAGGAACGCTGACCAGCGATCTTGATCGCGCTGAACGCAGGCGGCTTTTGCAGGACGGTTCCGTGGAAGGCGGCGAGAGCGGCACGTATGTCGGCCTCGGTTGGGGTCGACGCCACGATGATCTCGTCGCGCTTGCCTTCGCAATCGTCTGTAGTCGTGAATGCGGAAAGGTCGACTTCGGTGCGATACCGCTTGTCGGTCGCCATGAGCAACTCGATCGATCGCGTCGCGCGACCGAGCGCCAGAACGAGTATCCCCGTTGCGAGCGGATCGAGCGTTCCGGCGTGACCGGTCTTCGCGCCGCGTGCGCGGCGACGAACGCGAGCCACCACGCCGAATGAACTCATTCCCTCGGGCTTATCGATCACCACGATGCCGCACAGCGCGCTCGGTTGGGTCTCGTCCGTGGGGGCGATCTTCTTGTCGATACTGCCCATTCGGTTACACTCTTCGCTGTGAAGGACAGGTGTCCGAGCGGCTGAAGGAGCGGCATTGGAAATGCCGTGTACGGCGAAAGCTGTATCGCGAGTTCGAATCTCGCCCTGTCCGCTAGCTCGCATGAAGCGTAACGCTCTATTGCGAGTCTTGGTGCGAGTCTTGGTGCGAGTCTTGGTGCGAGTGTTGGATGGCGACGAGTCGCGCACGAGGCGCGCGTCACAAATTCCTGACGGGCTGTAGCGCAGTTTGGTAGCGCGCTTGACTGGGGGTCAAGAGGTCGTGGGTTCAAATCCCGCCAGCCCGATTAGACTACAAACGCCCGTGAGCCCGAGCTCGCGGGCGTTTGTGATTGAGTTGCTTTTCGTCGCCCTGTCAGCGCTTCTGATTTCGCCGATCGGCGGAATGTCGGATTGAACCAATCGCGTGGTGTTCGCTCACACGCCAGCGCGACCAGCCGACGCCTACTTCAGCGCTGGCTGCGAGCCGACGAGTTCCGCCCGCCAATCGCTCACGATGATCAGCCGCGGCTCCTCCGGCGGCTCGTCCTGGATCGCGATCAGGAATCGGTCGCCCGTGGGGTCGTAGTCGAGGATCCTGATCTGCTTTTCCAGCGGCCTGCCATCGAAGAGCGGCTTGGGCACGCCGACGTCGATGCGGCCGTCCTTGCTCGTGATCGTGGCGCTCCACATCCGTTGCGTTGTATCGATCCAGGCCAGCTCGCTCGCGCTGAGCCACCAGTAGCCGCCAAAAGAGATTGGCGTGGCGGAGACCTGAACCGTGGCGGATGGCGTCGGATAGGCGACCACTTTCAGCGTCGCACCGACGTCCTCTTCTTTCCAGACCGTGTAGGCCACGACATCACCCGACGGCGACAAGCGCGGACTCCACTCAGGGTCCGGCGTCTTCATGAACGTCTTGGCGGGCTCGTCTTGGTCCAGCCTCAGCGTCATGGTGTCGCCGGTCTTATCGCTGAGAGGAGTTCGCGTGAAGATGAGCGTCGTCCCGTCCGGGGTGATCGAGGAAGCGTCGTATTCGACCCCGGATTCGCCTTCCAGAACTCGGGTGCCAGCACCGCCGCCGATGGGAGAGTTGTTTGTCGACGGGCTTGCCACGAGCCTGCTCGGGGCTCATGTAGCCAGCCGTGCCCATGATGACGCAGGGGATGGTCGGGGAGTGACGAGGTGGTGAAGTCACGGTCGGCGAATCCGAACTCGCGACGGCATTGGTCGAAGACGGTGAACCCTCAGCGGTCCGTGCCAGGCCGAAATCGAGAACCTTTACCACGCCATCGGGTGTGACCATCACATTGCCGGGCTTGAGGTCGCGGTGGACGATGCCTTTTTCGTGGGCGGCCTCACGGGCCTCGGCGATCTGCTTGGCCAGCGTGAGCGCCTCATCGACTGGGATCGGGCCGCGGGAGAGCCGCTCCGCGAGCGTCTCACCTTCGATGAACTCCAGCACCAGGTACCGGTGGCCGTCGGCTTGTTCGAGCCCGTGAATGCCGCCGACGTTCGGGTGATTCAGCGAAGCGAGCACCTTGGCCTCATGCTGGAAGCGGGCGAGGCGATCGGGATCGGCGGCGAGATCGGCGGGCAGGGCCTTGACGGCGACCTGCCGGTCGAGTTTGGTATCGGTCGCGAGATACACCACGCCCATGCCGCCCCGGCCGAGTTCACGCAGGATCTGGAATGGACCAATGGTGGCTGGGTGCACGAGCGGGGAGTCTACGGGTCAGAAGGGTCACTGTGCCCTTCCAGGCACTTCCGAGGCCAACAAACGGCGTGTGCTGGGCTCCTACACCCGAACGCCTTCCGAGAAAAGTTCTATTGGTGTTCTGTCACTCCCACTTTGTTCAGAGTAAAGCCCTTCGATGAGCACATCGAAGGGCTTTCTCGTTGTGGAAACAAGGCCTAGCAGCCCGTGACGAAAGTCATCCGGGCTACGAACGAGGCTGTTAGCCCCCAATATTGGGTGGCTGCGGCGTCGCCGCGACTTGCCGTATCTTGCGGATAAAGCTGTGTCGCGGACCCCACTCTACAGTTGGGCATCTGTGCCAACATCCTCGTTCTCGCTACCAAAGCACTTTCGCCACGGGCTGCTAACGAACTGGCCGACTACTCTCTCACTTCGCGAGTTGTCAACAAGAAGTTGCGGGTGAATCGAAAGCTCAGGTGACACGTCAAGAGTGTTTTTGCGGAAAGTGCCCGGATCACGGGATGGGAAAGAACGTTCATTTACATCTAATTCTTTGTCTTCTGACGGCGATCTCAAGTGCTGTTCAGGTTGGTGCTGGCGAGCCGCGTCGAGTCCTTGAGTATGCCCCGGCCCCGTTGGACAACCCGCTGAAGGGGCTCGCTCCGTATCAATCCGATGTCCGTGCCTTCTTCCCACACAGCATGGAGTTTTTCTATCTGCCTTACTCCGCCCTCGTGAAGGGGTACGAAGAGTTCGATTGGAAGCCTTTGGAGACAATGCTTGATGCCATCGCTAGACGCGGGCATCAAGCCATTCTCCGAGTCTTCTTGGAATATCCAGGAAAAGAAGGTGTGGTTCCGGACTTTCTGGTGAAGGACGGCTTGTCCGTGACAACATGGCGGCAAGATGAGACCCAGCCGCTGCCGATCGCCACGATTCATACCCCCAACTACGAAGACGAGAGGCTGCGCAAGTCGTTGAAGAATTTCATTGCCGCACTCGGCAAGAAGTATGATGGCGATCCGCGTATCGGGTTTATCACGGCCGGGTTGCTCGGCGTTTGGGGCGAGTGGCACACGCACCCCAAGAGCGAACCCTTCGCCAGAAAGGCCGTGCAACGCGAAGTCATGGACGCCTACGAGGCGGCGTTCCGAATCACGCCGGTGCTGCTGCGGTCCCCGGTTGGCGAGCGCAGCGCAAAGGAGAGTAATGCTGATCGAAAGTTCGGCTACCACGACGATTCGTTCGCGTGGGCCACGCTCGACACCGGCAAGAAAGGCGACGAATGGTTCTACATGTCTGCCTTGAAAGCCGCTGGCCCCAACGCCGAAGCTAAGTGGAAGACGCGTCCTATTGGCGGCGAGATCCGTCCTGAGGCATGGGGCGAGGTGTTCGATACGACGCCGAAGAATCAAAGTATTCAGAACTTCCGCCGATGCGTTGAGGCGACACACTCCACGTGGCTGATGGACAGCGGCATGTTTCAGAAGAGGCAGACCGCCGAACGATTTTGACAAGCCGAAGAGGATGTCCGGCGGATGGGGTATGAGTTCCACGCATCAGCCATAACGATCGGCGACGTGAAGGATGGAAAGTTATCCGTGGACCTCGAAATCGAAAACCGAGGCGTTGCACCGTTCTATTACGGCTGGAAGGCGGAGTGGGGGCTGCTGACTGCCGGCGTGGTGGCCAAGTCATTTCCTGGCTCGGGCGAGTTGCTCGGACTGCTGCCCGATGACAAACCTCGGATTTGGTCTCAAACGCTGGAAGTCCGAAGTGTAATGGCTGGTAAATACACCGTCGCGGTGCGGTTTCCAAATTCCCTGAGCGGTGGCGCGCCGGTGCGGTTTGCGAACATAACCCAGGAGTCCAGCGAGCCGGGTTGGTTGTTGCTCGGAGAAGTCGTCGTTCCGCAATGATAAACCGAATACGCATGGGGCTCACAGACAACAACCCTCGCCCCCCAACGAACAGGTTTCAGATCCGGCAATGTCGATAGACGGGGTCAATCACCCTGACGCCCGGCGTCGGTGCCTGTCGGCCCCGCCGCTCTGTCCCTCAAGTGGCAGAAACGGTGTTTCTAGCCAGTAAACGCCGAGTTTCTGGCTCCCAGACCCAAACACTATCTAATAAAAGTTCTATTTGTGTTCTGCACCCTGATTAGCACTACAGCGCTACCTCTGCTCAAGTCCCGCCGCCACCTAATCCGATCAACTCCTGTCGTCATCTCAGGAGCGGTCGCATGGAATCAGAACAGATCCAGTCGCTGTATGCCGCGCTGCAGTCGTGGCTCTCGGAACTACGCGTCTGCCTTAAGCGCGAGCAGACGCGGAGATATCTTCAGCTCTATGTCCTCGGACTTCTCGCCGACCTCAAGCGCAAGAGGGTCGAGCCGATCGCGCTGGCCGCGAGTGTGCCTGTGCGGACCATGCAGGAGTTCCTCTCGTTCTTCGTCTGGGACCACGAGCGCCTCGGACGCATGCTGACACGGCGCGTCGCGAACCGTCCGGGACCGCGCGAGGGCGGCATCGGAGTCATCGACGCCACCGGCCACGCCAAGCGCGGCGACAAGACGCCGGGCGTGCAGCGGCAGTATTGCCCCTCACATGGGGGCGAGTCCGGCAAGGTCGACAACTGTGTCGTCGCGCAGCATCTCCTCTACACCGACGACGACGCGAAGAATCCTTTCTCCTGCATGCTCGCAACGAACCTCTACCTGCCCGAGAGCTGGGACTCGGACCGTGACCGTTGCCGCGAAGCGGGAATCCCCGACTCGCTGCGCCACAAGACGAAGTGGGCCATCGCGATCGACCAGGTGAAGGCCGCGATCGCCGAGGGCGTGCGCTTCTCGTGGCTCGTCTTCGACGAGGACTACGGCCGCATTCCGAAGTTCTGGTTCGAGCTCGACGCGCTCGGGCAGCGCGGCGTCGGCGAGGTCCCGAAGGACTTCCGCTGCTGGGTGAATCGGCCAGCGTGCGCGACGCGGCAGAAGTGCCACGCGGCGCGGCGGGTCGGGAACCTCTGCCAGCTCAGTTCCGCGTTCACGCAGCAGCAGTGGAAGCGGTGCGAGGTGAAGGAGACGACGCACGGGACGTGCGTGTGGAATTGGAAGGCGGCGCTCGTGCACCTCAACGCGCCGGAGACGCCGCGCGGCGTGCCGATCCCGACGGACCGGAAGTACTGGCGGTTGCTCCTGCACCCTCTCGCGACGGGCGAAGTGAAGTACGTGGTGAGCAGCGCCTCGGAGCCGACGGCGCGGGACGAGATGATCCGCGCGCTCTTCTCGCGCTGGCACGTGAAGAAGTGGTTCGAGCGCGCGAAGCAGGAGGCGGGCCTCGGTGCGTTCGAGGTGCGCACGTGCACGAGCCTGATACGGCACTGGACGTGCGTGAGGCTTGCGATGCAGTTCCTGCCCGAGCAGACCGCCGGGGCCTATCTCTGGGGAGGGGGGAAAAAAATTAGCGGGTCACGTTCGAGCAGGTAGCGGAGGTGACGAGCACGTTCGCGACGAAGCTGTGGGGCAACAACTGGCGCTCGTGGGCTGAGCTGACGCGGCGAACGACATATCACCAGCGCCGGAACGCGGCGTCGTACGCGAGCCATAAAAAAACGAGCAAGCGAAAGGTGAACAGCGGTTAGTGATAGCGCTGTAGTGTTAGCGTCAGTCTGGGATAAAGAGGGTCAGCAAGGAGCGAGTTAGTAGAATTTCTTCTGAGCCCCTTATAAGCAAAAACAGGGCGACGAACCTGACTCGGCGGTGTGCCACCAAATAAAATTGCGTCAATCTAATTTCTTCTTCTCCACACCCATTTGTTTGATTTCAACCTTCGTCTGAGTGATGTCCACGCGGAGGCGCGAGTACATGCTCATATATACGTTCGCGACGAACACGATTGAAAAGAACGCGATGATATATCCCCGCCAATCGTCTAGTAGCAGTCGATAGTTGGTGAGGATCAAGAAAGAGATCGCGACATAATGGCTGAAGCAGTACTCGCAGGTGAACAGGTAAAAGAATTTTCGGGTGAGAATCGACCGCCCCGATTTGCTACGTTCCTCGCAGTATTCGCGAATTTCTCGGAACACCTCCTCAAAGACGACTGTCCGCGCGACACACGCAACGGGGATCGCCAGCACAAGCAGCCAGATGATTTGCCCGCTAAGTTGGGAGGAGGTGGGTGGCACGGATTCTGGGCTGAAATGGTGACAGCCTCACGTTTATATCGGGACGCTCAATGTGGATATACAGCGGCTACGTTTTGCATTGCGGGCTTGAGTACCGTCCCGTCTGTACTTTCGCTGTGGACAGCCTGACGAATACTGTCTGTTCCCTGTCGTTTACGCCTTCGCCTATTGGTCTATCGTGATCGGCAGGTCATGAAGGCTCCGGTTGTTTAGTCGCAAGAAGGAGTGCCCCATGACCCGCCTCGAACAGTCTAACGATTCACAGCTTCTCGAACAGCTCTTCGCACTCGTCACGGAGCACGGTGCCGATTCAATGTCACAGGCATTCGCCACCCTCCTCAACGCCGCCATGCTCGCTGAATGGCCGCAGGTCCTCGGTGCCGCCGACTACGAGCGATCACCTGGATGCCGAGATGTACGTCCAAGGCGTCTCCACCCGCAACGTCCGCGAGGTCACCGAAGCGCTCTGCGGCACTGACATCTCCAGCACGCAGGTCAGCCGCCTCGCCAAGGAACTCGACGACGACCTCGAGAATTAGCGCACTCGTCCGCTCGGCGCTGTCCCCTATCTCATCCCCGATCTCATCATCGGCGCGCGATACGAGAGGGTCCGGCACGGCGGCTCCGTCGTCAGCTGCGCCGTCCTCGTCGCCATCGGTGTCTGCGAGAACGGCAAGCGGTCCGTCCTGGGCGTCTCGTGCAAGCTCAGCGAAGCCGTCTTCCCCAGCACGCCGTGGCAGCGTTGTCAGTTTCATCTCATCCGTAATGCATTCGCCTACGTGCCCAAGCTCTCGATGCGATCCGAGGTCCATCCTCGATGCGCCCGATCGCGCTGAGGCGAACCGGCGCATCGGAATCATTGCCCAGAAGTACAAGTCGACCGCGCCTGAGCTTGCTCCTTGGATTGAGGCGAACGTCCGCGAATCGCTCACGGTCCTCGCGCTTCCATGCGAACACCGAAGGAGGCTCCGCACCACCAACACACTCGAAGCACTCAACAAGGAAATCAAGCGACGCACCCGCGTCACCACGCTCTTCCCCAACACAGAGTCGCTCCTGCGCCTCGTCAGCGCCGTCCTCGCCGAGGTCGACGACGAGTGGACCCGTAGGACGCATCTACCTCGACCTCGCCCAGAAACCGGAATAACCCTGAGCCTGAACGACCTGCCGATCACGTCACCAGATATGCGACCCCGGAACTTCCGATGATCCCTCAACAAAAATTCATCATCGTCCGGGGAACTCGCGACAGGCGAAAGTTATGAATTGACAGACGAGATGTTACTTAACCGCGTTTTGTTGTGGTTCAGGACTGCGGTGGATCAGGAATTGGGGAGAGTTCAATCGCTCGCTGCGGCAACCGACGAAAACGACCGTGTTTGGGGCCTGACAGAAGTGCGCCACCCCGGCGTCTACCAGGACGATCAACGCAACGAAGCTCCGACGGTATTCTCCGCACCGATATGCTGCTCGCATGCCGGAAACGACTCTCGAGCCAGTGCATCGGAGCGAGCCTCCCGACAAGCCTGCATACCACCCTTACCCGGAGGTGGCGCGGGCGATCCGCTCGCAGTCCGCTCGCATTCTGGATGAATGGCGCGGCCGCACGCTCTTCTCGATGCCCGAACTCGCTGAGCTCACGGTCGCTGAATTTCAGGACGACATCGCCCGCATCTTGTCGGCGATGGCCGATGCGCTCGAGTCGAACGATCCTCCGGACTTGCGGCGCCTCATGCAGGCTGCCCCCGCCCACGGTTTCCACCGCTTCATGCAGGATTATGACCTCTCGGAACTCTTCGCCGAAGAGCGGGTGCTCCGTCGCGTCATCGTGTCCCGCGTTGAGGAGGCGCTCGCACGCCGGTCTACTGCCGAGGAGGCGGCGGCGTTGCACGCCATGATCGACATCATGCTCCAGCAAGGCGTGTTGGCGCTGGTTCAGCAGCAGAGGCAGGGACTGCGGCAGGGGGCCGAGGCACAACTCAAACATTTGTCCTTCATCAGCCACGACCTCGGCAACACCTTCTTCGTGATGTCCTGCAACCTGGAGTGGATTCAGCACGAGCTGTCCAAGCTTCCTGAGATGAGCGAGGCGGCCAAACGGGTTGGTGCGTCGTTGGCCATCGTCAAGCGCACCCGTCAGGGGATGAACCGCTTGCTCCAGCACGAACGGCTGCGCAACTCCGACGCCAAGTTCGGCGTCGCGTCGGTGACGCTTCGGGAGATCGTGGAACCGATCGTCACGATGGCGACCGCCGACATGAGCGGCAGCGGTCCGCGGATCGACGTCGCCATCGACCCGAAGGCCACGGCCTCCACCAACGCCGATCTTCTCACGATCATCCTTCAGAACCTGATCGGCAACGCGGTGAAGCACAGCTCAAGTGCGGCGACCGCAGGATCGAGCGCGGTCGGGGTGCGGGTAGAGGCCGAGCGGCTGAACGGAACGGAAGGCGATTCTTGGATTGTGTCCGTTATCGATGACGGGCCCGGCATCCCGCAAGATCAGCTTGACACTCTCTTCAACGCGTTCGGGCGGCTGCCGCAGCCGGGCGAAAGAGCTTTCGCAGACGAAGGGGGATTCGGTCTGGGTTTGGCCATCGCGTCCCAGGCGGCCAGGCTGCTGGGGACGACGATCGAAGTCAAGACGCAAGTCGGACAGGGCTGCAGGTTTTCGCTGCGGTTGCCCGCGCTGCGCTCGTAGCGCGATCATCGTGTGCGCGGTCGGTCGAAAGGTCGCGAACATAAAAACTTTGGAACCAACCGTGGATACTAACAAAGCACTCTGGGAGAAGGGCGACTTCACCGAGATCGCCGCGTTCATGCGTCAGTCGGGCGAGGCGATCGCTGCGTCGCTCGGAGTCAAGCCGCCGCTGCGGATCCTTGACCTCGGCTGCGGCGACGGCACGACGGCAGTTCCTCTCGCGCGTTAGGGAGCGGAGGTGGTGGGAATCGATATCGCGAAGAACCTCGTTGAAGCTGGCAACCGGCGCGCAACGGGTTTGGGCCTCAGCACGTTGAAGTTCCACGAAGGCGATGCGTGCAGCTTGCAGGGCGTGGCCGACGGCTCGTTCGACCTGACAATCTCGTTCTTTGGCGCCATGTTCGCGCCCAAGCCGTTTGAGGTGGCGAAGGAAATGGTTCGCGTCACGAAGCCCGGTGGGCGCATCGTGATGGGTAACTGGGTTCCCAACGATCCCACGTCGTTCGTCTCGCAGTTGCTCAAGATCAGTTCGTCGTTCACACCACCACCGCCGGAAGGATTCATTAGCCCGATGACGTGGGGCGTCGAGTCGCACATCGTCGAGCGCTTCGGGCAGGCGGGAATTCCTACCTCGAAGATCTCTATGGTGAGGGACACGTTCACGTTCATCACGCCAGCCGCGCCCGCGCACCTCATCGAGACCTTCAAACGGTTCTACGGCCCAACGATGAATGCGTACGACGCGGCAGGAAAGAACGGGAAAGTCGAGGACTTGCACCAACAGCTCTTGGAACTCGGCACAGCGCAGAACAAGTCGAAGGACGGCAGCACGTCCATTCCAGCCACGTTCTTGCGCGTGACGGTGCAGTGCTGAGCAGCGAACGCACCTGCGCTAGCTTGTAGTCGATACGCGAGATTCTGATCAGTGGCGACGAAGGCTTCGAAAGCGGCCTCGACGGCGAGCACCAACTCGCCGTATTGCAATTCATCTCCTCCATCTCGCGCGGGACTTGGAGACGGCATTCGCTTGGGGCGGCGGCACCGCGAGATCGTTCGCCTAGGGCTTGCGGAAGGGCCGCGCGAAGAACACCAGTCGGCGTCAAATCACTTGCAATGTGCAAGTCAAATGGTACCGTCATCCACCATGACGACCCTGACCGCCCAGCACGCTCCTCCGCTCGCACCGAAACTCGCGCTGCCCGGCGCAGGCCTTCCCGCGATAGAGCTCCTGGTCGGACGGGCTCTCTTCGCCATCAGGCGCTGGCGAGCCACACGAGCGACGTTTACAAACGAGTTTCTTCGCGAGCGCGACGCGAGCGCGCGACTTCGGCAGCCGCTCAGCGATCTCTCGCGCGGGCAACGCGTGTTGATTCCGCGACTGCGCGGACTCGAAGATAGCAGCCGCTTCTGGTCGGTTTGGATGACGCTCGACCACTTGCGCATCGTGCATGTCGAGATTGCGCGGGTGATCGATGCGCTGAGTCGCGACACGATTCCCGAAGGCAAGGTCAGCACTGCCGCAGTCAAGCCGAGTCCTGATGTCGGAGGCGAAGTCGAAGAACAGTACGAGCAGTCGTGTGACAGACTGCTCGCGACTGTCGCCGCGATGCCCGAGCTGCATCCACGGCTGGGTTCACGATTGGGTTTCGCTCATCCATGGTTTGGACCGCTCGACGCAGCGGGATGGCACGCGCTGGCCGCGATGCATATGGCAATTCATCGCAGTCAGATCGAACGAATCACTCGCGAACTTCCGCGCGACCGGCAATGAGTGCCCGCTCTCCCAAACGCTCGGTTTGCCCGCTCGCTTGCGTGCTCGATCGAATAGGCGACAAGTGGAGCCTTCTGATCGTGCGCGACTTGTTCGCGGGCAAGTCGCACTACGGCGAGCTCGCGCAATCCCCCGAGCGGATCGCGTCTAACATCCTCGCGGACCGGCTTGAACGTCTTCAGGCAAACGGACTCATCGAAACCACGCCGTCGACGCAGCGGGCGGGCAGTTCAGCCTACGGCCTCACGAAACGCGGCCGCGAACTCCTTCCGGTACTCAAGGCCATCAGCGCTTGGGGTCTTGCGAACATCGCCGGCACCCAAGCCCGCATCGCGATTCCGACTCCCGCCCCCACTCCCACTCCGACGCGCCGTCGCGGACGATGACGCTGCACGCAGCCAGCGAACTGGTGCCCTTACCCCTCGCGCAGCGCGCTCGCGATCGGCAATCGCGCCGCGCGAATCGCTGGGAAAAGCCCGCCTAACATTCCAATGATTGCTGCCCACACGATTGCGGTGACCAGAAGTTGCGGTGTCACCGCGAATGCGAAGGCGACCTGACTGAACGATTGCCAGTTGATGGTCGACGCCTGAAAGCCGTTGAAGGCGAAGTAGGCTAGGGTCGCGCCGAGCGCGCCACCGATGAGGGCCAAGACCAGTGATTCGAGCATGACTGAAAGAACGATCGGAGCTGCGCCGAAGCCCAACGCCCGAAGCGTGGCGATTTCGCGGGTTCGTCCAGCGACCGCGCTGTACATGGTGTTCAGCGCACCAAAGAGCGCGCCGAGCGCCATCAGGCCAGCGATGAAGACACCGATGCCCTGGATGAAACTCGTGAGCATCGCCGACTGCTCGGCGAGGTACTCGCCTCGCCGAACCACCTTGACCTTCAAGCGAGGATCAGCAGTCAGCGCGTCTTTGAATTGTGAGAACGACTCGGGCGTCGCCAGCTTCGCGTACACCGACTGAAACGAATCGCCGCGCTGGTACGCAGGCTGAAGCACCGCAGCGTCGGTCCAGATTTCCGACTCCGAAGCTCCGCCAGCACCCGTGAAGATGCCTACGACTGTCCAGTCATTCTGGCCAACGCGAATCGTGTTTCCAACGTCGAGACCCGCGAACGCGCGAGCGGCACCAGCACCGACTATCACCTCGTTGCGCCCCGATTCGAACATTCGGCCCTCGACCATGGTCATGCCGCTGCGGACCGCGACACCGGCGCGCTCGACGCCGCGTAACGGAACATTCGCGTCGGTGCCAGTGGAGCGCTTGGGCAGATTGATGATGACGAACAACTCCGCAGACGAGAGCGAGCCATCCGTCCCGCGCGCGATGCCTGGAGCATCGGCGATGAGGCGGACCTCTTCGCGCGAGAGTCCGCTCGTCATCTCGCTGTCGGCGCTTGAGCGCATCACCATCGCAATGTCGTCGGGGCCGGCGACGGTCATGGCGGCGCTGAAGCCTGCGGCGATCGACAGCACGCCGACCAGCACCGCAACGACGCCGGCAATGCCGACGACAGCGGCGATGGATGCCCCGCGGCGCTCGGGGATCGTGCGCAAGTTGAAAAGCGTCACCGACCAGACTTGAGAGAGCCAGTTGATCATGCGTTCCTCCGAAGCGCGACCGCGATTTGGAGGCGCATCGCCGCGAGCGCCGGAAAAATGCCCGCGCACACCCCGAGTCCCACGACGAACGCGACGCCGATCACGAGGTAACCGACAGGAAGATAGAAGACTGGGAGGACCGAGGGTGCCGGACTTCCGCCGAGCGTGAGCAGCCACGCCGCACCCAAGCCCGCGAATCCGCCGACCATCGCGATGATGCACGACTCGAAAAGCACCAGCGCCAACACGCGCTCGTTCGTGAATCCGATCGCTTTGAGCACGCCGAGTTCACTGGTGCGCTCGCGCACTGCCTGGGCCATCGTATTCCCGGCGACAAGAATAATTGTGAAGAAGACCGCGCTCAGAATCGAAAGCAAGATCGTGCCGATGCTGCCGATCTGCTCAATGAAACTCTGCGCGAACGCGCCTTCGGGTTCTGCCTTCGTCTCGTACGGCGAGTTGGCGAACTCTGCATCGATCGCCGCCGCGACCTCAGCAGTGCGATCAGGATCGTTGACGCGGACGACGTACCAGCCGACAAGCCCTTGGCCTTCGGCGCGGGCCTCGTCGAAGTAGTCGTGACGGAAGAAAAACCCCGAGGTATCGGTGCCCTTCTTCGCGCCGTCGTAGATGCCCACGATGTCGAACTCCCACGCGATGTCACCCTTGCGCTGCCAGAGCGGCGACATCAACGGAACGCGGTCGCCGACCTTCCATCCAAAGCGCTCGACGAGCGTTCGCCCAACGATTGCGCCGGTGCGCGTCGAAAGCCACGCTGCCTTGTCGGCGCTCGACAACACGTACTCCGGATGCATGTTGAGAAAAGGCTCGGGATCGACGGGAAAGCTTCCGAAGAAGTTCTTCGGCTCGTTCTGGTAGATGCCGTTGAACCAAGTCCAGTGGACGGCGGCATCGACGCCAGGAACGTTCTCCATGCGCTTTCCGTAGTTGACGGGGAGCAGCATGATCAGCGACACCTTGTGGCGCACGATGAGTCGATCTGCGCCCGCCATCGTGACGCCCGCTGAAAACGACTCCTTGATGGTGCAGAGAATCCCGAAGAGCAGAAACGCGATGAAGACCGAGAGTAGCGTGAGCGAGGTGCGCAGTTTCCTGCGCATGAGATTGCTCCACACGAGGCGCAGAAACTTCATCGCGGCGCCTCGGCCGAGAGTTGACCCTTCTCAAGATGAACGGTCCGCGTGGCCCGCGCCGATGCATGCGGATCGTGGGTGACCATGATGATGGTCTTGCCATGCTGTGTGTTCAGCGCTTGAAGGAGACCGAGGATTTCGTCGCCAGACTTGCGATCAAGGTCGCCGGTCGGCTCATCGCACAGAAGCAGCGTGGGATCGGAGACGATGGCACGAGCGATTCCAACGCGCTGCTGTTCGCCGCCCGAAAGCGTGCGCGGAGAGTGATTGGCTCGATGCGACAGCCCGACGACATCGAGTGCGACCGCGACGTGCTTGCGCCGCTCTGATCTCGACAACGACGTGAGCAGGAGCGGCAACTCGACGTTCCGCGCGGCTGACAACACGGGGAGCAAGTTGTAGAACTGGAAGACGAGTCCGACGTGCCGCGCCCTCCACGCTGCGAGGCGGCGCGCCGACAGGCTCTCAAGCCGATCGACACCGACGGTGACCGATCCTTTGGTGGCTCGATCCAAGCCGCCGATGAGATTGAGCAGCGTGGTCTTGCCCGACCCCGATGGCCCCATGAGTGCTAAAAACTCGCCTGTCGGCACTTGCAGACTCAGGCCGGCGAGGACGCGAATCTCTTCGGCGCCGCGATGAAACGTTTTCTCGACGTTGTCGACGTCAACCAAAACGTTGTTGCCGTTTATCCCGTTGGTCATGCTCGTCATGCTCGTCATGCTCGTCATGCTCGTTATGCTCGTCATGCTCGTTATGTCATTCATCATGGCCGTGCTTCCTTCACACTGGCGCCGTCTATGAGAGTGGCTGGCGCCTCGACGACCACGCGCTCGCCGCCGTTCAGGCCAGCCACAATCGTTGCGTCGTTGCCGCGCTTCTCCCCGAGCGTGACAGCGCGGCGCTCAACCTTGCCGTCGCGCACGACCCACACCACATCGCGCCCATCGTGCTTGCTGAGGGCTGTCGCGGGTAACGTCAGCGCTGGAGCACGGACGGTGGCGTCTCCCGCGCTTTGGAACGCGACCTTCACGCTCATGTCTGGCAGGATGCGCGGATCGAGTTCTTTGAACGCGACGCGCACTTTCACTGTGGCCTTCTGACGATCGGCAGTAGGAATAATCGCGATCACGGCCGCTGGAATGCGCCATTCAGGATAGGAATCGAGCGTCGCTTGAACGGGTTGGCCCGATTCGACGCGGTTGATGTAGCTTTCGCTCACATCGACCTCGATCTCTAACGAGCTCATGTCAACGATCGTGCAGATCCCGGTGCGGGTAAATCCGCCGACCGACATAGGCGAGATCATCTCGCCGGGCTGGGCGTTCTTCGCCGTGACGATGCCCGCGAACGGCGCACGGATGATCGTGTCGTCGAGCTGCTGCTTCCACACCAGCACTTCCTGCTCGGCGACCGTCGCCTCTGCGCTCTGCCGCACCAGTCGCGCCTTGAGCGATTTGACTAGCGTGTCTGCCCGCTCCAACTCAAGCGGGGTCGCGGCACCACTCTCACGCGCTTCACGCAGGCGACTGAACTCGCGCTCTGCCTGGTCGAGATTGGCTTCCGTCTCTCCGAGCATGCTACGACTAACATTCAACTGCGCTTCGGCGAGTTTGAGCGACGTCTCAACATTGGAGGCGTCAATGCGGGCGAGAACTTGGCCTGCATCGACGTGCATGCCTTCCTCGACCAAGACCTCGACGACCTTGCCGGTCACTTTTGACGACACCGTCGCGTCACGTCGCGCGGTCACATATCCCGAGGCGTTGAGAAGCGTGCGGTCGCGTTGCTTGTCGGACGCGGCTTGCACAAGAAACGTGCGAACAGCGATCGGTGACTCGCGGTTCAACCACCACTGGATTCCCGTTGCTGCCGCGCCGAGAACTAACAGAAGGAGCACGACGACGAGAGGCCACCGGCGTCGGCGCTCGGTGCCGCGATCTATCCGCAGTGCGTCGAGCATGTTTGGTTGCGCGGTCATTTCGATTGGGCGGGCCCAGAGAAGAGGCTCTCGTGGGAGCGTACCGGCGGTCGCACTCAGGCGCAGCGACCTTGCGACAGCGGCAGGGTGCTGGATATTGTCCATCGTCGCTCCACACTCTTTGGCGAGGCAGTGACGCCCACTCTTTTTGTTGCAGTTCGTGCCTCCTGCGGAGCGCATCGCGACGTTTGACTAGGACGGCACGCTTTGGGTCGAGCATCCGATGTACTCGCAGGTGCTGTACATCCTTGATCGCGTGCCAGCACTCGTGAAGGCCAAGCCGGAACTTGCCATCGTCGCCCCGTTCTCGACGGGGCTTGAGATCCTGAAGGGCGACCGTGCAGCGATTGCGAAGCTGACGCTGCCCGATGTTGAGAAGCTCGCTGCCGCCACGCTGACCGGAATTTCGGTCGAGACGTTTCAAGCCGAAGCGAAGAAGTGGCTCGCCGAGTCGAAGAACCCGCGCTGGAAGAAGCATTTCACCGAACTAACGTACGCGCCGACGCACGAGGTGCAGCAATATCTGCGAGCGAATTACTTCAAGACGTTCATCGTCACCGGTGGTGGCCAGGATTTCGTGCGCGGGTACGCGGAAGCCGTCTATGGCGTCCCTCCTGAACAGGTCGTCGGCGCCGCCGTCGCGACCTCGTACGGCCATGAGTACACAAAGGCTGGCGGCGGCGCGCGGCTCTCGATGCTCGCTCTTCACGACGACGCGACGCGCGAATACGCATACGGCCCGGCGAACGGACTGCCGGAGACCAAAGTCGGGACCCTCACGCAAGCGCTCTACGAGCTAGCGACGAAGGACGGCTGGGCCGTCATCAGCATGAAGAACGGCTGGAAGCGGATCTTCGCGTCGGAGCAACCGGCCAAGTGACGCAGCTCCGAGTTCTGCTCGGCTCGCTCAGAAATCCCTGGAGAAGCGCGTGAACGTCGGACTGGCGAGCCTCGGATCTCATAGCGCTTGGGCGCCGCCAACCGACGTGGTTGTGGCCACCTTCGCGACCGTTCATCCGAACGAGGAGACATCGCATGGCGATTCTGCTTGGCGACGAGGCCCCGGATTTCACGCAGCAGTCCACGATCGGACCAATCCAGTTCCCCACCTAATCTCGGCGACTCCCGGACGACCCGACGACCGTGAGCCCGGACACGTGGACGCTCGACCAAGTTGGATTGGATCGTCCGGGGAACCACGACATTCAACTACAACTGTTTCTGAGCTACGGCACCAACCCACCGCTGTATGGGAAGTGGCAGGAGTACTTCCGCACGCACCAGCCCCCGACGTTGATTGTGTGGGGTAACAACGATCAGATTTTCCCCGGCGCGGGTGCCGAGCATTACCAGCGCGACCTCAAGAACATCGACTTCAACCTGCTGGATACCGGGCACTTCGCGCTTGAGGAACTGGGCGACGTGATCGCCACCAAGATCCGCGCGTTCATGCAGGACAATGTCACTCCAACGATTCACCGCTCGTCCGACCGCTCGCCATCGACGGATGTTCCGTCCGATGCACGTTCCCAGTCTCACTGAAGGAAAACACATGGCCCGCCTTCCGATTCAGAATGTCGAGTCCGCAACCGGTAGCAACAAAGACATCTTTACGGCTCTCCAAAAGGGCTTGGGTATGGTGCCCAACATGACCAAGGTCATGGCGAACTCACCAGCAGTTTTGCAAGCGTTCGCACAGTTCAATGGAGCGATGGGAACCGCGAAGCTCGCCGCACCGATTCGTGAACAGATTGCGCTCCTCACCGCCGAAACGAACGGCTGTAGCTACTGCCTTTCGGCGCACTCCGCTCTGGGAAAGATGGTCGGGTTGAATCAGGCGCAGATGGACGGTGCCCGTCACAACGAGTCAACTGACCCGCGCACATCAGCGGCGCTGAAGTTCGCTGCTGCGGTCATCGAGCACCGCGGCGGTGTGAGTGACAACGAAATCAAAACCGTCCGAGCTGCGGGCTTCTCGGACGCGGAGATCGCGGAGATTGTTGGTGCCGTGGCGCTCAACGTCTTCACGAACTTCTTCAACAAGGCATTCGACGTCGACGTCGACTTCCCCCGCGTCGAGCCCCATGTGCACGTCGCGGCGCGGTGACGCCCGGCCGCTGAAAGGTCGAGCAAACGCGTCATCCTCCACGTCTTGGAGTGCGAAAGCACACCAAGACGATTTCGCAGCCCGGATAACTTTCGTCACGGGCTGCTAGCGCCGAAACAACACTATGGACACCGCACCAGTCGCATCCGGTTCCCCCCTCAAACCGCCATTCACACGAATGGCGGCAGTGCAGAAGGTGCGCGCCGCCGAAGACGCCTGGAATAGCCGCGATCCCGAGCGAGTTTCGCTCGCATACTCCGTTGACAGCGAGTGGCGCAACCGCGGCGAGTTCGTTCGGGGTCGGGAGCAAATCAAGGCGTTTCTTCGGGACAAATGGAAGCGCGAGAACGACTATCGCTTGGTGAAAGAGCTCTGGGGCTTCCTCAACAATCGCATGGCTGTACGGTTTCAGTACGAGTGGCGGGATGCGTCCGGGCAGTGGCACCGGTCATACGGGAACGAGCTCTGGGAGTTTGACGACGATGGGCTCATGCGCCGGCGCGAGGCGAGCATCAACGATGTGCCGATCGACGAAGCCGAGCGGAAGTTCCACTGGGACGCTGCTAGACCCCGTCCCGCCGATCACTCCGGGATTCCCGGCGTCATGTGACGCGGACCGCAGCACCTCACGCTGAGCGGAATCCGAGGTATCCGCGAGCGAACCTGTGTAAGAACCTGAGCACGCGACGATGTGCAAGCGTCCGCGCGCGCGGCGAATCGTCCCCAGTCGACGCAACTACCGGCAAAATCCCCGATCCTCCCGTCCCATCGCGTAGCGTCCCCGCAAGTCTTCCCGGACAATGGGGCGAGGAGTGTCGCCGCTTGGACAAGCTCGGTATGTTCGAAATTCTCATCCGCCAGCAGACCGACGCGCTGCGGACTTTCATTCGCGCAATCGCGTTCGATAAGGACTTGGTGGACGACGTATTTCAGGACACGATTGTTGCCGCATGGAAGCAGATCGACGCGTTCGACCGGACGCGCCCTATCGGTCCTTGGCTTCGTGGCATCGCCCGAAACTGCCTGCTCGGCGCATCGCGGCAGAAGCGACGTGCGATCGTCAGCGACGAGGTGGTGACGAACCACGTCGAAAAGAACATGTCGATCCTCGATGGCGATGCTGGCGAAGCACTCAATGAGCGCACTGAAGCGATGAGAACGTGCATGGAGCGGCTCGGCGAAGAAGAGCGCGAGGCCGTCGACCTGTGCTACAAGCGGGAAATGCGTGCGAATCGGGCAGCCGAGGTGGCCCACGTTTCCCACGACGCGATGCGGAAGCGATTGCAGCGAGCTCGCGCCAGCCTCTACGAGTGCCTCCAGCGTCGCGGCATTCTGGAGGCCGGCGAATGACGACAGAGAACATTCAGACCGACGTCATGGTCGACGCGCTCCTCGCTGGCGAAACCGTGCTCGACGCAGAGACGCAGTTGGATCCGAAGCGTGCTGCGGGGCTGCTCGTCGTGCACGCATTACTGCTGAGGCAGGAAGCACCGGGGGACGCGCTCGCGATGGAGCGATCGCTTGCAGGTGCGCTCACCCGCATTCGCGCTGAACCCTCGCGCACGGCCGGGCGAAGTGTTGTGCTTCGCAGGGTCATGCCGCTCGCAGCGGCGATTCTTCTGGTTGCCTCCGTTGCCTTGTGGTGGAACATCAGTGCTGAGCATCGCGCGGTTGCCGAGGTCACATCGACGCACACGAAACAAGGTCCGCGCCGCTACCAGCTTGTCGTCCAGCGAACTCCGGCCGCAGTGCCTGCGACCTTGACCGGCACCTACGACGTGAATGGATACGGACAGTTCGTCGTACGCCTTCCGCTCCCGACCGGCGACGAAAACAATCGCGTTGTCTATGGAAGAGGCGAAACGGATTGGTGGATCATCACGCCGGCGGGAGTCCTTGAGCGAGGTCCGGCGAACGACATCATTTTGAAATGGGTTCGCGCCGTAGCAGGGGATGCACCGCTCCCATCGATCGACGAGACGCTGAGCCGACTGGAAGAAGACTACGACGTCAGCATCGAAGTTCTGCCGGACGGCGGAGACCGATATCACGCGGTGCTGACGGCAGCCATCCCGGGCGCTGCGACCGCGTTCGAACTGACGATCAATCGTGAATCGCGAAGGGTTCGCTCGGTCCGCTGGGTCTGGGATCCGCCGGTGGGATCTATCGCCGCCGTCGTATCGGTTGCGGGCAACCTCATTGAGCGTCGGCCCTTCCCGGATGGGTGGTTCGAACCGGAAGCGCACATGAGCGCGTCGGAAGACGAGCTAGCGCTGCCGGTTTCGCCGCCCGACTCATCCCCAGCGTTGAGGCCCGCGTCGAGGTAGCATCGGCTGCGTGTTAGACGAATCGTCGCGCTCGCGTCGCGTCATCATTTTCGCTGTAGCTGTGGCTGCGCTCGGCTACTTCGTCGACATTTACGACCTCGTCTTGTTCGCCATCCTGCGCGTGCCGAGTCTGAAATCGCTCGGGGTTGTCGGTGACGAAGCGGTTTCGCAAGGGGCGATGCTGCTGAACGCGCAGCTCATCGGCATGGTTCTCGGCGGGGTCGCGTGGGGCGTGCTTGGCGACAAACGTGGCCGCCTCAACGTGTTGTTCGGCTCAATCGTCGTCTACTCGCTTGCGAACCTGCTGAATGCCTTCGTCACGAACGTTCCTCAATACGCTGTACTCCGCTTCATTGCTGGGTTCGGTCTCGCTGGCGAACTCGGTGCTGGTATCACGTTAGTAAGCGAGTTGCTCGACACCAAGCGACGCGGCATCGGAACGACGATCGTCGCGACCGTTGGACTTTCGGGCGCGGTCGCTGCGGGGGTTGTCGGCGGCAAACTCGTGGCGTGGGACCCCGATACCGGTTGGCGCGTCGCGTACGCCATCGGTGGCGCGATGGGGCTTGTCCTGCTCGCGCTCCGGGTAGGCGTCCTCGAGAGCGGACTCTTCAGCAACGTCAAAGCTGTCGACGTGTTACGCGGCGACGTGCGCATGCTGATCTGGCCCCCGGAGCGCCTCGCGCGTTTCCTGCTCGTCATCTTGGTCGGCATGCCGATCTGGTTTGCGGGCGGCATCCTCTTCGTGTTCTCAAGCGACATCGGTGCCGCGCTCGGACTCGATCCAGCACCCACTGGCGGCGCGACCATCGTGTGGGCGTACATCGGGGTTGTCGTCGGAGATCTTTGCAGCGGACTGCTCAGCCAATTGGTGCGGCGGCGCCGCGCGGTCATTGCACTTTTTCTCTTGATGTACGCCGTCGCCATGTTTCTCCTCCTGACCTACGGCGGAGCGTCGTTGACCACGTATTACGCGCTCATGTGCCTGCTCGGCGCGACGACCGGTTACTGGGTGTTGTTCGTCACAGTTGCGAGCGAACAGTTCGGGACCAATCTCCGCGCGACCGTCACCACGAGCGCGCCGAACTTCGTGCGAGGCAGCGCCACGATCGTTGTCTGGATCTGGCTGCTTCTCACGCGCGACGCGAAGTTCGCGATTCCCGGCGCCACGCTTGGGCTCGGACTGGCGTGCATCGCGATCGGATTCATCGCGCTCGCGTTCCTGCGCGAGACGTTTTATCGCGACCTCGACTACCTTGAGCGGTAGTCACTGAAAGTCACGCCATGAAACTCCTCTCGACGATGCTCTTCTTCTCCGTCGCGTTCAGCAGCGATCCTCGCGCGCTGACGGACGCCACGAATGCCGTCGCAGACGCGCGACAACTTTCGATAGCTCACGAGCGTCTCGGAAGCGAACCGCACGTTGCGGGAACGGCTGGAGACCTGCGGCAGATCGATCGGATCGCTGCAACGTTCGTGGAACTTGGTCTCGAAGTGGAAGTACATCGATTCCATCCGCTGCTTGCGCGTCCGCTCGAAGCGAGTCTTGAGATTGTTGGTGAGCTAGCTCCTGAAGGCGGGCGCCGCGGAGTGATGGCGATTGATTTGCGCGAGCGCAACTTGCTGGAAGATCCCGCGACCGCGCACGCCGATCTCTCGTACGGTTGGAACGCCTATAGCGGCTCGGGCGATGTCACCGGCAACGTCGTCTACGTGAACTATGGAACGCGTGCCGACTTCGCGAAGCTCGCGGAAATGGGAATTGAGGTCAAGGGCAAGATTGTGTTAGCTCGATACGGCGGCAATTTCCGCGGCTTCAAAGCAAAATTCGCAGAGGCAGCGGGTGCCGCTGGCCTGCTGATCTACACCGATCCTGCCGATGCTGGTGCCTCGCGCGGTCCCGTGTGGCCTGCTGGCGGCTGGGCGAACGACACGTGCATTCAGCGTGGATCGATTCTGACGGTGCCATGGCCCGGTGATCCATTGACGCCGGGGATCGAAGCGACCGCCGATGCGAAGCGCCTCGACGTGCGCGATGTCGCGCTTCCGACGATTCCCGTGCAGCCGATTGGATACGCCGCCGCTGAGCGGATTATCGCGCGCATGAAGGGTCGTGAAGTGACTGACCCGGCTTGGAAGGGCGGGATTCAGCAGACGTATCGTCTCGAAGGTGGCGATGAGCTAACACTGCGCCTCGTTGTCAAACAGGAGCGATTCATTGGCGAAACCGCGAACGTCGTGGCGACGCTTCGCGGCACATCCAAGCGCGATGAAGTGGTTGTCGTTGGATGTCATCACGACGCGTGGGGCTTCGGTGCCGCAGATCCGCTCGCAGGGACGATCGTCTTGATGGAATCGGCGCGATCGTTCGCAGAAGCCGCGAAGAGCGGTGTGCGTCCTGAGCGAAGCATCGTTTTTGCGGCGTGGGGAGCAGAAGAATTCGGAATCATCGGTAGCACCGAATGGGTTGAATCAAGGCGGGCATTGATCGAGAAGAGCGTGGTCGCCTACGTCAACCTCGATATGGCATCGATGGGCGACAAGTTAGGCATCAGCGCGTCTCCATCGTTGCGCAGATCAATCGAGAGTGCGATGCGCCGTGTGACGTCGCCGTTTGACGGGGGCGTGGTGTTTGAGGCGTGGCTGAACTCTCGTGTCGCGCCCGGCACAGACGCACCCATTGGCGACGTCGGAGGCGGTTCCGATCACGTGGGATTCTGGTGTCACGCCGGAGTACCGTCGTGCACACTGGGCGCAGGTGGATCGCAGGGGAGCTCCTATCACTCGAACTATGACACGGTGACCTGGTACCGAAAAACTGTGGGCGCGGATTACAACTCCGCGCTCCTCGTGACCCGCGCCTGCAACGCGCTTGTTGCAGAACTCGCGAACGACCCACTTCCTCCGGTGTCGCCGGTTGCTCTGCAGCGCGATGCCGTCCGACTTGTCCGGCTCGAGAGGGACCGAGCGAAGAAGGCGAATCTCAAGGTCGATCTGGAGCCACTGATCGTGCGATTCGAAGCACTCGTACCAACCGCGGAGCGAGCGGAGAGCGTCGTCGCGGCGGCACGGGCTCGAGGCGGCGATCCGAGCCTCGACTCGCAACTGCGTCGGCTGCTGAGCGTGTGGATCGAGCCCGAGGGGATCCCTGGTCGGCCTTGGTTTCGCAACCTGTACGCGGCGACCGACCGCTCGTCGGGTTATGCCCCCGCGATGCTCCCGCTGCTTACTGAAACCATTGAGGACGGCGACGTCGCGGCGGTTGAGCAAGCGATCACGAGGTACGAGCGCGTCGCGGACGAGCTGGCGATAGCGCTTGACGCGATCGCACTCGGCGCGCGAGACGGAGTCGAACACGGCCGATCACCCAAGTAAAGCCCAAACATGAAGCATCGTCGCAGTCGTCGCCGGTAGCGCGACCAAAACAAAAATCACCAACCACAAGAAAGGTCCGAGTTGCGGTGCGCTCCTACTGGACTCCGCGCCGCGACCTCGTACCTTCTGGGGACTTTGAGCGTCGGGGGTCCCCCTGACGCTTTTTCGTTTTGTCTTGTCCGCCCGCTCTGCGGGACTAGTAAGGAACTCGAGTTCATGTTTACGAAAAACGGCCTCGCCACAATTGTCGCAACAGCTCTCACCGTCACGTTGGCCAGCGCTCCGGTCGCCCTCGCACGTGGGGGTGTTCCAGCTGTGAAAACGAAGCGCATCGCCAGTGGTCTTAGCCTCCCCACGTTCGCCACGCACGCGCCTGGCGACCCGAGTCGGCTCTTCGTCCTTGAGAAGAAGGGCGTCATCAAGATCATTGACCTCGCGACGAACACCGTTCTCGCGACGCCGTTCCTCAACATCGACCCGCTCGTCATTGGTGGTTCGAGTGTGAACGACGAGCAAGGTCTGCTCGGCCTCGCGTTCCACCCCGATTACGCGACCAACGGTTTGTTCTGGGTGTACTACACAGCGAACGCAACGCAGTGGAACACCGTCGCTCGCTACAAGGTGAGCGGATCGGATCCCAACGTTGCGGACCCCGCGAGCGGACTCGTCGTGATCAATTGGTCCGATCCGTTCAGCAATCACAACGGCGGCTGGATGGACTTCGGGCCAGACGGCTACCTGTACATCGCGGTCGGTGACGGTGGCAGCGCGAACGATCCAGGCAACCGCGCGCAGACGATCGTGAACATGAAGCTCGGGAAGATTCTTCGCATCGCCCCCGACGTCGTCGACGCCGTCCTCCCGCACTACGCGAATCCGTCGGACAATCCCTTCGTCGGGATCACCGGCGACGACGAGATCTGGTCGTATGGCGTGCGCAATCCGTGGCGTTGCTCGTTCGATCGGGAAACCGGCGACTTCTGGATTGGTGATGTCGGTCAGGGCGCCGTGGAAGAGATCAACTTCCAGCCCGCTGGCGCTCCCGGTGGTCGTAATTACGGATGGCGTTGCAAGGAAGGCAACACCTGCACCGGCCTCACCGGCTGCACGTGCTCAAGCCCCACGCTCACGAATCCGATCCACACGTACACGCATGCCACAGGCCTCTCGATTACCGGCGGCTACGTCTATCGCGGTTGCGCCTATCCCGAGCTTGCGGGCACGTATTTCTTTGCTGACTACGGCATCAACCGCGTCTGGTCGTTCAGGTACGACGGAACGACGGTGACGGACTTTACGGATCGGCTCCCTCAGATCACGCCGTCGATCGACGGCTTCGTTGTGAACCAGATCGCGTCCTTCGGTGAAGACGCCAAAGGCGAGGTCTACATCGTCGATCACGGCAGCGCGACAACCGGTCAGATCTTCAAGATCATTCCGGCCGCTGGCGAAGTTGTCTGTGTTCCGCCGCCACCGCCGTGCCCGAGCGACCTGAACGCCGACGCTATGGTGGATGCGGCTGATCTCGCGATCTTGCTTGGCGCGTGGGGCGGCCTGGGCGCAGACTTGAACGCCGACGGAATGACCGATGCGGCTGATCTCGCGATCTTGCTCGGTGCTTGGGGCGCTTGCCCGACTAGATAACCGCTCGCACGAAGCGATTCCTGATGAAACCTACGCGGGCCCGGCACATTGCCGGGCCCGCTTTGTCTTGCCCCTGCTCGCACCACACACTGTTAGCTCTCGGTGATCGCACGTTCCGCACGGAAGTTCAACATCTCGACACCGAGAGCGAATGCCATCGCGAAGTAGATGTAGCCCTTCGGCACGTGCTGCCCAAGTCCATCGGCGACCAGCATGAGTCCGATCAACAGAAGGAACGCGAGTGCGAGCATCTTGAGGGAGGGGCGACCGTCAACGAAGCGGCTGATCGGTCCAGCAAAGGCCATCATGATCGCTACCGAAATCACGACGGCTACCACCATCACAGTGATGCTCTTGGCCATCCCGACTGCTGTGATGACCGAATCAATCGAGAAGACAAGGTCCATCACCATGATCTGAAGAATGACGGCACCAAAGGTGATCGTTCGCCCCTTTGCGACGGTGTCGGGATGCGCCGCTTCCGTCTTGTGGTGAATCTCGCGGACCGACTTCGCCATGAGGACGAGTCCGCCGACCAGCAGGATGAGGTTGCGCCCTGAAATCTCGATCTTCGTGCCGAATGCCTCGAACGTAGCCCATGGGGTTTTCAACTGCACGACCCATCCGACGCAGAGGAGCAGCGCGATCCGCATGAGCATCGCGGCAAAGAGGCCGACGCGCCGCGCTCGCGCTTGCTGCTCTTGAGGCAGTTTGGCGCTCAGGATCGCGAGAAACACGATGTTGTCGATGCCGAGCACAATCTCAAGGGCAGTGAGTGTGAGCAGCGCGAGCAGGTTCTCGGTAGTCAACAGTTCGTTCATCCACTCCATGGCGAGATACACTCTCGTCTATGCACGCTCAGAGATCAACTTGCGCCGGTTCCGTCGTCGTCGCTGTGTTGGCGCTCGCGCTTCGCGCAGGTGGTGCTGCGCAGAGTCCATCGCCAGCAGCTCCTCCGATGCAAGCGGCGCCAGCTGCATCGCCCTGCGCTATCACGCCGAAGGTCGCGAAGCTGGGGCAGGTCGCGCCGAACTCAACGACCCCGACGACGTTCACCTTGACGAACACTGGCAGCACTCCTCTGACAGTGAAGAAGGTGACTCCGAGTTGTAAATGCACAGGCATTAGCAATATCGTTGGCCAGACCATTGCGCCGGGCGCGACGCTTGAGTTGAAGGCGTCGCTGAAGGCACCGCCCGCCCCCGGTGCGAAAGACGCAAAGGTCTTCATCGATTTTGAGAACGTTCCCGGCACGGCGATTGCGATGATGGACGCTGACGTCGTGATGCCGATCCTCGCGTCGCCGCCCTATGTCGACGCGCTGAAAGATGTGACATCAGGAACCATCTCGCTGAAGTCGGCCGATGGCAAACCGTTCTCGATTATCACGGCTGGCGGTGTGCCGCCATCATTTGTCGGGTTCAATGCAGCGACCGATTCGCCGCGAGCCGAATACACAATCTCGTGGAATCTCGCTGGCGTCGCACAGCCGCCCATCTGGTGGACGCTCGAGACCGATCGCGCCGATTGCCCGCTCGTTCCACTGCGTGTGCGACACGATCTCACTGGCTCGCGCTGGGACATGGAGCGATATCAGCGAGAGTGGATGCAAAAGGACGCGATCGTTCTCGGCGGTCTCATGCAGCCGGGTCAGCCGATCGAGGTCACGATCGAGATCGAACACTACAACCCGCGCGGCAAGGGAGCAGTCGTCAACGAATCGTGGGGAAAGGTCAAGAGCATCCAGACGGGAAATCCCAATCTCGTTGCCGAGATTCTCGAAGTGAAGCCCGTGGGTGCTGACACAGTTGAAGTGAAGGTTCGAATGACAGCGAAGGAAGGGGCGCATGGGCTCCTCGCGACATCGATGATGCTGACGTCTGCGACCGGCAGTGGTCCGATTCCCTTCTTTGCGCGAGTCGCACCCAGCGCCAAGCCCGCCGCGCCAGTCGCTCCAGCAACGACGGCACCGGCGAAGACGAAGTGACGTTCTCAACTGACCTACGCAACGCCGACGCCGTCTGCGGACTGCTTGAGCGTGCAGCGGGCGTGCTGCGCGGTGCGGCATGCCGCCGAGGCTGCGTGCACATCCTCGGCGATCGCGGACGACTGGTCGTCGCCGGAGATCTGCACGACAACCCGATTCACCTCGATCGCATCGTTGCGTTTGCTCGGCTCGATGAGTCCGACGAACACCACCTCGTCGTCCAAGAGTTGATCCATGGCGAGCGTCTCGTCAATGGCGTCGATCTCTCGTACCGCGTGGTCGCGAAAGTCGCCGCGCTCGTTGAGCGATTTCCTGGTCGCGTACATCCACTCCTCGCGAACCATGAACTTTGTCAGATGCTTGGCATCGGCGTGAGTAAGGGCCATGGCGACGGCACTGCGCTCTTTCGCGACGGGCTCGACTTCGTCTTTGGCGACGACTCTGACGCTGTAGCAGACGCGCTCGGCGACTTCTTCCGCGCGATGCCGCTCGCTGTTCGGACAGCGCACGGTCTGTGGTGTTCGCATTCGATACCCTCACCCGAGACAACGAGCCGCTTCGACATGGGAATCTTCGAGCGCGAAATTGCCTTCGAGGACTATCAAGCCCCGCGTGGTCCTGCCTACCTCCTCGTCTGGGGGCGCGGCCAACTCGCCGAGCAAGTGGACCAGCTCGCGCGAGCGTGGGGCGTTGAAACGTTCTGTCTCGGTCATGCCCACAGTGATGCTGGAGCGCATGTCGTCACGCCGCGCATGGCGGTATTGAACAGCGATCACGACCGAGGGCGCATCGTTGAGTTCGACTTGTCTCTGCCAGCGCCCGACTCTGAGGCGATCGTTGCTGCGTCGCAGCCCATCGCGCAGCTTGGAGCTTCGGTGTGAGTCGTATCGCACTCGCGATCGAGATGTCGCAGCGCCATGGCTCGATCGCGGTCGGAGACAATCGTGGAGTCCAGCAGTCGCGAGCCTTCGCGTCGGCAGGTTCGAACGACGAAGACACGCTCATGCCAGCGATCGACGATCTCGTTCGCGCGGCGGCGCTCACTCCGCAGGATCTCGGTGCGATCATCGTCTCGATTGGTCCCGGTGGCTTCACCGGTCTCCGTGTTGCGGTGACCACTGCGAAACTGCTCGCTGAGTGCCTCGCGATTCCACTGGTTGGCGTACCGAGCGCACTCGTCGCAGCGGCGGCAGCTTCGAACTCGGGACCAAGAATCGTGGCGCTCGCGTCGAAGCGAGATTCCAGCTGGTTCAGCGTCGTCGAGGGTGACGGTGCCAGTGTGCGACTGCGGGGCACTCCACAGGTCGTCGATGCGACGAGCGCCTTCAAGTTTTTTTCCGACGTCCGCACGCTGCTTGCTGACGAGTACGTCCCGGAACCGATCGTCGACCTAGCGCGCCGCGCCGGGGTCCTCTTGGAAGTGCCGCGATTTGAGGCGGAGGCCTGCCTCGACGTTGGACTGGCGATGCTCGGACGCGAGGAACTCGCCGATTCGGCTCAACTCACACCGATCTACCCGCGCGAACCCGAGGCGGTCACGCTCTGGCGCGAACGACACGGTTAGTCCGGTCGTGACGTGTGTGCCTCCGTGTGATTGCTCCTGACCGCGCGATCGACCCGATCGCTGTGCTCCGCGTGACCGTGGTCAGCGGAACCGCCCCACGACGAGAAGGAATCCTCACAAGAGATGCGATGCAACTCGGTCGATGGCCGTCGGTCGGTTGGCATCACGATGGGCGAGACGGAGAAGGATTGTCGTCTGCGCGCTCTCGGATGATGTGTGAGTAGGAGAGAACCACGCTTCGGCGTGAGCTACGCCATGAGGCGCCAGGGAGGGATGAATGGCGGTCGATCGCTCGCAGCAGCAATCCGAGCGGGGCAAATGGACGGGGAAGCAAGTCTTTACGACTGGCGAAGCCGCCGACATCTGCAAGGTCTCGCAGCAGACGATCATCCGCTGTTTCGATAGCGGGCGACTCAACGGCTTCCGCGTTCCGGGCTCGCGCTTCCGCAGAATTCCGCGCTTGGAACTCGTTCGCTTCATGCGAATGAATGAAATTCCACTCGACTCTCTTGGCGACGACCGGCGCCGGATCCTCGTCGTTGACGACGACCCGCAGATCATCGCCCTCGTCGAGGACTGCCTCAAGGGCGAGCGCTTTGAAGTGCGAAGCGCTGCGACGGGATACGACGCCGGGATCCTCACTGAGCAGTTCCGACCCGACATTATCCTGCTCGACTACATGTTGCCCGACATCAACGGATCGGTCGTCTGTGATCGGATCCGCGGCAACCTTGAGTACACCGGCACTCGCATCATCTTTGTATCGGGCGTTGCGGACGACGAAGAAGTGCAGCGCCTGCTGAAGAGTGGTGCCGATGCGTTCGTGCGCAAGCCATTTCGTGCCGACGACCTGCTTCGAACAATCGAGAGACTTCTCGAGACTTGAGGCGAATGTCCGACGTGCCCGTAGTTGCCAACGTTCAAGCACTCCTTGAGCGCATCGATACGCTTCCGTCGCCGAGTGCGCTCGCGCTGCGCCTCGTCACGACGGCGAATGACGAGACGAGCGACGTGCGCGATCTCGTCGCGATTATTCAACAGGACGCGGCTCTCGCTGCCAAGGTACTCTCGTTATGTCGTCGAGGACCGCGAGGCCGAGCGCTCGATGTCGCGTCACTCGATCGCGCCGTGGTCCTACTCGGATTCGGTGCCGTGCGGGCCGCGGCGCTCGCAGTCGAGTTCATTGGCTCGTTTCCTGCTAGTGGCGCAATGGCAACGTCGGGGTTCGACTCGATGCGATTCTGGCGCCACAGCGTCGCCAAGTCCATCGTCGCGGAGGCCGCTTCCAAGTTCGTGCGCGGGGCACCGGGCGCAGGACGTCCATCCGTCGTCGGCTTGCTCCACGACCTCGGTGCGCTCGCTCTATCGAGAGCGCTGCCTGCGCTCTGCGACCGCTGTTGCGACGAAGCCGAGCGACTAGGGCGCGACTTCGACGACGTTGTCGCAGACGCTGTCGGACTCTCAGCGTCAGCGATCGGAGGGCGCGTGGCGGCGCGGTGGAGTCTTCCGGACGAGATCACCGAGTCGTTGCGAATGCGCGGCGCCTTGGCGCTCGCGGCGCAGGGACCGCACCGTCCACTTGTTCTCCTAGCGCAGTTGGCAGATATTGTCGTGCGACAGCGACATGTCGGCGGCGCGGGTTTTGGTCCGGGTGCGGAACCGCTCCCACCACTCTTCGACGCGCTCGCTATTGACGCAACGCGATTCGCTGCTGCCGTTGCTAGTCTCTTCGACGACCTCGCGGCGCGAACCGAGGCGCTCGGCTTTGCGTCGCCGCCTGGTGCGGCGCTCGCAGCAGAATCGCTGGACCGTGCGAATCGACGACTCGGACTCGCGCGCCACAACCCCGACGCCACGTTCGCGGACATCAGCGACGAGCTCGCGGCGGCAACCGATCCGGCGAGCGTCCTTTCGTGCATCGTTCGACAGATTGGTCGACAGGACGGGCGACCTGCGGACGCCGACGCGCGAGTTCTCGCGGTGTCGCCCGCCGCAGAGGGCCCCGGATGCGAAGTTCGCGAATTTTCGCGCGATGGGGCACTCGTCGCGAGTCGCATCGCTGGTGAAGGTGACCTCGATGGAGCGGTGACTGTTCGTCGGTGGTGCCAACTTCGGGCACCCACGGGAACTCCACGGCATCTCGCGGTCGCGCAGCGCGGTGCCACGCTGGTGACACTCTACCGAGCGGATGGCGATGTCATACCCCTAACCGTGCTTGATCAGATGCCCGTGGCGATATGGGCATTTGCTCTCGGCGCAGCGCTCGATCGTGAGCGGGCCAGACGGGCTGCACAACGTTCGGCCGACGCCGCGAGACTCCTAGCTGCCTGCCGTGACAAGATCGCGAAGGACCGCGCGCTCGCGAGCGTGGGCGAACTAGCGGCGGGGCTGGCGCACGAACTAAATAATCCACTGACGATCGCCTCAGGGCGCGCCCAGTTGCTGCGTCGCGCTGCGACGGACGCGACCGCGCACGAGCTCGACGAGATCGTTGAAGCCGCTGAACGAGCCAGCGCGCTCGTCGCTTCGCTTCTTCGGATTGCCCGTCCGCTCAAGCCCTCTTGCTGCGAAGTCGACGCTTCCGCAATCATCGTGCTCGCGTTGCGCGTCCTACCCGCTGTAGTCGACCTGAACCGCGTAATCGTCGCAGCGACGCTGAACCAATCGGCACCGATCGCCTGCTTCGCCGATCCGGCGCAGGTCGCGGAGGCGCTCGCCGAGGTCGTCCAAAACGCACTCTCGGCGACCGCTAGCTCCCGCGCTCAGATCAGCGCTGAATGCGATGCACGTGCTGACCGATGCATGATCTCGGTGCGAGACAACGGACCGGGATTCTCTGAGCGCGGGCTCGCACATGCGGTGGATCCGTTCTTCAGCGAGCGCTCATCGGGGCGCGGAACGGGATTGGGTTTGGCGAGGGCGCGTACGCTCGTCGAGGCATCAGGTGGGTCGATCGAGCTGCGCAACGAGGCGAGTGGAGGAGCTACGGTCACGATTGTCCTACGTCGATGCGCGAAGGTCACAAGTGGTGTGACGATCGACGAGGAAAGCACGTGCAGAACCGAAGTGGCACCGCTGCAGGACGCGGTCTGAAACGTTAGGTCATCAATGGGGGAGGGAAGCTTTCGTGGACGCTCGTACGCCGAACACGCGCGAGGATTTTGACGACGTTCCGCTGCGCGAGGACGTGGCGCCAGCCGCTGCGCTCCTTGTCGGCGCAGACGCATCGGTCGAGTCGATCGTCCGGACGATTGCGCTCGGGCGCCGGGTGGAGCTGCATGCGACGCGCCCCGGTGATCCAGCGCGGTACGCGCTGCTCGAACGGAGATATGACGTCGTACTTCTCGCGGGCGCGAGCGCTGCATCTTCCTTCGCGTCGATGGTGGCGCGGCTGGCGCCGTCCGCGAAGACTGTTGTCCTCGCGGAGACAGTCACTGTGAAGTCCGTGACTGAGGCAATGCAGCGCGGCGCGGTGGATGTCGTCCTCGTGCCGTTCGACGAGAGCGACTTCGGCAATCGATTGCTTGCCGCAGTGGAGCGAAGTCGAGACGAGCGAAGGCGCGAAGATCGGGTGGCGCGATTGAAGGGGATCTGCAAGCGACTGAGCGAGGCGAAGACGGAGTTCAATGAGCACGCACGCGCGTTGAAGGATGACCTTCGTGAGGCGCGAGAAGGGATTGTGGAACGGATGGATGAAGTCGCAATGACGGCGGAGTATCGAACAATGCTGCGGCAGGAACTCGATTTGGAGGATCTACTGCGCGTTGGAGTGGAGTACCTCGTTGGCAAGACTGGGCCAACGAACGCGGCGGTCTTTCTTCCCGGTAGTGACGGCGAATGGAGCCTTGGTGCGTACGTCAACTGCGATTGCCCACGTGGGGTCGCTCAGCCCATGCTGGATCGACTCGCGAGCGATCTCTGTCCGGAGCTCGCGCGTCAAGACGAACTCATGCGCTTCGAGGACACCGCCGACTTTGTCACAAGCCTTGGACTCACCGACGAGGCACTTACGAACTGTGAGATGGTTGCCTGGCCGTGCGTGGCAGGTGGCGATTGCCTTGCGATCTTCATGCTGTTTCGCGACAAGGCGACAGGGTTCAACGATGGACTCGCGTCGACGATCGACGCACTCCGCGGAGTGTTCGCTGAGCAGGTGGCGACAGTCCTGAGGGTGCACCACCGTGCGCAGGGTGGCTGGCCCTCCGAGGCCGATGACCGGGACAACGACGAGTGGGAAGACCGCAAAGCGGCCTAACGAAGTGATGCATGAGAACGCGCGATAGAGCGCGTGAGAGTGACGGTGCTGAGCTCCGGCACTCCAAGGCTGACGTCCGGCAAACCACCGCCCGACTCGCGCACTCAGCGCGGGTCGGGCGGTCGTTGTCGATTCACTCCGTCCTCGTCGAGCGACTCCGTTCCTCAAGGAGCTCGTCGAGCGAGAGGAGCGCGTGCCTCAGGTGCGGGATGAAGATCGAGCCGCCGACGACGAGCGCGACGTTCAGGGCGTCCTCGATTTCCGCCTTGGAATAGCCAGCGTTGACGCACTGCTCGACGTGGTAGTCGATGCAGTCGTTGCAGCGGAGGACCGCGCTGGCAACTAGGCCGAGCAGCTCCTTCGTTCGTCCATGCAGAGCGCCGTCCTCGTACGCGGCTGAATCAAGCCGCATGAATCGGCTGATTCCAAGGTGCTTGGAGTCGGAAATCCGGGCGTTGCCCAAGGCGCGGTCGTCCCGGAACTGCTGGAATGGTCGGTGTGGCATGCGCGGGCATTGTGCCATCTCGATCAGCCCACGATTCGCTTGATCGTGCTCGTTCGTCCGATACCGATGGTTAGACTGCAACCGTCTCACCCCGCTACGTCGTCGAGCATATCCAATGACCAAACCCCCTCGTGTTGAAGACTTCATTGCAGGAAGGAAAGAGAGCGCCGCCAACGGCGGTTCAACCCATGCCGTTGTGAATCCGGCAACGAACGAGACGCTCGCGCACGTGGAGCTCGACTCGGTCCGTGGAGCTGACGACGCTGTCCGCGCCGCGCGGGAGGCATTTCCGGCCTGGTCGCAAACACCCGTTGGCGACCGGTGTCAGTTTCTCTTTCGCTATAAGCAGGTGCTTGAGACCCATTTCGATGAACTCGCTGCGATCATCGTCGGCGAGCACGGGAAGACAATGGCGGAAGCGCGTGGCGACGTGCGCCGCGGCATCGACTGCGTCGAGCATGCGTGTGCTGCACCGGTTCTATTGATGGGCCGGTCGCTCCCGCAGATCGCAGTCTCCGCGTCGTTTTGTCGCACCGAAGACGAGCGAGGTGTTGGTATTGACAGCACGCTCGATCGGGTTCCGCTGGGCGTCTGTGTCGGCATCACACCGTTCAACTTCCCGGTCATGGTGCCGCTCTGGATGTGGCCGATCGCTGTCGCATGTGGCAATACGTTTGTGCTGAAGCCCAGCGAAAAGGTCCCGCTCAGCGCGGTTCGGGAAGTCGAACTCGCACACGAAGCAGGCTTCCCGCCCGGCGTCGTCAACCTCGTCACGGGTGGCGCGAAAGTAGTCGATCACTTGATCACGCACGATGACGTGCATGCCGTGTCGTTTGTTGGATCATCGCGCGTCGCTGAGCACGTGTATCGAACGGCGACGGCCGCGGGCAAACGCGCGCAGTGCATGGGCGGTGCGAAAAACTACATGGTGATCATGCCGGACGCGAACCAAGACGCGGCCGTTGAAGGTGTCGTTGGATCTGCGTTTGGGAACTCGGGCCAACGATGTCTTGCTGGCTCAGTAGCGATTCTCGTAGGTGACGCCGCCACTTGGTTTGTGCCGCGCATCGTCGACGCGGCGCGGAAGCTTCGTGTGTGCCCCGGCGATCAACCCGGCGTGTCGATGGGGCCGGTGATTGACGAATCGAGTCGTCAGAGAATTCTCGGTTTCGTCGAAGCGGGGGTGCAGGAAGGTGCAACTCTCGCGCTCGATGGACGGTCTGCGCCACTTCCGGAAACTGGTTGTTTCGTCGGTCCGACCGTATTCGATCACGTGCGACCGGGAATGAGAATCGCCGACGAAGAGATCTTCGGACCGGTGCTCTCGGTGATGCGCGAATCAACACTCGATGCCGCGCTCGCAACGTTGAATCGCTCGCGCTACGGCAACATGGCGGTCATCTTCACGAGCGCTGGATACACGGCCCGACGATTCCGCACGCTTGCCCAAGTGGGCATGGTCGGCATCAACGTCGGCGTGCCCGCACCAATGGCCGCGTTCCCGTTTGCGGGATGGAAACAGTCGTTCTACGGCGACCTCCATGCCAATGGCGAGGACGCGGTGAAGTTCTACACCGAGAGCAAGGTTGTCGTTACTCGATGGATGTGAGGACCCCCGATGCCCAGAGTCACCCGCGCTGCGCTCATTCAGTGTTCGAACCCGCTCACTTCGGAATCACCGCTCGCCAAGGTGAAGGCAGCGATGATCGAGAAGCACCTCGCGCTCATTAGTCAAGCCGCTGATAAGGGCGCGCAGATCTGCTGTCTTCAAGAGGTCTTTTTTGGCCCGTACTTTTGCGCTGAACAGAACACCCGCTGGTACGAAACCGCGGAGTCCATTCCGGATGGACCCACGATCACGCTCATGCGCGAAGTTGCCCGCAAACATGGCATGGTCATGATCGTTCCAATCTACGAGCGCGAGATGGCGGGGCTCTACTACAACACCGCTGCTGTGATCGATGATCGCGGCGAGTATTTAGGGAAGTACCGCAAGCATCACATCCCACAATGCCATCCAGGCTTCTGGGAGAAGTTCTATTTCACGCCGGGAAACCTGGGCTACCCGGTGTTCGATACTCGCTTCGGTCGGATCGGCGTGTACATCTGCTACGACCGCCACTTTCCGGAAGGCGCTCGCGAGCTGGGGCTCAACGGCGCGGAGATCGTCTTCAACCCCTCAGCGACGGTCGCAGGATTGAGTGAGCACCTCTGGAAGCTCGAACAACCGGCTCACGCGGTGGCGAATCAGTACTTCGTTGGCGCGATTAATCGCGTCGGCCGCGAGCAGCCTTGGAACATCGGCGAGTTCTACGGCCAGTCGTACTTTTGCGACCCGCGCGGGAAGATCGTGGTGCAGGCGTCGCGCGACAACGATGAAGTGGTCATCGCGGACCTGGATCTCGACATGATCGGCGAGGTGCGCGATGTCTGGCAGTTCTATCGCGATCGACGACCGGAGTCGTACACGCGGATCGCGCGGGCCTAACAGACCGGTACGTTGAAGTAGTATTACTGCGGAGAAGCCAACATGAGCGCTGTTCCAGTCTCTTCCAATCGATCTGCTCTGCACGCGACGACGAGCGTCGTTCCGATGCCGCCGTTCGCGCATCAACCCGCTCCGTACACCGGTCCCAGCGCTGCTGAGGTGTTAGCGATGCGCCGCGAGTACCTCGCCCCGTCGCTTGTCACCTACTATCGCGATCCGATCATGATCGTTGAGGGGAAGATGCAGTATCTCTTCGACGAAAAGGGACGGCGATACCTTGACGCATTCGCAGGCATTGTTTCGGTCAGTGTCGGCCATTGCCATCCAAAGGTGATCGCGGCGGTGCGCGAGCAGAACGAACGGCTTCAACACACGACGACGATCTACCTCAACCCGAACGTCGCTCTCTTTGCGAAGAAGCTTGCATCGACGTTTCCTCGCAATAGCGGCCTTGATGTCTGCTACTTCGTGAACTCCGGCAGCGAAGCGAACGATCTGGCGATTCTGATGGCTCGCGCGTTCACAGGCAACTTCGACGTTCTCGCTCTGCGGAACGGCTATCACGGCGGGTCGCAGATGCCGATGGCGCTCACCGCGCACAGCACGTGGAAGTTCAATGTCGCGAACGGGGCGGGCGTACAGCACTCCGTGCTCGCCGATCGCTACCGCGGACCATTCGGTTACGACGATCCAGATGCTGGTCGGAAGTACGCGGCGGATGTACTGGACCTTATTCGCCAAGGCACGAGCGGGCGCGTCGCGGCGTACATCGCGGAGCCGATCCAAGGCGTTGGTGGTGTCGTCGAGATGCCGCCCGGCTATCTCGCGCATGCATACGAATATGTGCGTGGCGCGGGCGGACTGTGCGTCGCTGACGAAGTGCAGACGGGGTTTGGTCGTACCGGCGACGCGTTCTGGGGCTTCGAGAACCACAGTGTCATTCCTGACATCGTGACAATGGCGAAGGGCATTGGAAACGGATGCCCACTTGCTGCTGTCGTGACCCGCGCGGACATCGCGAAGGCGATCACGAATCGAATTCACTTCAACACGTTCGGCGGGAATCCGGTGTCAACCGCGCAGGGGCTTGCGACGCTGAATGTCATTCTTGACGAGCGTCTTCAGGCACATTCGAAGGCGCTGGGCGCGACGCTTATGGACGGACTCCGGCGGCTCCAGCAGAAGCATCGACTCATCGGTGATGTGCGGGGCAGGGGATTGATGGTCGGTGTCGAGCTCGTCACGGATCGCGCGACGAAGGTGCCCGCAACGAAGGAAACCGCCGACATCTTCGAACGAGCGAAAGAGCTCGGCGTCTTACTTGGCAAGGGCGGCTACTTCGGCAACGTCATTCGCATCAAACCGCCGATGTGCATTGTGGCTGAGGACATTGAGTTCTTGCTGGGGGTTCTCGATCAGTGCTTGGATGAAGCGGAGCGGACGGTGCGGTGAGAGAGCCACGGGCTGCAAAAGCAAAGCTGTTCAACGCGTGTAGTGCGCCCCGGAAAGTTGGACAGCTCCCATCACGAAACTTGCCGAAGATTGCGCTTGTCCCCAATTTTGTGCCAACCGCGGCGTTCGTTCTTCGCTTCATTGCGCTCGTCCTCGGTCGCCGAGATCGTCTTCGCCGCGAACGACCGCTGCGCGCGGTAGAACCTGATCGGGCAGCTCAAGAGTGGTGTGTAGGCGATGCGGATGCCCGTGGACACGCTGGTGGGCGACTGGCGCACATGGTGATGGCGTCGCTGGCTTGGACGCTGAAGGCGTGGTTTGCGTTGGAGCTGCCGTCGGTCGGCAAAATGGTCCATCGCGTCATCGGATGGAACCGGTGGGTGGGGGCGCTCCTACGACGTGCTGACGCGTTCCGCCGACCACTGCTCTGTTAGGTATGGTCCATGACGTCGGGGCACGGACGCTCAGATTCACGCGGCGACGAACAACGAAAGCGGGACGAGACGGTACACACGACAACTGAAGCGACAACCACTCCTGGCAAAGGTGCCCGGCGAACCGGTCGTGCGCAGTGATCGCCACGCCGGCTGCAGCGGTTCGGGGCGAAGGCTCTCGCTTGATGTTGGCCTAGTAAACGATGATCGGGAGTCGGATCAATTCCTTACCCTCGCTGTCCAAAACGCGCGCCGCCATCTCGAACACACGACCTAGCTGCCCTGCAGGGAGCGAGTTCAGCGTTCCTTCCACTTTTCCTATTTCGCCCTTGGTGGCGTTCAAACTCTGCCAGCGAAGTTCGCCCCCAGCCCCCGTGCTGTTGGCGTCGAACTCGACGCGCCAGCCCTCCGAATTCGGCCGCTCAAACTCCGAGAAGACCGTCATCGAAATGGACGCCTTTCCATCGCCACTCGATCTTAATACACCGCCACTCGGCACAGCGAAAAGCTTCGGAACCGGGACGATGACTACCGAGAGTCCCATTTTGGGAAGCCCGCTATGGTCAGTCTCCAGGATAAAGTAATCTCTTCGCGCCCCATCTTCGAGGCCGCTTAGCCTAGCCTCCGATACACCATTTTCGCGACGCGGAGCCAAGGTCCCGCTCCAGCCAGCGTAGTGGAAGGTAATACCCGTCAACTCAGCAGTACCTCCGTCCGTCGGTACCAAATATACCTGCGCCTCCCATCGCTCACCTTGCGGAACGTACAAGAGCAGCCTCTCGGGGAGCACGTCGAACTCCACGGGAACCGAAAAGACCGTCGATGCCGTGAGTATTTGTAGCGCTGCGCTCGCTCCCTCGTTGGCGTCATTCTGGATCTCGGAGGCAACGACATGAACGCTTAGGTTTTGGCTATCGCGATATGCCTTTGCCACACTTGAGAACGCAAGGGACGCAGTGTCGCCGGGCTCCAAGACCTCCTGACCTGCCCCCAACTTCCGGACCAGCCGCTATGAGAGTCGGTTGAATTCCATCAGTTGCATGATCCCACGCTTGCCGCTTCGCAGCGAAGGGGCGCAGCCCCGAGCGGAGAAGCGGCAAGCGTCGCCGCAAACCTCGCCGGCGGAATGTAGCCGAGCGAGC
>Ga0209591_10000362_pt1 | contig 59671 bp, 50 predicted proteins | sample MAT01_FD_187207 | JGI IMG/M metagenome (GOLD analysis project Ga0209591, IMG submission 187207) | Freshwater microbial communities from Lake Fryxell liftoff mats and glacier meltwater in Antarctica - MAT-01 (SPAdes) (version 2) | ecosystem: Environmental > Aquatic > Freshwater > Ice > Liftoff...
CGTGTTTTGTTTCCGATTGAAAGTCACTGGTTACAATCTCGCAAGGGCTGGCTACACCCTCAATCGCTTTAACGTAGTCAACAAGACGCTTCATAACTGAACTTCTTTACCTTATGATTTCTTAAAACGTTATCTATCGCCCAACAAACAGCCTCAAAATCACAGCTTCATTCAGGTATTATTATTACACAACAGAGAAAAGCTCTCTTAGAAAAGTTGTCACTCTTTATACCAATAAACAACGACGTTGCAACGCTTGCTTAAGTAACATTTGATATTCTTTATCTCCAACCCCATAAGCGCCAAATCTTTCCAAATGCGGATTCATCATTTGAGCATCAAAAAACACAAATTTTCTCTGGCGCAATCTTTCCACCAACTTAACCATCGCCACCTTAGAACCTTCGGGAATCCGGTAAAACATCGACTCTCCAATAAAAGCCCCACCAATCACAATCCCCAAAATTCCCCCAGCTAGCTCATCACCCTGCCAAGTTTCAAAACTATAAGCGTAACCATTCTGGTAAAGTAGCGAATAAATCTCTCGTAATTCCGGTGAAATCCAAGTTGTATCTCTGTCAGCACACCCAGCCACCACAGCTTGAAAGTCCCGATTAATCGCCACACTAAAACGTTCTTGATTAATAACACGCTGCAAAGACTTGGGGTAGCGAAACCGATCATCCAAAGGAATCAAAGTCCGATCGCGACTTCCGTACCAACTCAGGCGATCGCACTCATCAGCCATGAGAAAATAGCCTTGTGCATAACCCTCTACAATAGCCGCGATATCATATTGCATAAATATAAAAAAACCAGAGAAACGCAATTTGATACTAGCAGCCATCCTCCGCGTTCCTTTGCGTTTCCCTCCGCGTTCCTTTGCGTTAAAAAAAAGATGACTCAACCAATTCCACCCATCACCCTACCACCCCCTGAAAACCCCTTGCTCGAAGGGGAATGGTTACGAGAACGCTTACAACGGTGGCTAGATACAGAATTTATCCCCGAAGCAGTCAACCAAAACATTGCCCAACGAGCCGCACAGATTTTTGTGCGCCAACGCATGGAAGGAGAAAACGACCTTGGTTCTCTGGTAATTGCCATTGTCACCGAGATGCAGTCCTATGATTTTTCTAATAGTTTCTATGGAGAGTTTGCGATCGCCAACGCCGTCAGCGATCTACTCTTAGAAAGTCTAGGAATTGATAAGTGTTGTGGTCAATAATTTTTGTCATTTGTCTTTCGTCCTTTGTCATTAGTCTTTTGTTATTTACCAATGACTAATGACCAATGACCAATGACTCTTGACTACCAACTAGACTTAACAACTCCAGGTAAAAGACCTTGATGCGCCCATTCCCGTAGCACGTTCCGAGACAGTCCAAAATCGCGGTAAAAACCTCTAGAACGACCAGTCACCCAGCAACGGTTGCGGTGGCGGGTGGGCGCACTATTTCGGGGTAGCTGTTGAATCTTCCGGTGGATTTCCAGTTTATCCAAAGGAGATGCTGCACTTCTGAACTCTTCCAGAAGCGCTTCTCGCTTATCAGCATACTTTTCTATCAACCTGGTGAGCTTTTTCTCGCGCTCAATCGAGCTCTTTTTCGCCATACATTCTTTAACTTTTTTAAAAACACCATTCTCTATTCTACAGTCTCTCTATCAATTCTGGGGTTACTTGTGTCGCTTACCCTACAACCACTGGCTGATTCGCAGCAGGGGCATAAATCGGCAAGTTCGCAAGCAACACAGGCGGGAGAGCGGGCTTTACAAATAGCACGACCATGATAAATCAGTCGAATTGACCAATTTTCCCAATCAGGTTGCGGCAATAAACCCATTAAATCTTGCTCAATCCGAACGGGGTCTGTATGCTCAGTTAAACCCAAACGTTGGCACAGGCGTTTAACATGAGTATCTACTGTCACCCCAGCATTAATGCCATAAGCATGAGCCAGGACTACATTTGCTGTTTTTCGCGCCACACCTGGAAGCTTTAACAACAGTTCCATTTGGTTAGGAACAACAGAGTCAAACTCGGTGACAATCATCCGACAGGCGGCTTGAATGTTTTTAGCTTTATTGCGATAAAACCCAGTTGAACGCACCAAACTTTCTAATTCTACCAAGTCAGCGATCGCTAAACTCCCAGCATCAGGAAACTTAGCAAATAAAGCTGGTGTCACTTTATTCACCCGCTCATCAGTACACTGAGCAGAGAGAATAGTTGCCACCAACAATTGCACTGGTGTTGAGTAGTTTAAAGAGCAAGTAGCATCTGGATAAAGACGCTTCAGACGAGCTAAAATTTCTAGCGCCCTTTGCTTTAAAGGTGAAACTTTCTTATCCCTACTCCCCATTCCCTATTCCCCACTCCCTATTTTCACTGGAACAATTTTTGCACCCATTCCAATTCGCTAGTTAATTGAGTAGTTTCTTTGACTATTAGAAAAATTCCTAACCCTAAGAGTAACACCAAACCGGTTTGCATGACACCTTCTTGAATGCGGGCAGGTACAGGCTTACCGCGCAAACCTTCAATCAGCAGAAAAGCGAGTTGTCCGCCATCCAAAGCTGGTAAAGGCAAAATGTTGATAATAGCCAGGTTAATGCTGATAATTGCCGCAAAAGACAACAGGTTTACACTATTATCAGCAGCTAATTTTGCACCGATTTTGACAATATTAACTGGACCAGAAACTTGTCCAGCAGTTTGTTGAAAGTTGGTAATCAATTGTCCAAAACCGCTGAGTGTCCCAACAAATAATTGTTGAAACCTGTTAGCAGCAAGTCCGAAAATTTCAAAAGGACTATTAGGGCGGCGATAAACTGCTGTAGCATTTGGACTGAGTGCCACACCAACTAGACCTTTGCCATCGGCTCCTAGTTTTGGTGTTAATTTCAGGGATTGTTGTTGATTTGCACGCTGAATTTTTAGTTCAATTTGCTGATTGGGATGATTTTGAATTTCTTTTGTCAGCAAAGGCGTTGACTTGTCAGAAGCCGGGAGTTCTTGACCGTTCACAGCCAGAATAATATCTCCTTCCCGAATTCCTGCTTGGTAGGCAACGGATTCTTGATTAACAGGCTGTACAATAACGCCAGCTTGATAGTTTAATTCTTTAGGAATGCCGACAATACCCAATTGCAGAGCCAGCACCAAATAGGCAAATATTAAATTTGCGATCACTCCGGCACTAATGACGATCGCCCGGTCTAAAATTGGACGGTTACGCAGCAGATTCGGGTCATTGGGTGGAACATCGCTATCGGGGTCATCATCGGGAAAGCCCACAAAACCGCCCAAGGGAAAGGCGCGGACAGCATATTCGGTTTGTGAACCTTGGTACTTCAAAAGAACTGGGCCAAAACCCAAAGAAAAACGGTTAACGAGAATGCCTTGAGAACGGGCTGCAACAAAATGTCCCAACTCGTGTACCAAGATCAAAACAGCCAAGACTGCGATCGCTGCTAAAACTGACATAGACTAAATTAGTGAAGATATTAAGGTATGGTTATCTCCATTCTAATTGGGCATTGGGCATGGGGCATTATTTCAAGTCAAAAGATGCATTAACAGTTAGCCAGGTAACTGCACATACCTTTGATTTTTTTGTTCACCTACTTACAGGCGTTGAACCCTCTTAAATTGGCAGAGGTATTGATTTTTTAGAGCTATTTTTAGTGATCCTGGCATCACTTTAAAGGTTTACAATAATGAGTGCTTCCGACAATTGGGGTAATAAATATCTCTACCTAAAGAGCTATAAAAATTTCATAAGGATTTCATTATTGAATGAAATCTTTCAATATAAGGTTCGTCGAAATTTCCTGGCTGATTCAAACAAGCCTCTACGCTTACGAATTAAAGAGATACAAAAAACCATACCTTTGCCACCCAGAACATTTGCCAAAAGAGCTTAAGGTGACAGCGATTTCTGATGACGATGTAATTATGGGTATCGAGCATCAGACACTTCCCATCGCCGCCGTTCAGTTTCATCCAGAATCAATCATGACTTTAGCCGGAGAAGTCGGTCTGGAAATAATTAAAAATGTGGTGTCTGCATATACCAAAACTGTAGAATCATTAGTTATTGGGCGTGGGGTATAGGGTATGGGAAAAGACAAAAAAGAAAAGCAAGAGACTTGTTCAATAATTCCCCCTTGTCCCCCTCCCCACTCCCCACTCCCCACTCCCCACTCCCCACTCCCCATTTGACAAATTATGACTAACCCAGTTGCACTTTCCCGCCATATTCTTGAAGACATTGTGTTGCATAAAAAACAAGAAGTTGCTCAAATGCAGCAAGAATTGCCTTTAGCTTCTTTGCAACAACAGTTAAATGCAGCCCCGACTGTGCGAAATTTCCTGACTGCTTTGCAGGAAAATCCTAGCCAACCCAGCTTAATTGCTGAGGTTAAAAAAGCATCGCCAAGCCGTGGGATTATTAGAGCAGATTTTGACCCAGTAGCGATCGCTCAAGCTTATGAACGAGGTGGTGCAGCTTGTCTATCGGTTCTCACTGACCAAAAGTTTTTTCAAGGTAGTTTTGATAATCTGCGTCGTGTGCGATCGCACGTTGCATTACCCCTACTGTGCAAGGAGTTTATCATTAACCCCTATCAAATATATTTAGCACGGACAGCGGGCGCAGATGCAGTTTTGTTGATTGCTGCCATTTTATCAGACCAAGAACTCCAAGATTTTTTGCGACTGATTCACGATTTAGGCATGAATGCACTGGTGGAAGTTCATACCCTGGCTGAACTAGATCGGGTGCTACAGCTTGACGATTTACGTTTAATCGGAATCAACAATCGCAATTTAGAAGATTTTACCCTTGATTTAGGAACAACACAGCAACTTTTAGCACGGCGACAGCCAGATTTGCAAAGCTTAGATATCACCGTCGTTAGTGAGTCTGGACTATATACACCTGCTGATTTATCTCTTGTCGCTGAAGCTGGTGCCCGTGCGGTTTTGATTGGAGAGTCTTTAGTTAAACAAAGCGATATCGAGCAAGCTGTGCGTAGTCTTTTAAAGGCTGAGTCTTGAAGGGAGCTTAAAAAATGGAGGGCGTTGCTGAATCAAGGGATGAAATGTTATGTGCTGAAATCTAAAACTCCTTATCCTCTCTGCGTCTCTGCGCCTCTGCGTGAGAAAAATCATCCCGTATTTATGCAACGCCCAATGGAGTTCTGATACTCGATGACGAAGCTCAGAGGTTCAACGACGAAGCTCAGAGGTTCAACGACGAAGCTCAGAGGTTCAACGACGAAGCTCAGAGGTTCAACGACGAAGCTCAGAGGTTCAACGACGAAGCTCAGAGGTTCAACGACGAAGCTCAAAGGTTCGACGACGAAGCTCAAAGGTTCGACGACGAAGCTAAAAGGTTCGACGACGAAGCTCAGAGGTTCGACGACGAAGCTCAAAGGTTCGATAACAAAAAATATAGCGTGAGTATCGCTAATTGCGGATTGTTGATTCTCTCAGAAATATTAACCAATCATTAACTATTTTTCAGAATGACTACTATCTCCGCTTACTTTCAAACTTTACGCGATCGCCAACAGTGTGCTTTAATCCCCTTTATCACAGCCGGCGATCCTGACTTAGAAACCACAGCCGAAGCTTTAGGTATTTTAGATCGCAACGGTGCTGACTTCATCGAGTTGGGCGTTCCCTACTCCGATCCTCTCGCAGATGGGCCAGTGATTCAAGCAGCAGCAACCCGCGCTCAACTCCAAAACCGCGTAAAACATTTAATTACCGACTTGCGAACCGTCACCGATAAACCTATCGGCGTTGGTTTTGGCATCTCAGATGCAGCACAAGCACATCAGGTCATGGAATGGGGTGCAGATGCGGTGATTGTTGGTAGCGCCTTCGTCAAACGTTTAGCTGAAGGTAGCCCAACCGCAGGATTGCAAGCTGTAGAACAATTTTGTCGGGAACTGAAAGCAGCCATTACCGTTGTATCTCTGCAACAAGTTGGTTCCACCAAGTAAAAAATCTTTCTCTTTCTTCTCCCTCTGCGTCTCTGTGGTTTGATAAAAAAGAAACGAACCGCAGAGGCACAGAGAACACAGAGGAACAAACACAAAGAAAATCTTGGCTATGATCTAAGTTATTAAAAGTATATTTCAACGTAAAAGGATTTGACCCGTGGTAAGCATACAAGACATCAAGACTGCAACTCAACAACCAGATTCTTTGGGAAGGTTTGGCAGGTTCGGCGGTAAATACGTCCCCGAAACCTTAATGCCCGCATTAACTGAATTGGAAGCAGCATATCATCAATATTGCGATGAGCCGAGTTTCCAAGCCCAACTGCAAAACTTAATGCGTGACTATGTGGGACGACCCAGCCCATTATATTTCGCTGAACGCTTGACAAAAAACTACGCTCGACCAGATGGCACGGGGGCGCAAATCTATTTAAAGCGTGAGGATTTAAATCATACAGGCGCTCACAAAATTAATAATGCTTTAGCTCAGGTGTTGCTCGCTAAACGCATGGGTAAGCAACGGGTGATTGCTGAGACAGGCGCAGGTCAACATGGCGTAGCAACTGCAACAGTGTGTGCGCGGTTTGGTTTGAAATGTGTGATTTACATGGGCGTTCACGACATGGAACGCCAATCCCTGAACGTGTTCCGCATGAAGTTGATGGGTGCAGAAGTTAGCCCAGTGGAAGCAGGTACAGGAACTCTCAAGGATGCAACTTCGGAAGCAATTCGGGATTGGGTAACGAATGTCGAAACCACCCATTACATCCTGGGTTCTGTTGCAGGCCCCCATCCCTACCCGATGATTGTACGTGACTTTCATGCTGTAATTGGTGTAGAAACTCGCGCTCAATGTCAAGAGAAATGGCAAGGATTACCAGATATTCTACTGGCTTGCGTGGGTGGAGGTTCCAATGCCATCGGCTTGTTCCATGAGTTTATGGATGAATCTTCAGTCCGCCTAATTGGAGTAGAGGCTGCGGGTGAAGGTGTAAATACAGAAAAGCACGCTGCTACCTTGACAAAAGGAAGAATAGGTGTTTTACACGGTGCAATGAGTTATTTACTCCAAGATGATGATGGTCAAATCATCGAAGCTCATTCAATTAGTGCCGGACTAGACTATCCTGGCGTTGGACCTGAGCATAGTTATTTAAAGGATCTTGGTCGCGCCGAGTATTACAGCGTCACTGATCAACAAGCTTTAGATGCATTTCAAAGACTTTCGCAACTAGAAGGGATTATTCCCGCCTTAGAAACCGCCCATGCGATCGCTTATTTAGAAACCCTTTGTCCTCAGTTAGAAGGCAGTCCCCGCATCGTCATCAACTGCTCTGGCAGAGGTGACAAGGATGTGCAGACCGTCGCAAAAGTCCTGATTCCTTAATTTTCTCTTCTTGTCATTAGTCATTTGTCCTTCGTGAATGACTAATGACTAATGACCAATGACCAATGACCAATGACTAATGACAAATATGATAGCTGTAACTAAAACCCTAACCAACAACATCCCCATCACTTCCGAATTCTCCAACTGGCATCCTGCACTTAAAGCGATCGCTACTTTGCGAAAAACTTTGAAAGTGCGGACTGTTTTTAAATGGCGCTCAAGAACGACCAACGCCTGTTAATACACCAGGCATCGGCACCGCGACTGGTACACTTACTGGTGAACCTGGTAGCTGGGTGTTTAACTATCTAGTTAATTACTCTGGTTTGTTAGGTAATATTGCTGCTCCCTTTGCACACATCCATAATGCTCCACAGGGTGTAAATGGGCCTATTATTCACGATCTAGACAATGCAACTCTACCTCCGATCGCAGGTAGTACTGCGGGTACGATTATAGGAGATTGGCGCTATGACGATGCTACTCAACCTTTGACAGATGCATTCGCTCAACAGCTACAAGACGGCAATCTCTACTTCAATCTCCACACAACATTTTCGCGTCCAGGCGAGTTGCGCGGACAAATCCAATCTGTTCCTGAACCTTCACAGGACTTCAGCACTTTTTTAGCAGTTACTGCTTTGGCTGCGGGTTTGAAATTGAAGAATCGCAAACAGCAGCAAACAATTGCTAACTAGTAGCTCATCTGCGGATTTAGTAGTTTTCAATTAACACAAAGTCAGAGTGAAGGCTTCCTCCGCTCTGACTTTGTATTTGTAATATAAATGTAACTACCTTGTGGAGCCGCCATGTCTAAACCTGCATGAAATTCCCAATTAGAACCACCAGTAGCGGCAAGACGATAACCAAATGGTGATGTGTAGGCTTGAAAGTTTTCTATTGGAAAAGAGGCTGCTAGCCAACTTTTGGCTCTGACTACTTTCTTTGCCTTAACTTCTCTAGCTGTAACTATTTCTGGCTTAGGCAATAGAGTAATTGAACTTATAAGACCTAATCCTAATATTAATAACGTGGCTCCAGAAAGTACTACTCTTTGTTGCCTCACACTCATTTTTTTGATTCCTCAATTCAATAGAAGTATTTGTATATTTTTTCTAGTTTTCATAAAACGTGAATTTCAATCCTGGTGAATGATGAAAATTTGGCACTAAAAATAGCTAGAGGAATATCTATATATATTTCTTTGTTACTTACATTGTAGTATTTTACTTTAGGATATAAAAAGTAAAGTAATTCAATTGATAATATCAGGTTTTTGCCAAAAAAATCTTACCCAACGGAATGTACTCAGCTAGAGTCGGCTTACGAGCGGGAGAGTTGCCAAGTAGTTGAAATATTGTTAACGTTTATGCTTAAAATTGCATAAGAGGTTTATTTAGCATCTACTAAAAGCTAAAGTTTACCATTTGCAGGATTATCCCCAAGCCATGCTGAGTGACATTTTACCTTTCCGCTTTGAGTTAGACACGATTGCGATCGCTGGAGCGAGTTTGTGGTCATTGGCGCTATATTTAGGTTTATCAAGAGTCAATGAATGGGTAATTGAGCAACTCAACCGCTGGTTTAACTTTGCGGAGCGATCGCTTTACACAAGCCAATCAGAATTTGAAAAGACTCGTAAAGCCAGAGAATCCCAAAACGCTTTCTACGCCTCACTGTTTAGCATTGTGCCTTTTTTGGTAGTTGGTGCTTTATGTAACTGGGGTCTGGAAATTAGTTTAGGTGAGAGTTGGGGAATTAGTACAGGAATATTAGCTTGTGTAGGCGCCGGCATTTATGAACTTGGGCGCAGGGATGGAGAATCTTCTGATTGAATTCATGCACCTTCAACAATAACTATTTCCTCATCAGTTAATCCATAAAGTTCATACACCAATTGATTTATTTGTCTATCTGTGGCATTAATTTGTTGTTGAATTCTTTTTTTAGCTGGAGGTGTTTGTGCTTCATTTAGTTGTTGATAAAGTGAGAACATTTGTTCTACTAAATTAACAATCAAATCATGTTTATTTTTCTCGCCTTTTTGAGAATTATCAATAATACGAACAGGAAGGTTACGAATAAAACGAGATTCGTAGCTGTAATAACCGCCCCTCATTGGTGTGGATGATTGTTTCACATAAAATTCTAATACTTTACTATTTAATAATCCTAAAATATATTCCCATGAATATCCTGATGAGACTAAAATTCCATAGCCTCCAGCGACTCCACCTGTAAAGAAAATTTCGCCTGTCTTATCCCACGTAAATGATGAACCTGTTGCAATATCAGGAGTAAATAGTTTAGGCAAAGACATTACATCTAAGGCTTTTGGATAGACATATCCGTACCAATTGTCTCCCAACATCTTACCTTTTTCTCTGTTTTCTAAATAAATTTTATTATCTAGTAAGTAATTCCATATTAAAGGATATTTACTTTTAATTGTATTAATCGGAATTAATTTAATTGAACTATTATTTTGAATTTCATAAGGAAAAATAATCAACTTATTGGTTTTAGATAGATCGTATCTTTTGCTATCACCGCCTTTAATTAAAGGATGTAATAAGTTAGATTCTAGCCAATATGTTGTTTGTTTTTCTTTAGAAAAAACTTGTACTAAATTATCTTGACGTGCTAGCTCCTCAACGATGTATATTTTATCAGCACTGGTTTTTATGCCTTGAAAAATTCTATCTGTAACATTTTCTAGTTTAACCTCCATCTGTTTGAGTCGTTCAAATAATTTGGCATCTTTACCAAGAATAAAATTCCATTCTGAAGCTAATGGATAAGAAATTATTCCTGTCTGACTATTATTATTAATTTTCCAATCAATTAAATCAATAACTTTCTCCATTTGCAAATTAAATTGCTGTGATTTTCTCAAAAAAAACAAACAAGTATAAGTTGATACAGATGCAAATACTTGTTGATATCCAAAGTAAATAATTTTTTCAATATATTTACCTTGTGAAATTAAGTTTCTTAAAGATTCTCCATATTGAGCATTAAAAAATTTATGGGGTAAGATAAAACCTAAGCGTCCATCTTTTTTTAATAAATCCAATCCTTTCTCTACAAATACAACATAAATATCATAATTTCCCTGACTAGCAGAAATATATTGTTTTTTATAAAACTCGACTTCCAGAGAAGCCCATTCTTTTAAAGCTTGAATTCTAATATAAGGAGGATTACCAATAACCACATCAAATCCCCCTTGTTTCATGATTCCTGAAAAAGCTGATTTCCAGTCAAAGATATTAACTCGATAAGCTGTCTCTTCATCTAGCAAACTAAGTTGATTTTTTTGATAAAATTCTCCATCTATCAAAGAATTACCACACTGAATATTATTATCTAAATCGGGTAAAGCTCTTTCCCTAAATAAAGTTAACTGTTTCGTGATTGTTTCCCCCGACTCACCCTCTAAAACCTTTAACAACAAAGATAACTTAGAGGTTTCTACCGCTTGCTGATCAATATCCACCCCATAGATATGAGTTAATAAAATGCGCTTTCTTTCAGTTGAAGTTAAACGGAAGTTACCACCCATAGTTTGATATACTTTATTTTTATCTTTGTCATTGAGATTTTGAACATACTGTTGTAAATACCAATCTAATAAAAATTGGTAAGCCACAATTAAAAAAGAACCTGAACCACAAGCCGGATCAAGAATTGTGATTTTTTTTATCTTTTCTGGTTTTTTACCCTCTAAAACTTTACCAATAGTTTGTTTAACAATATAATCAACAATATAACTAGGAGTGTAATAAACACCTCCTGCTTTTCTCACTTCTGGTTTAGCTTCGACAACAGCTTGACGACTTGCTGATAAAGTAATTACTTTACCCAAAAACTGCTCATAAACCTGGCCTAAAATTTCCACTGGAATAACGGAAAACTCATAAGGACTTTCAGGAAGATAGAGTTTTCTGATAATTGGCTTTAAAGTAGTATCATCAATTTTAAGATTGAGGGTAAAATCATCTGGTTCATCCCGTCCTTTCTCCGTTTGAAAATGAAACAAGCCAGAATTATAACGATAATCTGCATTAATAAATAAACGCCCTAATTCTTGATAAATATTCTCAAATTTTAATAAATTAAATAATTGCTCATAAATTTCAATTCCCCGATCTTCACAGATACGTAAAAAGACAATTCTGTTAATCGTCATTTGGACTGCAAAATTTAACTCCCGTTGTTGAATTTGCAGGTTGCGCCAAGCAATATTAGCAGCTAAACTTTCTCGCCAATTTTCAATTTCCTGTAAAAAAGCTTTATCAACAGTAATCCCTGCTTTAACTTTAGTTTCAGCAAATTTTTCTAAAGAACCATTTAATACCGCTTCCTTAGAGAAAAGATTATAAATTTCGTCCCATTTTTCTACATATTCTGTATAGTTAAAATGTTTAATTCTAGCTGTAGATGCTGAATCATTTTTATTCGGCATGATTCGACAATCATAAACCGCAAATTCTTCAAAATCAGTTAGAATGCTCAGGGGTAATTTTGCTGACCATCCATAACGTCTAACTTGAAAAGCAGCACTAATATTTTTACCAACATTTACAGCAGGTTTTTTAGCTTCGACAAAAAACTTTCTAACTCCACCAACACGAAAACTATAATCAGGGGCTTTGGCTTTTTTAGCATCACTAATTTTTAAACTATCTTCGTGAACAACATCTTTATAAATATCAGAAGATTGTTGTTCATTTCTAATATCCCATCCTAACGCTGCAAAAAATGGATCGATAAATTCAATTCTAGTTTGTGTTTCATTTAAACTACCAGCCCGATATAAATCTATTGAGGAGTTAAAATGATCAATGAGTTGAATAATACTAGATGGTGCAGTCATAATTATTCCTTAAATTGGTTTGTAGTGAGCGATTAATTGCTCACTACAAACCAATTTCATTTTACCTTAATTCTAATTTTCAAAATTTATCAATTTCTTCCCTGACCAAAGTTGCTAATTTTTGGGCGGCACCGCTTTCGCCGCGAATATTACGGAGTTTAGCGCGGATATCATCCAATTTTTCTGGATGCGCCAAAAAGTCTAACACCATTTCCCCAACTTCTGGCGCTTGAAGTTCACCCATAAGTTCTGGCACTATTTCTTCCTGTGCCCAAATATTTGGCCATGCCAATAAACCTTTGCGTCTTACAAATCTCAGGAATAACCAATTAATTACGTTGGTAAAAGGCGTACCTACTACTGGCAGATTTGCCAATAATCCAGGTAAACCATCCCAAGAACGCATGGCATCAAGTTGCTGTGTTGGCAGCAAAACAATCATTGGCACTCCTAAAGCACCGAGTTCGGCAGTGTTTGCCCCCACAGTAGTCAAGCAGATGCAGCACTGGGATAATAAGTGATATGCAGGGTTTTCTTGCCACAGTTCCACAGTTAAGCCCGTTGCTGTTTTGAGCAATGCCTTTTCTTTAGGGTTCTTGGAGACAATTAAGGAAGCACTGTCAAAGCCAAAGATTTCAGTAATAGAGTTCTTTTGGGGATCGGCAAAACTAGCTAAAGTTTGTAAATCCAAAGTTGGGGCTACAGGAATCACAAATTTAGTTTGGGGTCTTTTAGTGTAGATGTATTCGGCGATCGCTAAACATAATGGCACTCCTTGGGCTAATTTTGACGCTTTTGATCCAGGTAGTAAACCAATCAATTCAGTTTTGAGTGACGCAGTGATAGACAAAGGGAAATGTGAATCTAGGTTCTCTTCTGCTGCTTCTACCATCAAATCGCCCACGACGGTAAATTTATGGGCATATTTATGAGGGAGACGAGCAGCAACTTCAGGTTTCATCACTCCAAAGCGGTCAATCCAGTTATACCACCGGGCTGACCATTCGGCGTAAACAACTGTGCGATATCCTAGTTTTCTGCCGATGATCACGGGGAAAATTTGATCGCCACCGAGGAAGACAACTACACCGCGATCGCACCAGTCCCAATTATCAAAAGTTTTACCCGAAAGCAAAAAGCGCCAAAAATGCTTTGCTTCTTGTACTCTATCTACTTCTGGGTAAGAAAGTGCGATCGCTGCTTCTTTACCACTGGCATTTGAGCAAGGTGATAATACCACAGAAATCCTGACTATAGAATGGTCATTCCCCAGTTCTTGCCGCAGCGCCTTCACTACTGGACGCACCCAGGTTGTTACCTCACCTGGGCCATTTGAAAGAATCAGAATATCTACTTTTACAAGCATTACAGTGTGTCCCAACTATAATTCCAGTGGTTTTGTATTTGCAGAGAGCGACTTGCAAAATGTGATTTCACCAAAAGTTGACTTGAATCAGTCAAATTCAGCAATTGGTCACGTTGTCACTACCTGGTTTAACCGCCACTCAATTTTTGCTCCCTATAACTTGTGGCACTGTTGGGCGATACGTACTTTAGAGTTTGGTCTTGATCTAACCCTTGCAGCCAAGCAGATGGGACATTCGGCGAAAGTTCACGCAGAACTTTACCATCACTAAAGAGCCTTTGAACTTATGTCGAATAAGAGCGATCGTCCCAGTCCCCCCAAAATTTTGGGACACCAAAACGGGGTAAAATCTTTTGACTGAAGTTTGCCTAAAGAAGACAGATGATTTTTGGTCGAAATCGCTTGATATTGCAGGTAACTTGATCAGCGAACCCCAGCCTAAACCATTTTATAGATACTCCTGCATCTTTTCTTGCAATAGTTTTAAGCGATCGCGCTCACAGCTAGTATCTAAAAAGAACAAAACCCTTGAAAAGTAAAGTTTTCAAGGGTCTTATGCTATGCCAGGAACCGGACTTGAACCGGTGACACGAGGATTTTCAGTCCTCTGCTCTACCAACTGAGCTATCCCGGCACGGGGTTTTATTTGAGCCACGATTAATAAATGTAGCAAAGATAAAAGAATATAGCAATACCTTAGAGAAAAATATTTATGCGGCTTTCAACCTCAACTTGAACCAGATGAAAACGGCTACAAATAGTAGAAACTGGACAAGAACAATACTTGGGCCAGAAGCAAGGTCGAAAATACCTGACACAATGATGCCAACAATGCTGCTAATGGAACCAACTATCACCGAAATTACTAGAAAGCGGCTAAAGTGGTGACTCATCAGTTTGGCGGTGGAGGCGGGAATGACCAAAAAGGCGTTCACCAGTAAAACGCCGACAGCTTTAATCGCTACAGCAACGGCGAGTGAAAGCAAGACCACAAATGCGTAGCGGTACAATTGGACGGGAATACCCTGAACTTGGGCTACATCGGGGTTAAGGGTCAACAAAATTTGCTGGCGCAGGGTTGATAGTAAGAATATGCTACCTCCAACAAGTACTAGGAGCGTCAAAATCAAATCTGTGGTGTCGATCGCCAGAATATCGCCAAACAGCACAGCCATCAAGTTGCCACGATATCCTTTAATCAGGCTCGTGAGAATTAGACCGATCGCTAATGCCCCAGATAGCACTATACTAAGTACGCTATCGCTACCTAAGTCGGTTTTGTCGATAAAGTAGAGGACAATAACACCAAAAACTAAGGTAAAAGGTAACAGCATCCAAGTAGGATTTATCTGTAATAGCACACCTAACGCCACACCTACTAATGCTGCATGACCAACCGCGTGGCTAAAAAAAGACAACTGGCGCAAGGTGACAAAACTGCCCAACATCCCGCCAAGTATTCCCATTAACGCAGCACCTGCGATCGCCCGCTGCATAAAGGGGAATTGTAACAATTCTACCAAGTCATGACTATTGGCGATCGCAAGCCAAACTATCTGACAATCATTGAAGAAACTCATATTTATGGGCATTAATGTTGGTGCTGGTAGCGACTGAAACCTGGGCCATAAGTTGCTAACAGGTTTTGCGGTGAAAGAGCAATTTCCGGCTTACCAGTACAAACAATACTTTGGTTTAGGCAAAGCACGCGATCGCAATGGCGATTTACCATATCAATATCATGAGAAACTTGCAATATCGTCCAACCTTCCTCTCGCTTTAATTCATTTAGCAAAGCGTAAAAATCTGCTGTACCTTGCACATCAACGCCAGCAAAAGCTTCGTCTAGTACTAACAGTTTCCGAGGCATTACCAAACAATAAGCCAATAAAACCCGTTTAAGTTGACCACCGCTAAGAGTACCAATAGCTTGATGCTGTAAATGATCAGCATCGGTTCGCCGTAAAGCTTCTACTACTGCTGCTGATTTTTCCCGGTCTTGTCTCCACAACTTGGAGAAAAATGAATCCCCTCTTTTCCCTTCATTAGTCCATCCCAGTCCTACCAATTCGCTGACAGAAATGGGAAAGCTGCGGTCAAAAATGAAGTTTTGCGGCATATAGCCCAACAGGTCACGAAAACGCCCCAGCCTCGCAATTGGACGACCCAATATTTCAATTGTACCAGCACTTCGAGGTATCAAATCTAAAACTGCTTTTACCAGGGTACTTTTACCAGCACCATTGGGGCCAACGATGGCTGTATCTGTTCCTGGCAACAATTCAAAGGAAACATCTCTGACAGCTAGATAGCTGCCTTGATAAACAGTTAATCCTTCTACTTTCAAAATAGCAATGTCATTAGTCATTGGTCATTAGTCATTGGTCATTAGTCATTGGTCATTGGTCATTGGTCATTGGTCATTGGTCATTGGTCATTGGTCATTGGTCATTGGTCATTGGTCATTGGTCATTAGTCATTGGTCATTGGTCATTGGTCATTGGTCATTAGTCATTGGTCATTGGTCATTTGCAAAGGACAAGTGACAAGTGACAAATGACAAACCTATTTACACGCCGTTTCCAGAGTTTGCAAGTTAGCTTTCATAGCCTTAAAATAATACTGTGGATTGGTTTCGCCAGTTTCTATAGAATCCAGAGTCCGCAAAGTTAACTTCAAGTCTTTTGAGAGGCTGGTCAGCAGTTTATTATCTACTCCTGGTTCGCTAAATAAAGCTTTAACTTTGTACTTTTTCACAGCGCTGATTGCCTTTTGCACATCCGTTGGTGAAAGTTTATCTTCAGGAATTTGCACCACAGCAACTTGCTTGAGGTTATAGCGTTTAGCTAAATATGGAAACGCATCATGAAAGGTAATAAAGGTGCAATTAGGAGTTTTCTGCAAAGTCTGCTGAAATTCGCTGTTTAAACTTTCTAATTCTTTAATATAAGCCGCAGCATTTGCTTCGTAACTAGTTTTATTCGCCGGATCAGCAGCAATTAATCCATCCCGAATATTAGTTACCTGCTGTTTTGCCAAAACTGGATCTAACCAAACGTGAGGATTACCTTGAGTATGTTCGTGATCTTTTTCCTCTTGCACCGTTTTCACAACAGGTGAAATTTCATTTAAGGGTTTAATACCTTTACTGGCATCAATTTCAGTTAATTTGGAATTTTGAGCATTTTTGATCGTATTTTCGAGAAATTCCTCCAAACCTAAACCATTTTTTACTAACACATTCGCAGTAGCGATCGCTTTGACATTTTCCGGTGTCGCTTGGTATTCATGTACCTCAGTACCAGGTGGCACTAGAATTTCTACATCTGCGACATTAAGAGCCACTGCCTTAGTAAACAAATATATCGGCAAAAATGTCGTCACTACTTTAGTTTTTCCCGACTGCGCCTGTGGGGTAGATGCAGTTTCCTGTGCTTGTAGCGACTTGGGATTCGATTGGCTACAGCCAACAGCCATTGACAACATCAGCAGAGCGATTATGCGTAAGATACCGCTGCTTCGTCTACCTGTTTTCGGTTCTCTGCAATTCATAATCACCGTGTTTTCTCCTCAAAACGGATATTTGCTGTACCTCTGTCACAATTTTTATTTGACAATGAGACTTATTGTACATTCTATACTAGAATAATTATCATTCTCATTTGAGCTACACAATATTATTCTGAGTTTCCTATGTAGTGAGTAACAACAAAATTTTCAGATGGTAGGTACATCCCTCTGCAATTTAGTTTTCCCTGAATAATTAAGATTTGTTGACTTTTTTGTTAAAAAGTTTGCTTACTTTCTGATAAGGTCAATGATAAAAATTCTTATAAGATACACGTTAAAAACGTGGTTTGGGTGTAATTGGAGATTAGTGTGAGGAAAAAAATGCAAAAATTCTGTAAATATCTGCTAGTTAGTCCAGCAGTCTGTGGTGCAATGCTATTTGTTACTACTGCTGCATTTGCAGGTGAAACATCTGGTAAGTCTGAAATCAATCAACCGCAAGTTGTAGCTAGTCCAGACGCAACAACTCAGAATATTAGTCAAGTTCAGGTAACAGGACAAGTTACCTCTGTGTCTCAGTTGTCAGACATCCAAACTACAGACTGGGCGTTTCAAGCCTTGCAATCGCTGGTAGAACGCTATGGTTGTATTGCAGGATACCCAAATAGTACTTATCGTGGGAATCGGGCACTGACGCGATATGAGTTTGCGGCTGGTTTGAATGCTTGTCTTGATCGGGTTAACGAACTAATTGCTACGGCTACAGCTGATTTGGTGAGCAAACAAGATTTAGCCACCTTACAAAAGCTGCAAGAAAACTTTTCAGCCGAACTTGCGACACTTCGAGGTCGTGTGGATGCAGTAGAAGCTAAAACTGCTGAATTGGAAGCGAATCAATTCTCAACCACAACCAAACTGCAAGGGCAAGTTGTCGCAGTCGTCAGCGATGTTTTGTCAGGAAATACAGTTAACGGTGCGGAAATTACAGACGAGAATACAACTTTAGGGGTACGAGCGCGGATAGAATTTGTAACCAGTTTCACAGGACAAGATACGCTATTAGCCAGAATCCAGGCTAATAATATTCTCAGCCCTAACATTGGTACACCAGAGGGCAACTTATCTTTTGCTGGCGAGGATGGCAATACTAATGCTGCTATAGATGCACTGTTCTATAGCTTTCCCTTGGGCGAAAAGACACAGGTTATCGCTATTGCCAATGCAGGTGCAGCAGACGACCTTACTAGCACTGTCAATATCTTTGATGGTGATGGCGCTTTTGGTGCTTTGTCTACCTTTGGCACACGTAACCCAATTTATAACCAAATAGGTGGCGCAGGGTTGGGAGTAACGCACGAGTTCAGTGATAAATTGGCACTAAGTCTAGGGTATTTGAGTGGTACAGCTAATAACCCTACAGTCAATAATGGTTTATTCAATGGTAGTTATGGTGCGATCGCACAGTTGACAATTAAACCAAGCGATCGCATTTCTATCGGTTTAACTTACATCAATTCCTACAATCAACCACTACTTACTGGTAGCAATGCGGCAACTCTCGCGCCCTTGGATTTAGATGGCGATGGTACGTTAGATTCCCGATTTTCCAGTAATTCTTACGGTGTCCAAGCCTCCATCGGCATCACTGATAACATAGTTTTGGGTGGTTGGGCTGGATACACTAATAGTCAAACCTTGACTGGCAACGGTGGAGACGTTGACATTTGGAACTATGCCGTTACCCTTGGCTTCCCCGATCTTGGTAAAAAAGGTAATTTGGCTGGTATCATCGCGGGTGTAGAACCTAGATTAACAAGTTCTAACATCGCCGGATTGGATACAGATCCCGATACATCCTATCATCTTGAAGCATTCTACCAGTATCAGCTGAGTGACAATATTACCATTACCCCAGGAGTCATCTGGTTAACATCCCCAGATCACAACAACAACAACGATGACGTTGTTATTGGCGCACTAAGAACTACATTCAGTTTCTAGTTTTCAAAATTTTACTTGAAGACGCAAAGAATAAATTTACGTCTTCTCTTTTTTGGATGATATCAAAATAAAAACCCAGCATTTCTGCTGGGCTTGATATCTCAAAACAATATTTACAATCTTTTAGAGTATTTGAAAAAATGATTTTAAGCTATCTTTGATTTCCGCTTGATAAATGACCCCGCACTCACAGCACCAAAAGCTAATAAGCCTAGTCTAGCAGTAGGTTCTGGCAGTTGCGGAATGAGTTGGTATAGACAGATGCGGTAAATCACACATAAGCCTAGAAAAGTTTGCTAGTCATGATAAAAAGACCAGCCTCCCACAGCTGGTCTAAAAAATATTTTTTGCGTTGTCTTCTCAAAAGAGTTAAAACCCAATTGCGCTTTCCCAAAATGCAACGGGCAACTTTTCTCAACAATATTGTAACAGCCAACACAGATTTTTCGTGAATTTTCCTCAAAAAAGGATAGAAATAAAGCTTAAAAGCTTCTATCTATCAGCATAATTCAGCAGTTCGCAGGATATAGATGGGGGAGCTAAGAGAGCGTCATTTTGAATTTTGAATTGTTAATTGCGGTTTTCCCCAGAGTATGGTTTCCTGCTTGTAAATGGCAATTCCCGGTTTTGCTCCTTTGGGTTTGTAGACGTGTTTTAGCTGAGTGTAAACTACTGGTACTTGCTCACTCTGACGGGCGCGACTGTAGTAGGCGGCAAGATTAGCTACAAATTGCAAATCAGCTTCTTCTGCAACAGCACCCGGTTCTAGACGTAGTAGCGCATGGCTTCCGGGAATTTCTTGAGCATGGAACCATAAGTCATAATCCCCAGCGACACGAAAAGTTAATTGGTCATTTTGGCGATTGTTGCGACCGATTAATACTTCAAAGCCGCTGGGAGTACGGTAACGATGAAAGTTGGTGCTGGGGGCTTCGTTGGCGCTGCGGCTGCGGTATTCTGGATCTTCTAGATACTTTTGCCCAATTAACTCTTCGCGGATTTCTTCTAAAGTTCGCAAATCTTCTGTTGTTTGATAAGTGTCTATTTGAGCGATCGCAGCTTCTACTTGTTCTAAATACTCAATTTCTGTCTGCACTGACAACAGTAGCGGTTCGACAGCAGAACGAGCGCGTTTGAGCTTTTGGTGCTGTTTGTAAAGTCTTTGGGCATTTTGGACAGCATTTTTATCTGGCAACAGAGCGATCGCTACTGGCAAACTTGTATCAAAATCAGCAAGGATAATTTCTTTCATCCCCGGTTGCCAGTTTTGCAAATGAGCCATCAATAAATCAGCTTTTTGCCGATAATCGTCGGCTTGATCTGATTGCTGCAAGCGTGTCTTAAAGGTTTGCGCCTTATTCCCTAATTTCGCCAGAATATTATGCAATTTCTGACTCAATTGATGGCGCAATTGCAAAAATAACTGTTCGTTAATCTGGTTACTGTAGTAGCAGTTGAGCAACTCCTGGATATCTTTGACGTTTTCAACTGCACCCCAACCCATTACGGTGTAACCATCTTTTGTCCAAGCGGGTTGAAATTTACTATGATCCAAGGCTTGCAGCCATTCTTGCCAGCGCTCAAACAACCGTCGCCAGTCGTCGGGGTTGAGGCGATCGGTGGATGTTTCTGGTGATATATTTGCTTTGAGCAGCATTAACTCCAGTAGTGCTGCACTCAAACCACTATAACTTTTCAGCAATTGCCGCTTGATTGCTCCTGGTACTAAACTTATCCGTTCTTGCCAACGTTCTTGGGATTCGCTCAAACTGGGGACAGGCCCAGTTAGTTTCGGTGGTGTTTCATAAAATTGTCCGGTTTGGATGGGACGGACACTAGATTGTTGCTGACTGACTTGATGGGCGGCGGTGATAATTATATTGTTGGCATCGGTGAGGATAACGTTGCTATATTTGCCCATAATTTCTGCATACAGATGATACAGGGCGCTTTCTCCGGGACGCTGGGCAAATTGCAAATCAAGAACACGCTCCCAAGGTGCGATCGCTTCAATTGACACCAATGCCAAACCACCCAATTGGTGTATCAGTTGTTGGCTGAAGGTAAAGGTATCTGGCGATCGCGGTGGCGGATCGCCGATGCAAATATGTGCAGCTTGGGGATGCCAGGAAATCTGTAACCAATCCCGCTGTTTCAAGGTGCGTAATGCTATAGCAATAGTGTAGCGATCGCGCTGATAAACCTGTTCTGTCCGCGAGGGCAGCCAGTTGGCGCGGATTTCGCTACAAGTAGCTGTAAGGGTAGTAAAGTCAACTGGTTGCATAGCCATTCGCCCTCAAAGGTCGATGCTCAGTATACTTCTATCGTCAGGATTCAGGATAAAATCAAGTTTGGATAATCAATATGTTTAGAACTAAACGATTTGTGATTTTGCGTCAATCGAGTTTTGTTGTGTCCAATCGGTGGCGATCGCCAGTATCTTCAACTTGAAATTTAAAAGGGCGAGTGGACAGATTGGCACTTCTTAGCTCTGGAAGACTTAGAGAAACTTAGTTTATTATAAAAAGCGCCCAATCTAGGCGATCGCAATAGTTGGCAGAATATATCAAATATCTAGTTTTTTCTCAGCAACGGCTATGCTGGGAGATAAATTCAGACAGCGCGATGCCTAGGTTGGGCTGCGCCTACGCACTTACAAAATTAGCTGCAAGTATATGTTAACTAAGCAGCTAGATAATAATTGATAATTAAAAATTAAAAATCAGGAATTTTCTTGATTTTTAATTTTTAATTTCTTTTCATTAGGGATTAATTCGTAGTTTGTGCAGCTAACATCTGCTTCAGCTTTTCTAATTCCGAAGCCCAACGGGGATCTGGACGAATAGCGTCTGAATCTGTGGTAGTTGTCGTGCTGCTTTCACGAGAACCGCCACCGCCGCCACGACGAGGTTGCTTCTTAGAGCTTTTTTCACGACGGCTACCTTCTCTACTACCTTCTCTACCTTCTTTGGTAGGGCTAGGAATGGGGCTACTATTAGCAAGAGTAACTGGTTTAGGAGCTTGCTCATCGCCCTCCTCGCCTTTTGTCCGAGGTAATGCCTTCTCTAGCTTAATGGGAGTGTCTTTAAACATCTGACCATTATATTTTTCAATGATTTCGTCAGCTTGTTCGTCATTGTTGACTGTAAGAAAACCGAAACCACGGCATTTGCCAGTTTTGCGGTCTTTAATTAATTTAGTTGTTACAGCATCACCTTCTGCTGCAAAAACTGCTTGCAGTTCTTGACGATCTATTTCATCTTTAGGCAAATTACCTATATATAGGCGAATGGACATGAACTATACCTCCAGAGTTGAATGAACATGGCATGGCGAGAAAACAATCGCTTGGCTTTGGCTTTTAAATAGATGCTATTGACCGGGACTGCCATCAATAAATTTTTTGTTCCAAACTGTCAACCTATACAATACAGTTTTTCGTCGGGATCAAGCTTGTTTAATCTAAAGGCTCACACTATGGTGAGCTAATAACACCTTAATTCTAAGAATCGTAAATTTAATAGCCTACTGTCTGCCAAAGTACACGCTTTCTTCGATGCCCTTTTTCGCAGAAAAAAATACCACTCCTTACATTACCACGGTATTTTCTACGTAGCTAGTTTAGCGTCTGAATTTCCGACGTTGGTATTACTGCATCGTAACATAAAACACATTACTTTTATCCAAGGGGAGATATTTTGAAACAAAAACGGCCACTTGCTGGTTAATTAGCTGCTGTGTTACAAGCATAAAAAGCATCCAAACTTATAACAAAGCTATGATGCTGAGTTATGTAGGTTGCTATTGTTTGTGTGAATAAATGTAGCATTTGGAAACAAAACCTGCAACTTTTCTTTACATTCCGATTTGCCCAATGCCTAGTGACTAACCAGTGAGAAAAACGTATGCGCCCCAAGCCTGTGCTGCAACTGCCAAAAAAATAGACCAAATGGGATGAGGGCTATAAATGGTTTTACCACTTTGAGTTTCCAGGGTTTGGATGTCGATCCAAGGTGTTGCTCCTCGCCGGAACCAACCTGTGACAATAATTTGCCGACCGATCAAATCCTGGTGATTAACTGGCTGTCCTAGCCAGGAAATGTGGTGTAATTTCACTAAACCTGCGCTGGATTGGAAGATTAAATCTTGCGCTAGAGAGTTACTAGTGCCTTGACGACCTAATAGTTTGCCTACAAGACGCACGCTGATGCTGTCAATGGGTAAGGCAGAAGGGTCAGATAACAGGTTGGGTAAGCTATCGTCAGTTTGCACAGTGGTAGGTTTAATATCGGGGAAGAAAGAATTAATCCGCATCACCGTACCGATGCTAAAGCCAATTAGAAGGCAGCCTGTAACGAAAGACCAATCTTCATATATCCACTTTAGATTTAAAAACTTGAGTGCGAATGCTATTTGCCACGTCAGCCAGACTAAAGCTGCAAATAAAATCCCTAGAGGAATTCCCAACCAGGGAGCGATTTGTAATAAGAAAGACTGACGCTTAACTTTTGATGGTTCGCTTGCAAAATGTAGTTCGGTGTCTAAATGCCAGTGACGCGCTATTTGGCAGAGCCGATCGCAGCGAACACCTATTAGGGGATGGCTATTATTAATCATAAACCATCGGCGATAGGGATTGACAATATCCCATTTCAAAAAGGATTCAAAAGATAAATTACTGGCAATAGTACCTAAAGAGAGGCTCTGTTGGTGGCTGACTGGTATCAGAAGATTTAAGCTTTCTAGTTGCCAACTGGTGTGTTCTTGTTTTTCGATATCAGCTGCAATACCAATGGCAATTTTAAGTAAGGCGCGAATCAGCGCATTGGGATTACCAGTAATTTCAGCAGCGACGCGATCGCTATAATAAAGCCGCAACTGCGACAACCACAATCCAGTCCCAGTTAGCAAACACCAAATTCCATAAATCAGGCTAGCTAGAATTGTCAACGGCGATCGCCAAATTTTCCCTGATATTTTGTCTCCCCACTTTGACACTTGCTGATATAGCTGATGAGTTGGTAGTGTCACTAGCAGCAACAAAGACATCACAGCAAAATCCCAGTGAGCAATATGCCCTAGCTGCGTAGCGTAGATGGTGGCGATTTCATCATCTGTCAGTTGCTCTAATAATCCTTGACTCACAACAATCCTGGCATTACGTGGTAAACTACCATAGGTCAAGATAATTGGTGCAGCCATTGGCAAAATCCGCAGTTTGGGTAACGGCCAGTGCCTTTGTTGGGAACAACGTTGTAACACCCGGACGGCTTCGCGGCTATGGGCATTCAGTACATCTTTGGAAAATTCTCGCTGACCATAAAACTTTGCCAATAGCAGATCCAGCAACCAAGGTGATACTACGATCAAAATCACCAACACTACTAGCAATAATTTAGTAGGATCGCGGTATAAAAGCTGCAACGGCTCCAGATAAGGTAGTTTGACTAAAGTCTGATTGATTAATCCCAGTGATAACTTGAGCATTTCCCGCATCACCCAAAACAGAGCGATGAATGTTCCAGCCGCCAGTAGCCGCAGGGGTATTAATTTCGGCTTACGCAGAGGTTGCCATGCTTTGGCGCGTTTTGCTTGTCGCCAATAGATAACGCCGAATAGTTTGGCTTGGGTACGGGTAACGGAACCCATGAAGCCGCTTAGGGGCGCAGCAGTTGGAGGTGGTGGTAGTGGTGTCGCTACTGTAGCTTTGAGCCTAACTAGTGGCACCATTGGCGGGGTGTCATCGCTTTTGGTTTCTATTACTTGATCATTTGGCTTTTCCTCTAATGTAGGAGTTTCCGGGGGAATAACTGGGGGAGAATCTGGGGTTGAATTATCAAAGGCAACAAATCCAGTTTCGACATTTTTTGGTTCTTGATCAGGCTTTTTACGTTTTGTCAGGTGTTCAAGAGCTCGTTTTGCCCACTCTTGAACTTGCGGATTGTTACTCTCAATAAGATTCTGGGAAATAGCGATCGCTTTGGAAACTTCGCCACTGCGAGCATAAGCCATCACTAAACCAACTTGGGCTTGTAGGCTAACAGTCGCATTGCTTTGGCTGCTAGCAATCGGTTCTAGTTGAGCGATCGCAATTTGGTAATTTCCTTGTTTGAGGGCAACTAAACCAGCCTCCAAAGACGATTTGGCGTGTGAAGGCATACAAATTCTGGCACTCCAATCTCTTCTAAGTGATCCACGTTTAGAACTCAACCGCGCCCAAGTTTTGCTCGTCAAGTGAATGATCAAGATTGAATTCAGGAGTCAGTCGTCAGAATTCAGTTGAGTCTTCTGGAGAAATAATTCTGAGTTCTAAATTCTGTATTCTTCTTCATTCCTCCACTGGTTGTTGACTAGAAAATACTGGGGCGATCGCGCTTAATTTGAACTCTGGATGGTCGCCCAATAACTGTTGGCAATTCCATTCATTGCGGAATAGCAACACTGGTCGTCCCATACTGTCTTTAACTGTAGTGGTATTGAATATTCGTCCCACCTTTTCTAATGCTTCCCAACCACCGTCAACCCAACGGGCGACAGTGTAGGGCAATAACTCTAGTAAGGTTTCTACACCATACTCATTTTGTAAGCGAAACTGCACCACTTCAAATTGCAACTGACCCACCGCCGCCAAAATTGGATCGCGCTTGGCTTCATCAGTTGAATACATAATTTGCACAGCACCTTCTTCGCGCAATTCCGCAACGCCTTTTTGGAATTGTTTAGACTTCGAGGGGTTGGGATTCCTCAGAGATGCAAACAGTTCCGGCGAAAAATACGGAATCCCTTCATATTCGAGCTTTTGTCCCGTGTAAATGGTATCCCCGATCGCAAAAACACCGGGATTATTCAAACCGATCACATCGCCAGGATAAGCCACATCAATGGATTCCCGCTCTTGAGCAAAGAGTTTTTGTGGGCGAGACAGACGGATGGGTTTACCGATGCGAGCGTGATTCACCATCATATCTTTTTCAAACTTACCAGTGCAGACCCGGATAAATGCGACGCGATCGCGGTGTTTCGGGTCCATGTTCGCTTGCAGTTTGAAGACAAACCCTGAAAACTCTGGGTATGTAGGGAGAAGTTCGCCAACACTGCTGCTGTGAGAACCGGGTTTCAGGGCATAGTCGAGGAAGTATTTGAGGAATAACTCTACCCCAAAGTTAGTCATGGCGCTACCAAAGAACACAGGCGTCATTTTGCCTTGGTGGATCAACTCTAAATCTAGCTCTGGACCAACTCCATCTAATAGTTCTAAATCATTTTTCAGTTGGTAGTAAAGTTCTTGATCTAGCTGCTCTTCTATTTTCGGATCACCTAATTCTACGATGGTATCACGGGCTTCTCGGCTACCGTGGGCGCTGCGTTCAAATAAGTGAATTTGTTGTTTGTGTCGGTCAAAAACACCTTTAAAGCGATCGCCCATGCCAATCGGCCAGTTTACCGCATAGGTTTGCAATTTCAATTCTTGCTCAATTTCATCCAATAGTTCCAGAGGTTCCCTTCCTGGGCGATCAAGCTTGTTAATAAACGTAAAGATTGGGATACCCCGCAACTTACACACTTCAAACAATTTACGGGTTTGAGGTTCCAAACCTTTTGCCGCATCAATCAGCATCACTGCATTATCGGCTGCGGCGAGGGTGCGATACGTATCTTCACTAAAGTCTTGGTGTCCGGGAGTGTCTAATAAATTTATTTGGCAATTCCGGTATTCAAATTGCAACACTGTGGAGGTAATGGAAATGCCCCGTTGTTGCTCCATAGCCATCCAGTCAGAGGTAGCTTTGCGTTGTGCCCGTCGCGCCTTAACCGCCCCAGCTTCGTGAATTGCACCTCCGTATAAGAGTAGCTTTTCTGTCAGTGTAGTTTTACCCGCATCAGGGTGAGATATAATTGCAAAGTTGCGGCGAAGTTCAACCGCTTGAATAAGTTCAGACTCAAGTTCAGTAGACATAATTGTATTTGTTTGTTAGTTAACTTAATTTTTTTTGACTCTGGCAAGTCTTTTAATCTTAAGACAACGATGCTCGTGATAGGGTCGTAATATAACTAATAATCTAACTAAATAGGAGAAAGGAATGTACGAAACAGACAAGCGAAAGCTTCTATCCGCCTTATCGCATGGAGCCATTTTTCTCAGCACAACTTTTGTATCTGTAGGTATACCTATTGCCATACTGTTCGTATCTGATGATCCTGTTGTTAAAGAAAACGCCAAAGAATCCATCAATTTTCACTTTAATGTCTGGCTTTATGGAGGGATTCTCGGAGCGCTGTTTTTTCTATTCGGTTGGTTAGTGTTACCTCTATTATTGCTTGGCCCATTAGCGGGTTTTGGGTATTTGTTGCACTGGGGATTAACAATTTGGGCACTCATTGGAGTTTTCAGCAATCCTGATATACCCTTCCGTTATCCCTATATTTTCCGAGTTTTTTAACACAGATTAACATTGGGCATTGGGCGTTGTTAATTATTTGCTTCCAAATACAACATTTCATTAATTCGTAGCCAATTCTCTGCGTGCCTCTGCGTTTACCTCTGCGCCCCTTTGCGTTTAAATTTCAACCTCAATTTGTCATGATTTTCCCAGCAGATGATCTTAGCATTTTGAATTTTGAGTTGCTTACTATGTTGTTTTTTTTCCACTCCGTCAGATAGATGTCAACCAAGCTGTACAATACAAAATTGCCCTACAGCTTGATTAAGAGTAAGGCAAACGACAGTTAAGCACTGTTTGTAGTCTGTGTGACGGCAGGAAAGTTTTAACCTGCTTTTGTGACGCTTTGTTTTGTGTCCATTTGCGTTGTTTTCTTCATAAAATTTTATGTTTCCTACACATCGCCCCCGCCGTCTGCGTACCCATCCTCAACTGCGCCGGATGGTTCGTGAGACTGTTTTGACAACAAGCGATTTAATTTACCCATTATTTGCCGTACCAGGTGAGGGAATCGCTAATGAGGTGAAATCAATGCCCGGAGTCTACCAACTTTCGGTAGATAAAATTGTCGAAGAGGCAAAAGAAGTTTATGATTTAGGAATTCCTGCGATTATTCTATTCGGTATTCCGGCTGATAAAGATGTAGATGCCACTGGCGCTTGGCATGATTGCGGTATCGTCCAAAAAGCAGCGACGGCGGTAAAAGCAGCAGTGCCAGATTTGATTGTAATTGCTGACACTTGTTTGTGTGAGTACACCAGTCACGGTCATTGTGGTTATCTGCAAGTTGGTGATTTGACGGGACGGGTTTTAAATGACCCAACTCTGGAATTGTTGAAAAAAACAGCAGTTTCCCAAGCAAACGCCGGTGCTGATATCATCGCGCCTTCGGGAATGATGGATGGCTTTGTCCAAGCAATTCGCCTGGGTTTGGATGAGGCAGGATTTCAGGATACGCCGATTATGTCTTATGCTGCTAAATATGCTTCGGGTTATTATGGTCCATTTCGGGATGCAGCAGACTCGACACCGCAATTTGGGGACAGAAGAACTTACCAAATGGACCCAGGTAATGCCCGCGAAGCCATCAAAGAAGTTGAATTGGATATCGCTGAAGGTGCTGATATGCTCATGGTTAAGCCAGCTTTGGCGTACATGGACATTATCTGGCGGGTGAAAGAAGCGAGTAATTTACCAGTTGCGGCTTACAATGTTTCTGGTGAGTATGCGATGGTGAAAGCTGCGGCTCTCAATGGTTGGATTGATGAAGAGCGTGTGGTTATGGAGACTTTGACTGGGTTTAAACGGGCTGGCGCAGATTTGATTTTGACTTATCATGCCAAAGATGCGGCGCGATGGTTAAAGTAAGATGGGCGATTGAGTAAGAATTTAGAAATCTCACGCAGAGGCGCAGAGTTGTGTTTTGGTGTTTGGGCGTGAGATTTTTTGTATTTTAGGTTTGGCTGGTACGAAATTCAAAAAAAATTAACTAATTCGCGTTATCCTTGTCATACGTGTGTTGCAAGGACGATAAAAGTTATGCTCAGTGTCAGGCTGGACGAAGAAACAGAACGGCAGCTAGCCGACATCTTGGCTCACGAGCAAACGGACAAGAGTGAGTTGATTCGACGCTTGATTGGTGAACGCTGGTTGACCTTGCAAGCGGATAAAACTTTGGTTGAGAGACGGGGTGGACACCCTGAACATCTGTTGCAAGATGCACCAACGGATTTATCGGAACGCTCAAACCGTAAGAAAGCGATCGCTCAATATCTCAACAAGTCCCATTGATGAGCTACTATCCACTTATACTCGTAGATAGCGGGTTTTTGTTTGCGTACTACAGCGCCAGAGATCAGTATCATCAACAAGTGCGTCGCTTCTTTGAGAACTGTACTTCTAGGCTAGTGACTACGCCGATTTGTATTGCAGAAGTGGTGTGGTTGCTCAACTTTGATTGGCGTACACAAAATGAGTTTCTTCTAGACGTTGCGAAACAACTCTACGAATGTGAGCAATTATTGCCGCAAGATTTTTCGCGCATTGCTGATTTGAATACTCAGTACAGAGATTTACTAGGGGATTTTGCAGATTTATCCTTAATCGTCATTTCAGAACGCTTGGATATTGCTGCAATCGCTACTTTGGACAGTGATTTTGATATTTATCGGCGTTATCGGAAAAAACCTTTTGAGCGCGTATTTTAGGGATGCGATGTCTACGACGGGCTACGCCTACGCAAGTTCAATATAGTCTCTTTTAACTAGCGACAACAAGTTTGTTGTCAAATGGAGGACACGCAGTTATTTACATTGCCCATCCCATAAAATGAGTAATGACTTTGCTAAGACCGATGATTTTTTTGGAGTACAGCGATCGCCCCCTTTGACAGCTAATAATCAATAAGAGAGTGCGATCGCGTAGCTTAGTGTAGGTGTCGCCTGTTCTCAATTACGACGGAAACTTCTCTTACGTTGTTTGTGCCTAGCCACTTCTTTGCGCTTGTGTTTTTCCAGGGGCGTTTCAAAGTGACGATGCTTTCTCATGTCTGGAAAAATACCTGCTTTGGAAACTTCCCTCTTAAATCGACGTAAGGCTGACTCAATTCCTTCATTTTCGCCGACAAATACTTGGGTCATTTTAATCTCCTACATAATTGGTACTGGGCAATTTTAACCCATCCAGTAGACCGGAGCGCAAAAAGGGCAGACTCATTATCTGCCCTTAAGACGTTAAAACTTAATTTTTTATCTTCAGAGCTTAGTAGCGTCCTCTAGAGTATCCACCACCACCACCGCTGCGGTTGCCACCACCAAAGGAACCACCTCTATCTTCTTTCGGTTTCGCCTTATTGACTTTGAGATCGCGTCCCATCCACTCAGCACCATCAAGAGCTTCAATGGCTGCTGTTTCTTCAGCTTCTGTACCCATTTCTACAAAAGCAAAACCGCGTGGACGGCCTGTTTCACGGTCAGTAGGTAACTGAACACGCTTTACAGAACCATGTTCAGCAAAAACCGAAGTGAGGTCTTCTTGTGTGACCTCGTAGGATAGATTACCTACATAAATTGACATGCATTATCTCCAAAATCATAGGTTTGTAGAGATTTAGATTTCGGAGACAAGCTTGTTAAGACCAAGAGGGAAAAGCCTGTCAATACTAAAAACAAACACTGCAACCGAATTTTATTCTCACCAAATTATCTTAGCACATTATTCAAGTCTTACCCACAGGAAGTTGAAATATTAAAAGTTAGCGATCGCCTGGGGTGTTGTCAAATATCCTCTAAATCATGAATTCATGGGCTAACTCCGACATTTATTAGCAGAAACTACCTAAATAATTGCAAAATAAATGCAGTTCGTCATTATTATTACCTGGAAATGCCGACTACACTTGCTGACGCCCAAAATTTGCTTTCTGACTTGATCGCTCGCAACTGTGAGCGTGTAGATTATCTAATGATTCGCCTTGAAGAAGCAGAAGGGACTGATATCTTGATGCATGGCGACAAGGTAGAAACCCTTAGTGAAGGCATCTCGATTGGTGGACATATTCGCGCTTGTTATAAAGGTGGATGGGGGTTGAGCTGCTTTAACCAGCTTTCGACAATTAAGGAGCGGATAGAAGAAGCGATCGCTGCTGCGCGGATGGTTGGTGATGAAGAAACTTTACTTGCACCCATTGACCCGGTGCAAGCAGTATGCAAACTGCCTTTAACAGGTACCGATCCTCGAAAGATTCCACTTTGGCAGAAAAAACAATTGTGCGATCGCTATACTGAATTGCTCAAAAGCATTGATCACCGGATTACCACTACCTCGGTACGCTACGGAGACAGCGCCCAAAAAGTGATTATTGCTACCTCCGAAGGGACTTTGATCGAGCAATCTTGGGTGGATATGGAAATGCGCTTTGCCGCCACCGCCAGAAATGGCGAAACCGTACAAACTGGACGGGAAACTACTGGCTCTCGCAAAGCCTACGAAGATTTAACTAATATAGATGAACAAGTCAAAAGTGCTGCCCAAAGAGCGATCGCCGCTTTATATCTGCCATCAGTCAAAGGTAATACTTACACGGTAGTTATTGACCCAATTCTCACAGGTTTGTTTGTTCACGAAGCCTTCGGACATCTTTCTGAGGCCGATATGGCTTACGAAAACCCTGATCTGCTAGAAGTGATGACCATTGGACGGCAGTTTGGTTCAGAAAAACTGCAAATTTTTGATGGTGCTGCACCAGAGGGACATCGCGGTAGTTATTTTTACGACGATGAAGGCACACCTGCCACTACTACTCAACTAATTAAAGATGGAGTTTTAGTTGGACGTTTGCATTCTCGTGAAACTGCTGGCAAATTAGACGAAGCGCCTACGGGTAACGCCCGATGTCTCAACTATCACTTTACCCCCATTGTGCGGATGACAAATACTTGGATTGAACGGGGCAGAACACCAGTTGAAGACTTATTCACTGATATCAAAGAAGGAGTTTATGCCCGTAATTGGTTGGGTGGGATGACGAATGGGGAAATGTTCACCTTCAGTGCTGGGGAAGCATGGATGATTAGAAACGGGAAAATTGCTGAACCTGTGCGGGATGTTACCCTTTCGGGAAATGTATTTCAAACTTTAGCGGATATTGAGGCAATTGGTGATGATTTTTATTGGGATGAATCTGGCGGATGTGGTAAGGGAGGGCAAAACGGCTTATCAGTAGGTTGTGGTGGCCCGAGTCTACGAATTCAAGATGTAGTAGTTGGTGGGGAAACTTAAACAATTCAAAGACGACTATCATTGCTAGGTTTGAAAAAATCGGCGATGGTAAAAATAATTCGCATTGAGGCTATTAATCTCTTCTTTGTAAATATCCTTTTTTGATGAGTTTTTCCTAATCAAAAAAGTTCAGTATATCCCAATTAAACTTCGGGAAACTCAACCCCAACTACTCATCAATTTGCGCCAAATCCTTTAGAGCTTGGGCGCTTTTTCAAACTCTCAGAACTTTTGCCAGCCAACATCCATTGCAAATGCTGTGGTAACAGTTTCGCCAAATCATAACGTTTTAGAATTGTCTCTCGCGCATTCGCACGAATTGCCTTCATCTCTTGAGGATTATTCAGTGCCTCTTCAACCCTATTAGCAATATTCTGGGGAGAAAAGAAATCTACCAGCAGTCCATTTACCCCATCTTGTACAACTTCCAATACTGGCGGAGTCTTAGAAGCTACTAATAAACATCCTGCTGACATTACTTCTAACATTGACCAGGATAAAACAAAAGGACGGGTTAAATAAATATGAGCAGAAGAAGCTTGCAAAACCTGAAGGTATTCATTGTAAGGAAGCCTATCTGTAAAGTGCAGTCTCGATAAATCCAAAGATAATTTTTCTAACATTAATTGTTTATAAGTCTGACCATCAGGGAGATTCTTCCCATAAGCAACCCGATCTTCTCCCACAACTACTATATGACACTTAGGTCGTCGTTGCTGAAGTAAGGCCACCGTTTCCATAAACTGCGGAAAACCTCTATAAGGTTCCATTCCCCGTCCCACATAAGTTACCAACTCTTCGACATGGGAAAGATCAAGATTGATTCTTGGTAAAACTAACTTTGCGCCTGGTTTGGGAGCAAAATATTTGGTATCGATACCATCATGAATTACAGTGAGTTTGCTATGATATTCTTTAGGAAACTGCTGACGTTGCCAGTTCGTCGGAGAAAGACCGCGATCGCAACTATGTAAATCAGTCAAAATCGGCGTATTTTTTACGCGGATGCGGCATTCATCATCACTATTCAATGGTTCATTAGGATCAAAATCTGCATCAGAACCGTGAGCATGATAAAACCACTCGAAATAACACAATAATTCGGCTTTGGGGAAGACATCCTTCATAAATAAAGTTGGCCCCCAACCAGAATGACCATAAATTATATCTGGAACAAAACCCTCAGCTTTTAATTTTTCTGCGACGCGATAGACAGCTTGTGCGGTGAGAACAGCATTTTCCAGGCTGCGAACATAATGGTGGGTTTGGGGAGCAGCTTCCCGAGAAGGAGTGTAAATAGCTTTATAAACGCCAGGTATTTCCCCTTCACGGCGATTTGTCCCAAAGACGACTTTGTAATTAGCATCTTTACCTAAAACTGTCGCTAGATTGCGAAATTGTGAGGGAAAATTGGGATGTAAAAATAAAATCTGCATCGGAATAATCTTGATTAACTTATTGCCAGATAAAATAAATTAAGACAAACTGCTTAAAATTATAAGATTATTTATCACGATTTTTAGCAAGTAAATTTAGGTAAATGGTTGCCCAAAAATGCGAAAATAATTGCAAAGTTGTGTTATGAACATGAAATTTATTGGCATTGATTTAGGCTGGCGATCGCAACCAAGTGGACTATGCTCTTTAGAATGGATAGATGGACAACTGCAACTACTTGATTTAGATCGCAAAGAAGCCATTGCAGACATCCTCACCTGGATTGATCAGAGCGTCAAACCAGACGAACCAGCCATCATCGCCGTAGATGCACCCACCCTCATACCCAACGCCACTGGAAGCCGCCTCCCCGACAAACTCAGTCATAAATACTTTGGCAAATATCATGCAGGATGCTACCCAGCAAACAAAAACCTACCTTTCAGCGATCGCACCGTCAACTTTGGCTTAGAATTAGAATCACGGGGTTTTGCACACGCACCCACTATCGAACCGCAAAAACTCGGCAGATATCAAATAGAAGTCTTTCCCCACCCAGCAATCGTTAACCTATTCAACTTAGAACGCATCCTCAAATACAAAAAAGGACGCATCAATGAGCGCCGCTTAGAACTAATCAAACTCCAAAATTATCTTCTCAATATCTTCCCCTCCCTTTCTCCTTCTCTGCGTTATCTGCGCCTTAGCGGTTCGTTTCCTCTTGAAATCCCCACCACAGGCGCAGCCCTCAAAGCCACCGAAGATAAACTAGATAGCCTAATTTGCGCTTATGTAGCTGCATACTGGTGGTATTGGGGAGAACAACGTAATCTCGTATTAGGCGATCGCACCACTGGCTACATTATCGTTCCTCAAAGAGTTTTAATAGATATTTAGTATTTCTGAACTCATCGAACTCACGTAGCTTTAATTTAAATTCATATTTAATCAGCAAAAAGGTTTGTGGCTTTCTCGAAACTTCATATTTAATCAGTAAAATGAGCTTTGACTTACTGATTATGAGCTTTGACTTACTCAAAATGAATTTTGACTTACTCATTTTGGTGTTTTCCGCAAGTCATAAGAGCTTTGACTTACTGATTTTGGTGTTTTCCGCAAGCAAAATGAGCTTTGACTTACTCAAAACGAGCTTTGACTTACTTATTTTGGTGTTTTCCGCAAGCAAAATGAGCTTTGACTTACTAAATTCGTTTATTTGCTAGTTTATTTAAGTAATTCAGGCATTCATTCCCTCCTGGAAAATGATCAAAACCCTTAACTGAACCCTGTTGGACTATATCCTGCTCTCTTCGTGAGGTCATTTGACGAGGCGTTCCGACTCTTGTTGTCGTGGAGTCAAAATAACGATCAACGACTTCCTCCCCTACCTCAATTTTCCCCTCAAGTTCTTCAATAGAAATATTGTTCATCTACCTGGAAATTTGTAATATAAAAGGCGTTGCTAAACTTAAATTAACAACGCCTAGTCTTTAGTATTCAAGAACTACTCAACACTCTTATTCTGCCCAAGCAATTAACCTTGGTTCGTATGGACTAGCCAGGTATTCATTTTTCGGCAATACACGCAAAGACAAGCCTTGCAAACCAGAGGAAGTATAGGTGATATTACCCGTGTAAATAGTCAATCCCTCTGCATCTTTGCCTTGGTAATCCATCACTACTGGCACTGCGTTGACAATCTCACCATTGGCATCGAGTGCACCTTGATATAACTCTACCTGCACATCATCATTAGTCAAAGTTGCTAAGTCAACCTTAGCTTTAACAGCAACGGTTTGATTAACCTCAATGTCCGAAGTTGCCGATACGTCAATATCTTTGATTCTAATGTTGAACCAATGTTCGCCCAGTTTTGCTTTCCAATCAGCTAGTTCTTTAGCTGGGGTATAGTTATCAACACTCAGGGTATGATAGCGATCGCTAGCTGGAAAATAAGCTCTTTGTGCATATTCTCCTACCATCCGCGCTGTATTAAAGAAGGGACAATTTAATCGAATTGCATCCTTCATTTTGGCAACCCACGGACGAGGTAAGCTGTCACTATCCCGATTCTCATAAAATAGTGGCACAACTTCCTTTTCTAACAACTCATAGAGAGCATTTGCTTCTACTTCATCTTGGTAGTTAGGATCGTCGTAATTCTCTCCATGTCCAATTGCCCAGCCTGTGCGGACATAATCAGCTTCATCCCACCAGCCATCTAGTACACTTAAATTCGGCAATCCATTCATTGCTGCTTTCATCCCACTGGTGCCAGAAGCTTCCCGTGGACGACGCGGTGTGTTTAACCAAATATCACAACCCGCAACCATCAACCGGGCAATATGAATGTCGTAATTGGGAACAAACACTACCTGTTTTTCTAAATGTTGTTCGCGGATAAAGTGATTGATGTCGCGGATGAGTTCTTTACCGGGAATATCCTTGGGGTGTGCCTTCCCAGCAATTACAAATTGCACTTTTCGGTCTTTGTTGCCCAGCAAAAGCCGCTTAATCCGTTCCAAATCACGCATCCACAGAGTAGCACGTTTGTAGGTGGCAAAGCGACGGGCAAAGCCAACGGTGAAGGCGTAAGGATCTAAAACTTCTTGGGCTGGGAAAATTTCTGAGGCGGAAGCGCCGCGATCGCGCAGATGCTTGACTAAATGTTCGCGCACATACAAAATCATATCTAAGCGGCAGCGTTCGTGATTGCGCCACAACTCTTCATCGGGAATGGCATCCATCCGCTCCCACAACGGGCTATCTAGTGGTGCTGATGACCAATTTGGACCCAAGTAGCGATCGTACAATTCTTGAGTCGATTTCGCCACACAACTCCGAGCATGAACACCGTTAGTAATAGCTGCGATCGGTACTTCCTCCACTGGCACTTTCTGCCACAAACCCTGGAACATTTGCCGCGAAACTACACCATGTAGTTGTGCCACACCGTTAGAAAATGTTGCCATCTTCAGCGCCAACACCGCCATACTGAAAGGCGCAGATAAATCGCCCGTATTCTCGCGCCCCAACCCTAAGAATTGCTCTTTAGGCAAGCCAAAGATGTCTGCATAGTACCCCAAGTAGTACAGCATTTTGTCGGGAGCAAACAAGTCAATCCCGGCTGGTACTGGTGTGTGGGTAGTAAAAATATTGCTGGAAGCTACTACCTGTTTGGCTTGAGCATAAGTAAGTCCCTCTTCCTGAATCAACAGGCGAATGCGCTCTAGGATGGAGAAGGCTGCGTGTCCTTCATTCATGTGGTAAGCGGTGACTTTCAGCCCCAAAGCTTTGAGCATCTGTACACCACCGATCCCCAGCATGATTTCCTGGTGGATACGCATATCGATGTCGCCACCATACAGCTGATCTGTGATGTCGTGGTCATAAACTATGTTAGGTTCGATGTTGGTGTCCAGCAGATACAGGGGCACCGTTCCCACCTGTACGCGCCAAACTCTGGCATACACCTTGCGCCCTGGATAATCTACCGCAATTTGCAGTTCTGATCCATCAGGATTGCGCTCTAGGTGCAAGGGCATATTATAGAAATCGTTGATGGGGTAGCGTTCTTGCTGCCAACCATCAGCATTGAGATACTGGGCAAAGTAGCCTTGCTGGTATAGTAAACCTACACCCACAAGCGGTAGCCCCAAGTCACTAGCAGATTTGAGGTGATCTCCCGCCAGAACGCCCAAGCCTCCAGAATAGACGGGTAAACAATCTACAAGTCCAAATTCAGCCGAAAAATAGGCGAAGCATTCTTTTGGTTTCTGATCTCGTTGTTTCTGATACCAAGTGCGCTCTTGCAAATAATCCTCTAACTGACGATTAGACCGATCCATTTGCGCTAGGAAGCCTTCATCTTCAACAACCTCCAAAAGCCGCCTTTGAGAGATAGTACCCAGCATCAATACTGGGTTATGATGGCTAGACTCCCACAGGTCGGAGTCTAAACGACGAAATAAATCTTTAGTATCGACGTTCCAATCCCAGTGCAAATTATATGCCAGCCGCCGCAGAGGTTCGAGTCGTGGCGGTAGTGAAGGGGATACGTTGAATGTACGAATTGGCTGCATAGGCTGGTAAAACTCCAAGTTTAGCTATGGTTATTGTTTACTTTCTTGACCAATGTTGCCAATTCTTTATACTGTAAGTTGGTGGAAAAGAGATGACTTTGTTAAGTATTGAAATTCTTCTTAACCCCGTTGTTAAAGTTTACACCAAGGTCTTTCTAATTCTATACTTTACCCTCAGCCATATACTTGCTATATTAAAATTTAATCATTTACTGTTAAGTAATACCTAAAAAAATCTAGTTTTGAAGAAATATTTATATTTATTTTAGTATTGATTGCCGGGAGCAATTCTGGAGTCTTGGCTTAGGGTGATAATTCCTTGTAGATGCGTCAAGAAGTAGTTAAATTTTTAATTATTTTTTAATAAAATTGCGAACGCCTAGAGGCAGTGTCAGAAAAAGACTTACTATGATTACTCAGTCAAGCTTGTTACTTAACAGAATATGTCGTATTAAGTAGGTTCTCTGATTTTAAAATATAGAAGCGTATAAAAATCCAACCAAGCGGTTAACCAAGAAAAGCAATCGCTAACCACTTGGTATCAAACATAGCAGCGTATTATTTTACGCATCTAGTGTGAAGGCTGATCTTTGGTATTTTTTGGCATTGTCAGAGCGATAGCTGCTGCGTAAGCAATCTCTGCTGCTATTTGATAAGCAAGTTTGATCCCCGATGAAGCGTCCTTGGCTTTAGGAGAAAGGGAAACTTTTTTTCGGCGCGACTCTTGCTTGACATCACCCGCCACAACAGAACGCTGTAAAATGATCCAGGCATCTAAGTCTTCTGAATCATAATTACTTTGAAGTTGCGATCGCAGTTTATCCTCGGCTACAACACTCAGATAGCCAGTAGTTAAAGCTTGTTGCACAATTTTTTTAATTAAAGCCATAATTTTAACCAAGTGTGTGAGTTAAAACCGATACCTCGATTTGGGCATTTGATGTTGTTTTCTGGACTTCTCCTAGAAAATAAGCCACATTTGAGCTTTATTTTCATAAAATTTATAATAAATAGTACCAAGCACACATCACCCGCTTGGCTCACCCGAATGGGTGATTTACAAGTTTATAGCTATAAATAACACACCACTTTCTACTCCTTATCATAAGTGTATTTTTTCTAAGTGTATAAGAATATTAAAGAGTAGCGATCCTCTAGTAAAAAAGTTAGCTAATATTCATTATTTTCATCAGTAAATAACCTTAGAATCAACTTATTTAATAATATTGTTCCACTAAAAATAATATGTGTTATCGTTAAAAGCAACTGTTATTAAAAGCCATTCATCTAATTACAAGCGTGAATTGGTTAGTCTGTAAATCATCCGTGTGCAACATGATTGGAGCAGCTTACTCTAGAAATTCATTACAAGAAAGCCGTCATAGCAGTCGGGGAAGCGCTTACTTGTTTGCACCGATGGTTAACTTTAATGTGATGGCTGATGTGGGAGATAATCCACCTTAATGGGATTTTATTTGGGCATAAGTACCGATCAAAATCCGACAATAATTACATTATCCTGCTAGGCAGAAATTTTCTCTAGTCTTTGAAATAGTCTAGTTAAATGTATTTTTGTTGAGAAATAGCTTGTGGGACTGAGTTGTTTTAAAACACTAAAATTGCCTGAGAGGAAGTAGCCTTCAGGTAAACAACTCTATCGGTAGTTGTGTAGCAAGCGTTTCAAATTTATCGGATAACTGAAACAATAAGCTATCTAAACCCAATACGCTTGGGTAAGTGATATTCAATGTTTGGAGATCCCCACAACCCGCCTTTTTAAGTGGGTCGCCGGAGGCGGGGGGATCTTAACTGAACCTTATTGGATCTAATACCAGTAAATATTCCCATTAGACAATTTAATCGTCTGGGGTTTGACCTTGCAATGCACTGATATTGCTTTACGAATTTAGTTTGGTGAAAAACAATCAAAATTGTTACCTATTTTGATTGGTACAAAAGCTTCTAAACACCAAGGCAATTGTACATATAGATTGAGTGATTCTACACACCTAATTTAAAGAATTACTTACATAATCAAAGCCAGACTTTGATTTTTCCAAATTGGGAAATTTCGGTAAGACTGCCAATATTAATCCGGTACTTAGACATCCAAAAACTACCCGATATTGGCAGAAGATTAGGATACAGCCAAAACAAACTTCCAAACCGCCAACAACAATTGATTGAAGAGATATACAGCCATGCTTAACGAGCAATATTCCTTAAAATTGAAGCGATCGCAAGAACTTTTAGTAACTACTGTGTTAGGAGATATTCCTACACTATTTCTGGGGTCAAAGTTGCGTAATTGGGGATATCGTAGTATTTTTTTCCAAATAGGCAGCCCAGTTTATATTCAAGATGGTGTTGAATTTATCGGCACTTCTTGTATTGAAATTGGCAATGGAGTATATATTTTCAAAGGTGTGCGGATGGATGCTAAAGGACACAAGAATAATAAAATTCATTTAGGAAATAGAGTCGCTATTGAGCGTAACGTTGATATAGGGTGTTTGGAAGATACGTGTATACATATTGATGAAGATACCTTCATTGCTCCCAACGTCTGTATTGAAGGGCCAGGAGACATTAAAATTGGCAAACACTGTATGATTGCTGCCCACTCAGGGATATATGCCAATAATCATAATTTTGCCGATCCGATGATGCCGATTAAATACCAAGGTGTAACTCGCAAGGGAATTGTGATTGAGGATGACTGTTGGTTAGGGCATGGAGTGACAGTATTAGATGGCGTTACCATCGGTAAAGGCAGTGTAATTGGTGCAGGATCAGTAGTCAATAGAGATATTCCTCCTTTCTCCATCGCTGTAGGCACACCTGCACGAGTCATTAAAAACCGAATTACCAAGGATATAGCAAATTAATTCTCCTATTGGACTTTTTTCAGGAGTTGGGCAAAAATACCCAGTTTGGTTTATCTAGTGGGTATAGAAACTTCCCAAATTCCTTGAGTTCTACTGTATTCCAGAACATAAATCTTATTGCCAAGAATCTTTATGTATCTTTATATTGCGCTCTTGTCAATTTTGGATTGGTGGAGTATTGGAACCAATGCTCTGTTTCTGAGAAAATACCAAAACCTGTTTTAAGTAAGTAGGCGAGAAAAAGTCAAGGTATGTTAAGGAATGTAAATTAAATTGGAATTAGCTCGTAGTGAGGACTTTAGTCCTCACTACAAACCTTTAATTATTTACGCTGCTCTACTTATGCAAATTAAATGTGTTATGGTCTAGCAGCGATGTGTCTAGATTAGGAAACCTCTGCCGTCAACCAACGTCACAAGAGTAACCAGTCTCTGAGTTTTTTCTAAAAAACATCCAAAAGTCAGACAACCTACAGCGCCAAAAAAGAGTTAAACACGCAGACCCATAAGGTTGCGTGAAATGCTTAACTTAATTAACCTTTGAGCGCAATGAATGGGATTCTCCACTCTCACCAGAGTCTTCTACAAAAGGGACGAGATTTCGGTAATATAAAGGAGCTATCTTTTCTGCTTGGCAGATACCGAGAGAAAGTTTCTTTGTCATACCCGTTGGAGATATTTCTATGCTGACTTTAAAAATCGCTGTTTATATTGTTGTTGCCTTCTTTGTAACTATCTTTGTCTTCGGATTTTTGTCGAACGACCCAGCTCGTAACCCCGGTCGTCGGGATTTAGAGTAAAGGGCGATAAATCATCCGTGACTCCGGAAGGTGGAAGATACCAAAGTCCACAGAAACTTGCTACCCAAAAGGTAGTGGGTTTCGTTTTCCGGGTAGCTTGCTACAGATAGCAGAAGGCGACAGTCGGAAGGCAAAATATATAATTCATCCTTCCGTCCGTCATTTGGCTGTTTGTTAGCCTGATTTTGCTCAAATATGCTTCATCCAGTTCTGCCGCCCGTTCCGCCTCCTATTCTCGAACCTTTACAATCTGCAAATCCCGTCTCATCTGTAGAGACTCAGATGAGAATGCAGGAAAAGAAAGACAAATCCAAGCCGCACAAGGATTTGGCTCAATTAGCGATCGCCACTGATATCAAAAATTATTCGGGTTTACCAACTCCTATTAACCCAACTCCAGATGAGTTGGTAGTCGCCGGTACTCCGTCTGCACCCAATCCACCAGAAACCTTTCCACCAGAATTTTCTCCCCTCACCGCCTCTAAAAGTGCTGCACTTTTGGGACAGTCGGTGGAAGTTGGTTATATGAAGAAGGTTAAACCCCCTAATGCCCAGACGACGAGCCGGGAGCAGGGGAGCAAGGGAGCAGGGGAACTTTATTGTAAGTCTTTTGCTTCTGCCTCATATCCTCTATGCCCCTCTGCCTCTTCAGCCCCATCCTTCCTACTACCTGCCTCCCTGCCTCCGGTTGACGTTATTCCCAGCTTCACAAATAGCGACAAGTTATTCGAGTCTAAGGCGGAAATCTTAGCACAGCAGTTAACCCAACAAAAACAGCAAAGTGATAGCACTGCACAACAGTCTCTAGCAGGAGTCAATCTCTTTGTATCTACGGTTGATCATGCACCGAGTTCTCAATCAGTACAGAATTTTATCAAATTCAAGTCTCGCAGCTCGACAAACCAACCCTCAACGCCCATTACTGTAGAGTTCAAGTCCCCAACCCAACAAACCCAAGCGCCAACGCCTACAACGCAAGTCGATACGACTAATCAACCATCATCTGGTACAACTGCCCCAGCTAGCAACCAACCAGCAAAACCGAGAATTGTGGAAGTTACTTCTGATCGGCAGGAGTTTGACGAGCGACGGCGAATTATTACAGCTGTTGGTAATGTAGTTGTGCGATTTGATGGGGCAGTGGTGGATGCCGATCGCCTGCAAGTCAATTTGGATAACCTGATCGCCGCAGGAGAAGGTAACGTAACTTTAACACGGGGCGATCAGGTATTGCGTGGACAACGCTTTACCTATAACTTTGTTCAAGATACTGGGGAACTGCAAAATGGTAGCGGAGAAATTTACGTACCTTCATCACAAACAGATTTTGCTTTTTTACCCACCGATGTAACAGCTGGTGGAGTATCAAAACGCCCACCAAGCGATCGCATTACAGCCAATCAGCCCGTTTCCGGTGTGAGCAGCCCTGGAGGAATAGATGCAACATTTGGTGGTCAATCAGGTGCTAGCAATATTCAGACACCAAAAACCGGGGGTGTAGTCAATCGGCTCAGGTTTGAAGCTCAACAAATAGACTTCTATCCCCAAGGCTGGCAAGCAAGGGATGTCCGCATCACCAATGACCCTTTTTCGCCACCAGAGCTAGAGTTACGGGCAGATAAGGTAACTCTGACACGGGAGACACCCTTGGTAGACCGGATCAAGACACAGCGACAGCGTTTGGTATTCGATCAAAGGCTTTCCTTACCAATTCCGGTGAATCAGCAGACCATTGACCGCCGGGAGCGGGACGCTACACCTGCAATAGTCTCCCCCGGCTATGATGGAGAGGATCGGGGTGGTTTATATATTGAGCGGGGCTTTCCAGTAATCACTACAGATCGGACTAGCTGGACAATCACGCCCCAGTTATTAATACAAAGAGGGGTGCAAGAAGGCACGGGAGACTTAGGCGCACTGTTTGGTGTTAAGACAAAGATAAATTCTGTTTTGAGTCCCCGGACGGTAGTTGAAGGGACTGGGGAGTTAACCAGTTTTAACTTGAATAAGGTGGAAGAAAATTTACGGGTGAATTTGGGATTGCGCCAGACATTGGGCGAACGCCTTCCCCATACTTTGAATCTGCAATATAACTACCGCGATCGCCTCTACAACGGTACTCTCGGCTTTCAAACTGTGCAGAGCAGTCTTGGCGGCATTATTACTTCTCCGGTGATTCCTTTAGGGAAGAGTGGCATCAACCTTAGCTATCAGGGAAGCGCTCAATATATTGATGCCAACACCGATCGCCAAGACTTACTAGAACCATTGCGGGAAAACGATCGCATCTCGCTAGGGCGTTTACAAGGCAGCGCTGCCCTCAGTACTGGGGTATTACTGTGGCAGGGGAAACCATTGCCGCCCACTGCTACTCAGGGATTACGATACACAGCTAATCCTGTAGTTCCTTACTTGCAAGCGATCGCTGGACTCACCGGCACTACCAGTTATTACACCAACGGGGATAGCCAAAGCAATCTGATCGGTACAATTGGTTTACAAGGGCAAATTGGTCATTTTTCTCGACCCTTCTTAGACTATACCGCTTTTAATATCAGTTACTCCCAAGGCTTAAATAATGGATTATCGCCCTTTTTGTTTGATCGCTCCGTTGATAATAAAGTGTTGAACGTTGGGATTACACAACAAATCTATGGGCCTTTTCGCTTAGGATTTCAAACATCCGTTAACTTGGATACAGGTAAAGAAACTAGCACCGACTACATTTTGGAATATAGCCGCCGCACCTATGGCATCACCTTACGTTACAATCCGGTGCTGGAGTTAGGCGGTTTCAGTATCCGAATTAGTGATTTTAACTGGGGTGGTGGCAGTGATCCATTTTCGGAAGTTAAGCCAGTAGTGGGCGGGGTGCAACAGGATAATTAGGAGTCAGAATTCAGGAGTCAGTTTGTAACACGAGCGATCGCCTTTCATAAGAGAAGTTTGAGCGTCGGCTTTTGCCACTCAAACTTCTCTGTGCGGTTAATCTTATCTTGGGCGTCCCAGGGTAGTAATATATAGTGCAGCTTCATCAATAGGAATACCCAAAACTTCATTTACTTGGTTATCAAAGAATCCACCAATACCACTAACGCCTACATTCAGCTGTATTGCGGCTAAGTTTAGGCGTTGTCCCAAATGACCGGCATCCATGTGTAAGTAACGGTAAACGCGATCGCCATACTGAGCGATCGCAGCTTTTAAATCGGCTGTATGGAATAATACTGCTGCTGCATCCCGCCCTAATTCTTGTCCCAAACAGAGAAAATGTAACTCTCGCCGAAAGTTTTTAAACCGAATTTGGCGTAATTCTTGGGCTTTAGGTGCGTAATAATAACAACCTGCCTCCAGTCCTGTGACTCCGCAAACAGCAATGAATGTTTCTATTAAATTCAGATCAAAGTAATCTGGAGAAATATCTAAACTTTGGTCGATGTAATTTTGCGGTTGGTAAGTGAAATCGAGTAAACCTTTCAATTCATCGAAGCTTAAATCATCACCATTGTAAGCGCGGGTTGAGCGTCGCTTGTACATAGTGATTTCTAGTTCTGACAGCTTTTGTCCCCAGTCTATAGGTGTGGTGGTGGTAGGAATTTTCAAACAGAAAGGAAAATTGTATTTATCCTCCAAAGATTTTTCTTGTTTAATAACTGGTAGATTGAAATTGCCTGTTACACCTGATTGGATCTGAGTGTGTTGATGGAAATATGTCAGCAGTTCGCCATCGGGAATTTGCGGATAACTGGTTTCGGTGGCGGAAGGTAAAGCAGTACATCCTAATGGCAAATTTTGATTGATATCTAACAAGTCTGCCAGAGGTAAGACAGCGATCGCACCTTCCTGTTGCGAATCGATATAAAGCAGATCGTTGACTGACTCATCCACAAAACCGCCGATTAAGTGGGGGCGATAATCAGTAATAGCACCAGCCAATTCGATATTGCCCAACAAGTGCCCCGCATCTAGAAAAATCCGACGGTAAGCCCGATCTTCATAGCGCCATGCAGAACGATAGAAAACCGCAGTGATAATAATTGCCAGTTGGGTATTTTCTAAAGAAGGATGCCAGAAACAAGCTGCTTGGAGAGTTTGCCAAACATCACTTTCCCAATAATGCATCAGAGAATGAGTCCGACACTGGTAGTTATATAATCCAGGTGGCAATAACGACGTGCCACGGGAAACCACATACACTTCGGCAGGGTATAATCCGCCGGCACTGGGAGCAGCGCGTAAATACACCGCACTACCCATAGAAGGCATTTTCGCCGTCAATCCATAGCTGCGAAACAGCAACCGCGAAAGTCTTTGCCACCATTGAGCATCTGGATTATTAGCAAATGCCTCTGGTTTTTCTTGAATATAGGGTTTGAGATCAAAAGTAGAGCCAATTTTGTACTCTTTAAAGGGTACTGGCTGTTTAGCCCAGTCTAACTGGTGATTTTTGGAGGCTAGAGTTTCAGGGTCGTATTTAGTTCGTTCGTGGTAATGCTGGGCAATTGATTGGGGTAATTCTGCCATAGTACTTTAAATATCCTTGGACATCCTTTTTTTGATCTTGGCATTCATTAGCCTGATTATTTCGTGTTAATTATTGCAAACTTTAGAGTTGGGCATTGGGCATTGGGCATTGAGCATTGGGCATTGAGCCTGAACGTTGCACCTCTGAGCCTGAACGTTGCACCTCTGAGCTTGAACGTTGAACCTCTGAGCTTGAAAGTTGCACCTCTGAGCTTGAAAGTTGCACCTCTGAGCTTGAAAGTTGCACCTCTGAGCTTGAACGTTGAACCTTTGAGCTTGAACGTTGCACCTTTGAGCTTGAACGTTGAACCTTTGAGCTTGAACGTTGCACCTTTGAGCTTGAAAGTTGCACCTTTGAGCTTGAACGTTGCACCTTTGAGCTTGAACGTTGCACCTTTGAGCCTTTAAGGTTAACTCACATCTTGCACCTAACAATTAAAATCGCGGCTACCCGAACAAACTCTACCAACCCAGGCTTCAAAACCCTTGATTTTCCTTAGTCCCCAGAGGCGGACTTTGTTTTTGTAGCCGCGCCTTCCAGTCGTTTGGTGTTCTCCCCTCACTCCCAATACGGTTCGGTTAAGGTGCATAGTTTTTAAAGATCCCCCTTAGTCCACGCCAGTCACTCATGGGGGAAACCCCCAAGACCGCGCTGACTCCCCTTAAAAAGGGGGAAATAGAGCCATTCTTAGCCCCCCTTAAAAAAGGGGGGTTGGGGGGGATCAAATCTTATCCGAACTGTATTGCCCTCACTTCCTCCTCTTTTTTCGCAGTACGATATAAACGCAAAACTCTTCACAAGTGGATGTGCAATGATGCCTGTACGTCAGACTTTATCAAAACCTGATATCCAACTTTCTTATTTAGAGTGGAACCAAGGTCAAGAACCTTTGCTGCTGTTACACGGCTTAGGCGACCATGCCTTAGTGTGGTCTAGTTTAGGAGATTACTTAGCGGCAGACTACCATATAGTTGCACCAGATATGCGCGGACATGGTGAGAGTAGTAAGCCTGAGAAAGATTATAGTTTTGAAAGTGCGATCGCAGACCTCGAAGCACTCATGGATCATCTTGGATGGACATTTGCCCATATTGTAAGTCACTCGTGGACAGGAAAATTAGCCGTCATCTGGGCAAGGCAAAACCCAAAGCGTTTGCGGAGTATAATCCTAGTCGATCCGATTTTCATCTGGAAAATGCCCAGCCTTCTCAGGGTAACTTTTCCCATGTTGTATCGCTTCTTGCCTTTTCTCAAAAGCATCGGACCCTTTGCCAGTCATGAAGAAGCCGAACAACAAGCACGGCAATTAAAGCAATATCAAGGATGGAGTTCCTTACAACAGCAAGCCTTTCAAGCCGGAATAGAACAAAAACCCGATGGTAGTTGGGGCAGCAAATTTACCATAGCCGCCCGCGACGGGATTTTTGAGGCAGTAATGCAAGTGCCTGGTTTTACAATCCCCCTTCACACCCCTGCCCTCTTCATCAAGCCAGAACAAGGACTAAATCGCCAACATTGGCAAATCCAACCCTACAAAACCCATCTCAAAAACCTACGCATCTGCCAAGTTCCAGGCAACCATTGGCCTTTTTTAACACAACCAGAAGCCTTCAACCAAACAATAGCAGCCTTCCTAGCAGAACACAGGTGATAAAATCTAGCGTTGTTGAATCAAAGGATGAAATTATGTATTTCTCTCTGCGTCTCTGCGCCTCTGCGTGAGAAAAATCATCCCCCAACTACACAACACCAGAAAAATCTCTTAATTATTTAAACGGGATTATCAAACGGGAACAGAAGAATTAATAGGAGCAAAGTCTAAGTTCCCTTCACAGTACCAGATAAGCCAGTCATGAGCCTTTGTATCAATCCAGTTTGCCCCAAACCAAATCACCCGAATAATCATCAAAACCGCTTTTGTCAAAGTTGTGGTTCCCATTTGGAATTACTAGGGCGTTATCGAGTGACGTGCTTGTTGAGTGACAAAACAGGATTTAGTAAAGTTTATGAGGCATACGAACAAGATACCCCGAAAATCCTCAAAATACTCCAAGAAAATCTATCAAACGAAGCCAAAGCAGTAGAACTATTTCAACAAGAAGTAACCGTATTGGAACAACTCAAGCATCCCGGCATTCCCAAAGAAGATAGTTACTTCCAGTATCAAACTCGAAACGGTTTAATATTGCATTGCATTGCAATGGAAAAAATTGATGGCTACAACTTAGAACAGTGGCTAAAGCAGCAGCAGAATTACCCTATTTCTCAGCAACAAGCTGTAGCTTGGTTAAAACAATTGGTAGAAATTCTAGATTTAGTGCATAGCAAACAATATCTACATCGAGATATTAAGCCATCTAATATCATGATTAGATATCCTCTTGGGAAGGGTTGGGGGGATTTGGTACTGATTGATTTTGGCACCGCCAGCGAAATTACTAAAACGTACCAAGACCAACTCAGCAACAGCGACAAGATGACAGCACTTATGTCATCTGGTTACAGCGCCCCCGAACAGATGAATGGTCAAGCAGTACCGCAATCAGATTTCTTTGCCTTGGGACGCACATTTATATTTTTACTTACAGGATACCATCCCTTAGATATGTATGATATCCAGCTAAATTTATTGCATTGGCAAAATCATGTTATTCAGATATCGCCCTTACTATTGAATTTAATTGATTGGCTAACAGCATTGGATATAGAAAAGCGTCCCACCAATACCCAGGAAATTTTACAGCGATTAGAAGAAGTTGAAAGCCAACTAATAGAAACTACTGTTATAAATGTTAATTTGGTAGAAAATTCTAACATTGAACAGTTGCCCCTACCGAATCCTAAAACTTTGTCAATCTTATATCAGCAGCCAGAAAAAGTGCCGCTACTAAAATTTTTTGCAGCGCTGTTAGTGATATTAGGATTAGTTAGTACAGTGGCTTTAGCAACGCGGACATCAAAATTTTCTTTAATGCCAAATTACCGGCAATCTCCAGAAAGAAAAGGTAAGATTGATTATTTTCCTTATAAAGAAGGTAGAGATAGTCAGGGAAGAACAGCCGAATTTAATATAGCTGTTTTATCAGTAGAATATAAATGGCTTGTCGGTAGCAGTTTTCAAATTAAATATAAAAATGATGAAATTATTAGTCTTGACCTTTTAAATTTGAACCTAGAACAAGAAGGTATAGAGAAGATAATGGAAGTTCCCAGTGAAATTATCTCTGTAGGTACAGCTTCTTGTAAAGGTGATATAGCAGTTCAAGAACGTGTAGCTTTAGAACGTTCTAAGCAAATACGACTTTTAGTGAAAAAACTATTTATTAATATACCAAATATTAAAGGCGATCGCTTATTAAATTTAGGTCAATTTCAAGGAAGTGATTGTCAGGTAAAACAGGATTTAACTACATATCAGAGAAGTATTATAATTATTGGTGTTAAAAAACAATCAGCAGGTTTAAATATAGATGAAGCTCTACGCGATAGATTGAAAAAGCAGCCTTTTGCTGATTTTAAATTAGAAGATTATTCTTTGGGGTCAGCAGAGAAGTTTAAGACGATACCGAGTAATTTATAAAATCTTTAGCAAAGTACATCAGTGCATAAGCATAGGCGATCGTAGATATCGCATCTTTAGCCATAAAATACAACTATGGTCATTTACATATCCTATGGTTAAAGCCGCAGATATTAGCACCAAGCGATTAATCAGCCTCGCACCCGAAAATTGGGTAAAGTGGGTAACACACATTCCTGATATTGTATGTGGTGAAATTCTCAACTCCGAATTCCAGTGGATTAGCCGTGAGAGTGATGTATTAGTCCGCGCCACAAGTCCCCAGTATGGCGAATTTCTTGTACTTAACGAGTTACAATTGCGTTACAAACCTGAAATGCCCAAACGGATGCGGGCTTATGCAGCACTGGCAGAAGAAAAGTACAATTTGCCCACTTATCCAGTACTGGTTAACATCCTTAAAGAAAGTGATGTTGAAATTCCTAGCCGTTATGAATCACAATTTGCAGGTTTACAGGCGCGTCAAGACTACCGCGTTATCAACCTTTGGGAAGTCGATGTGGAAATCGTTTTTACTCAACCTGTTCCCTGCTTGCTTCCCTTTGTCCCAATTCTTAAGGGAGGTGCAGAAGAATCGACTGTACAACGGGCATTGCAAATTCTTCGCGCCGATGAGCAATTGAGCCAGTTAGAAACCGTCATGGCTTTTTTTGCTACCTTCGTATTAGACAGCGCTTTAGTTCAGCAAATCATGAGGTGGGATATGGCAGTGTTACGCGAATCTCCCTGGTATCAGCAAATTTTTAGAGAAGGGGAACAACGTGGGGAACAACGTGGGGAACAACGTGGGGAACAACGTGGACGGCGAGAAGGGCGCAGAGAAGAGTTACTATCAGGTATTGAACTTGCTTTGGAGATAAAATTTGACGCTGAGGGATTGCAACTGATGTCAGAAATCTCTCAAATTTCAGATTTAGATAGATTAAAGGCAATTCAACAGAGAATTAAGAGCGTGAATACTCTAGATGAATTACGGCAATTCATTTGAAATAAGTAGGTGGGTGAGAAAATTTATAACTATGTCATTGCGAATGGAGCGTTCGCGCTTGCGTCTCGTAGAGAAGCGAAATGAAGCAAGCACAAGGGTCTTGAGGTTTTTACATTTTGTTACATAGTTCGGTTTATTTCAGCCCACCTACTTAATAGAACTTTCTTGAGTTTGGCAAATCATGAGGTGGTATATGTCAGGTTTGATGCAAAAATATACTTAGCGAAATCATCGAATGGAATTTTTTTAGTTGAATGTTAAATTATTTAAGCTCCCATCCCAGAATACCGCTTCAAACCCGCACGCCAAAGCAAACGATTCACACCCAAAAATACTAATATCCATCCCATAATTGACCAAAATCCCTGCCCTATATCCACGGGTAGCCCTACCAAAAGACTCGCAGGAAAATCAATTAAATAGGGGAAAGGGGTAAACATTACTATTTTCCGCACCGATTCTGGAAAGACCTCTAAAGGTGCTATCAAACCAGATAAAAATAGGTAAAACAACAACCAGAAATTCTCTAAAGCGCTAGCCCTTTCTGTCCAAAAGGCGAACATGGCAAAGGTGTACTGAATTATAAACCGCAAAGCAAAAGCTAGCACCGCCGCCAATATAAACAGCAAAAATCTATCCAAACTTGGTATCCAAAAAGCTTGGGGATAAAGAATAAAAAATAATCCCACTAATGGAAAAGCAAACGTTAGCCGAGCAAATCTTTCAGCAATATGCCCCGCAACATGATGCCATACTGGGTCTAGTGGTTGTAATAACTTGGGTGAAAGCTTACCTTCCACTACCTCTCTTTCAAAGTCCCAAATTACCCAAACAACTGTTAATTGTCTGACAATGAAAACCGTGATAAAATAACGCGCAAAATCCACGGGTGATAGCCCAAATTGACCACCTTGTGCAGCCTGTATCCAGGCACCCATGAGGATAATCGGCAAAGACCCAGCCAAAACCCATAAGATTAGTTCTGCTCGATACTCAACCATGTAGGCATAGTACACTAACAGTAAAGTTAGGGCTTTTCTAACAATCCGCTTCATTTATTCACTTCCCGTTACAAAAATTATCCACATACTCAGCACTTACTACACAACACCCGCTTTAAAAACTCGTCCAATTACTTCTTCTACAGGCGGTTCGGTGACAGTTAAATCAATTACCTCCAAATTTGCCAAAATCTCAGAAACGGTATGGGTGAGCGCCTCTCTAGACACCATAAAATGCACCGATCGCCCTTCTAAGAGTTTCACATCACCATAGGTCATAAGTTTTTCTATTGGTAGAGGTTGGGCTAACTCTATATAGACTTCTCGATAGGGGGCAAAACGTTCCAGCAGTCCATCTAAGCTACCGTCATACATCAGCCTTCCCTCGTGAATCAATAGCACACGTTGACACAAAGCTGTGATGTCAGCCATGTAATGACTCGTCAACAGCACTGTTGCCTGATAACGCTGATTGTACTCGCGCAAGAACTCGCGCACTGCTGCTTGAGCATTTACATCCAATCCCAGCGTTGGTTCATCCAAAAACAATACGTGGGGATGATGCAAAAGTGCTGCCAGCAATTCTGCCTTCATCCGCTCACCTAAAGACAGTTTCCGCACTGGTTGAGTAAGTTTACCTTCCAAGGAAAGCATCTCTGTTAATTCTCCCACCCGTCGCCGGAACTCTTTATCAGAAATGTTGTACACAGCAGCGTTAATTTTCAAAGAATCTAGCGCTGGTAAGTCCCAAATTAGCTGCTGCTTTTGTCCCATTACCAAGGTAATTTTTTGCAAAAAGGCTTCTTTACGATCAAACGGAATTTGCCCTGCGACTCTGACTGTACCGCTAGAAGGATGAATCAGCCCCGTGAGCATTTTGAGTGTGGTGGTTTTACCAGCACCATTCGGCCCCAAAAACCCCACAATTTCACCAGGGGCAATTTCAAAGGAAACATCCTGGACTGCTTTAATTGAGCGGTAGGTACGGCGAAAAAAGTGGTTGATTGTGCCTTTAAAACCCGGATTTTTAACTGCTACTGGATAAGATTTACTCAGATTTTCAGCAATGATGATTGACATATTTTTTATATTTAGAACCACAGATATAATACTAATTCGCTATGAAAATGCACTTGATTATTAAACGAACCGCCAAGTACGCCTTTTCTACGAGACGCTACGCGAACGCGCAGCGTCTCGTATTGGTTTTAGCGTAAACGTCCCGATCGCAATGTACTAACAATTAACCACAAACCTAATAAACTAGCGACTGCAAACAGGATGGTACTTAAAAAAGATAGCTGATTTGTCTGCGCTCTGGTAGAAATAATTGCCGCACCCATAATCAGAGAACCCACTAAAATACTAAAAGATAGTCGGTTAGCCGCATCGTCCATAGTGCGCCGCACGCCATCTAAACCCCGTAGCGATAGATTCCACTGTAAGGTTTCTGATGTAACTCGGTCTAATAACAGTTCGATTTGGCGGGGAGATTGCAGAGACAGACTTTTAATATCTAAGGCTGTTCGTAATAGCGATCGCACTGGATTATCCCCGATTAACTGGCGGCGAAACAAGTCTGTAATTAATGGTTTGATTTCATCAAAAAAGTTAAGCTCTGGGTTAAATGTCCGCGCTACACCTTCTAAATTTGCTATAGTTTTGGCATACAAACCCATATTACTAGGTAGGCGAATTTTATTGTTGCGAGCAACTTGTAAAACTTCATAAATTATCTGACTGAAGTTTATTTGGGTGAGGCTGACGTTATGATATTTTCGTAACATGCGATCGTAATCATTTTCTAACCGCGACAAAATTACTGGTTGAGCAGAATCTGATAGCTGCAAAGTTAACTGAGCGCACCTTTGAGCATCTAAATCAACGATCGCCAACAACATTTCTGTTAATATCTGCTGTGTACGGGGATCAAGTCTTCCCACCATGCCACAGTCTAAGAGGGCAACACGACCATCTCTGAGATAAAACAAGTTTCCTGGATGGGGATCAGCGTGAAAAAAGCCATCAATATATAGTTGCTGAAAAAATACCCGAAATAACAAAGTAGTTATTTCTTTCCGTTCTACAGCAGGGTCTTTACCATTGTTGTTACTGTTCAAATCCGCCGACAGGAACGGCACCCCATCCAGCCATTCCATCACCAGTAATTTTTCTGTGGTCAATTCCCAGTTAATTTCCGCAACCACTATTTGTGTCGGATCAAACCAACGACTTTTAGATAAGTTGCGCCGCAGTTGGTCTGTAAAACCCGCTTCCCGTTTAAAATCCAACTCGGCTTCTAGGGCTTTGGTAAATTCTTCGGCAATAGATTTGATTTCGTAGTTTTGCCCAAACTCAGTCCGCGCCACTAAATCGGCAATCCCTTGAATTAAAGCAATATCTTGGGCAATAGTCAGATCAATTCCCGGACGTTGGACTTTCAGAGCAACTTCTCGACCGTCTGCTAATGTGGCGCGATGTGTTTGAGCAATTGATCCCGCCGCTACTGGGATCGGGTTAACTGTGCTGAAGGTTTCTGCTAGTGAACGTTTTAATTCTTTGCGGAGGACTATTTCTATCTCTGACCACGGAACTGCTGGTACTTCATCTTGTAAAGTTGATAGTTCCTCAATGTAGGCGGCGCTGAGTAAATCTGGACGGGTAGAGAGTAGCTGACCGAGTTTGACATAAACTGGGCCTAAGTCTACCAGGATATTTTTTAAAACCGCAGGTGTAGGTAGCTGGGGTTCATCAGCTTTGCCACCAGTAAGTAGCCTTCGCATATAGTCCCAGCCATTGCGAAGGAATACTTCAAGAATTTCTCGTTGACGGGGAACAGTTTGGGTGAGGAACATTTTTATAAAGAACTGCAAAGACGCAGAAAAATTAAAGAGGTAAGCAGCAGGGGATAACAATACAACGGAAGTCGCCTCTAGCTTTGGTACTGGTTAAAGTTTTGCTAGCTGCGCCACAGTCTTGAAATCTTTTTATGGATGATTGTACGGCTTCGTAGAACTTCTGTTCACTCAGCATTCGTTTGACGTAATTAGAACAGGAATCCCCACCGTGTAATAAGCGATGGGAGCAACTAAATCCTTTGGACGGGGAAATATATTTTTGATAGGCCGTAATAGACTCGATTACCATTGTCTTGGCGAGAGGCTCAAAGCTAATAATGTCCATAACTGTCAGATAAAATAACAGACAGTCAAGTTATAATGGAAAAATAGACTTTTTAGCCTCTGCCAAGGGTTTTAACTTTTATAGCAGATTGGTAAATCGGGAATCGCTTTGGAGAATTTTGAGGATCTGCTTGATTTCCTGGGTACGTTCTTTTTTGACAACTAAGGTGACATTGCGATCGCGCACAATCACCACATCCTCTAGACCAATAGTAACAACTACGTCTTCTGGATTCGAGGCATAAATAATCGCGCCTTGCGTATCCAAACCTATGTGGGTAGCGAGTTCCACATTGGGAGTTTCCTCTGTCTTCAGTAAGCGTTCGATGGCATTCCAATCTCCTAAATCATCCCAACCAAAATCAACTGGCAAAACGTATGCTAAAGTTGTCTTTTCCATTAGCGCATAGTCTATACTCTTCTTAGGCAACTGGGGATAGATATCAGGACCATGTTGCTCTAAAGGTTCGATAATTTCTGGTGCATGGGTATGTAGTTCCTTGAGAACAACCCCTGCCCGAAAAACGAACATTCCACTATTCCAGCTAAAGCGTCCCGTAGATAAAAAAGTCTCTGCCGTTTCCCGGTTGGGCTTTTCAGTAAAACGGTTGACATGATAAGCTGGCAACTCATTAAAGCTACCTATCTTTTCACCTTGTTCAATGTAGCCGTAACCGGTTGATGGAAAAGTAGGCTTGATCCCCAGTGTAACAATCGCTGCTGTGCTTGCTGCTAGTTGCGTAGCCGCGCTTAATGTGTGTGCAAACGCTTTTTGGTCAGCAATCCAGTGGTCAGCAGGGAAAAAGCCAATCACAGCGTCTTCTCCATAGCGTTGTTTGATTACTAAACTTGTCCAAGCAACGGCTGCGGCGGTGTCTCTTCCTTCTGACTCGATCAGTAAGTTTTGAACTGGTAGATCAGGTAATTGTTGTCGTACCCCTTCGGCTATCTGACTAGAAGTGATCACCCACAAGGAATCCCAATCGCCACCGAGTGCTAGCAATCGATCGGCGGTTGCTTGTAATAGGCTTCTAGAACTGCCATCAAGACTTAAAAATTGCTTCGGTCGGTCTTTGCGACTCAGAGGCCAAAAACGCTCACCTTTACCACCAGCAAGGATTACGGGGAACAATAAAGTATTCATGTTGTCATACACGCTTACCGAAGAACATTACAAGTTTACAGTGAGCTTTTCCACTGGCAATATTTGTAGCTTGGATTAACATACTTTTAGGGAGTGGTTGAGTGGGGAAATAATTGTGATAAAACAAATCGAATGGTCGGAAAATCCGGTGACATCTCAGCAAGTAGTAGAATTTCAAAATGAGGTGCGATCGCCGCAACTTCAACGGACGGAAAATCAAGTAACACCCGCACCAGTAGCAGACTTAGAGGAGGAGAATGTAGAACTAGACCAGCCAGCGAATCCCAACCGTAGCGTCGTCGAATCTGTGGGCGCGATTCCCAATCAGCTTTCTGAGAGACTGGGCTTAACCATACCTCGGTGGCTGTTGTGGATAATGACAGTTGTCATCGGCATCATCTTATCTGGGCTGCTGGTGTCAACATTAGCGCTGTGGACTCCTTTATGGAGCAATTTAGACCAAACAGATGAAGATTTAGGAACTGCTGATAAAAACGAGCAAAAAATCCCATTACCAGGGGAGTTATGGAGCAAACTCTCCCAGTATAAGCTTTCACGACCGATGAATATCTTAATTATGGGGATTGAACCGGTCAGTGGCACTGTTGATGGTTCACCAGAAAGCTTTGCGGGGAAAAGCGACTCCATGCTGCTAGCACGGCTTAACCCTAGTGAAAAATCTGTACGGCTACTTTCCATTCCCAGAGATACAATGATCGCCATCCCAGAAAAGGGAGAAAAGGGATTAACTAAGGTATCTGATGCCAATGCCAAAGGCGGCCCAGTCTTGGCAGCACGGGTAGTTAGCCGTACCTTAAATAATGCCCCAATTGATCGTTACATCCGTATTTCTACCAGTGGCTTACGGCAGTTAGTCGATCAGTTAGGCGGAGTAGAGGTATTTGTTCCCCAATCAATGGAATATAAAGACTCTAGCAGTCGGCTGTCGATTAATTTAGTTAGCGGCTGGCAAACCCTCAACGGCGAACAAGCAGAACAGTTTGTCCGATTCCGCGAACCAGGTTTGGGTGATCTGCCAAGAGTGCAGCGTCAGCAAGCACTAACAGCAGCGTTACTTCAACGCCTTAAAAGTCCCACAATCTTACCCAGGTTGCCTCAATTAACTCGCCTGATGCGAAAATACTTTGATACCAACCTGAAGATGGAAGAAATGATGGCGTTGGTCAACTTCGGACTCAACTTGGATCGAGATAATTTCCAAATGACCGTGTTACCAGGTACGTTTAGCCGTTTTAGCCAAGACCCTAATAGCTATTGGCTGAATATGACTGGACAACAGAGCCTGTTGAATGATTATGTTGGGGTAAATGTACCTGGTCTGAAGTCAGATATGCGCCGGGTTCCTAATCTCAAAATTGCTATTCAAAATGCTTCCAATCAACCTCAGTTAACTGAAAAAGTTATTGCTTATCTCAAACAGAAAGGCTTTACTAATATTTACAAAGTTCCTGATTGGCCAGATACTCAACGTCAAACTCAGATTGTTGTCCAAAAAGGCAACCGACGATTTGGGGTTGATTTGCAAAAAGTCTTAGGCTTGGGTCAAATTGAAGTGTCGGCTATTGGTGATTTAGAATCTGATCTCACAATCCGCATTGGTAAAGATTGGAAATAGGTAAGAGTCATTAGTCATTAGTCATTAGTCATTGGTTAAATGACAAAGCGAGAAGTCTGAGCGCCGGCTTTCGGCGATCAGAACTTCTGAGACTAATGACAAAGGACTGCTGATAAATAATAAAGTTATGAAAAAGATTTTGCTTCGGTTTTTGGGTTTGATTACGATTTTGATACTAGCATTTTTGTGGATAATACTTAATCCCAAACCGGCTTTTGCTCAGATAAACACTATCAACTACAACAATATAAATTTAGAAAATCGTGACTTTTCTAATACTGATTTGGCTGGCGTGACTTTTGTAGCGGCGGAAATGCGAGGGGCGAATTTCCAAGGAGCGAATTTAACCAACGCAATTCTCACTAAAGGAGTTTTATTAAAAGCAAATCTGGAAGGTGCGAACTTGAGCGGCGCTTTAGTCGACCGCGTGACTATGGATAGTGCTAATTTAAAAAATGCAATTCTTAAAGAAGCAACTTTAACGAGTAGCCGCTTTTATGATGCTGATATTACTGGCGCTGATTTTACAGATGCTTTAATTGACCGTTATCAAGTGTCGCTATTGTGCGATCGCGCTGATGGCATAAATCCTGTGACTGGTGTTGCTACGCGCGAGAGTTTAGGTTGTCGTTAGACAAAAAGCAATTATTTTTGCTTCCTGGCTTAGGCATCCAATTAGTTTGACCAGGATTGGTTCCAATACGGTTCGGTTAAGGTGCATAGTCTTTAAAGATCCCCCTTAGTCCACCTTAAAAAGGGGGAAATAGAGCCGTTTTTAGTCCCCCTTTTTTAAGGGGGGTTGGGGGGATCAAGTCTTAACCGAACTGTATTGGGATTGGTTCATCAAAACAGGTTTTTGTTTAGGCATCAACTGTTTGCCAAATTTGGCGTAGAGAGCCGGAATGACTAATAAAGTCAAAGCCGTAGAAGTAAATAAACCGCCCAAAACTACAATTGCCAACGGTTGCAAAATTTCGTTTCCGGAACCCTGAGAGAGTACCAGGGGCAATGTTCCTAGTGCTGAAGTCAGTGCCGTCATCAGGATTGCATCAATTCGTTCTAGGGAACCCTTGACAATCACATCTTTGATGGGCATTCCCTGAGCAAACTTGTTGTTGTAGTTGTCTACCAGCAATAAACCATTGCGGACAGCTACTCCAAATAGGGTAATAAAGCCGATGAGAGATGCGACCGAAATCACAGCGCCACTCAAGGCAATGGAGACAATGCCACCCACCAACGCCAAGGGCAGATTGAGCATGATGGCGATTGTAGCGGGGATTGATTTAACGGAGAAGAACATCAACACGGCAATCAAGATCGCAGCCAAGATGCTAAACACCAGCAGGTTATTAGTAGCCCGTTGTTCCGATTCAAACTGTCCGCCATACTGGATGAAGTAGCCATTGGGTAGTTTGATTTTTTGTTGAATCTGGGATTGAATATCGCCAACAACGCTACCCAAATCGCGATCGGCAACGTTTGCCGAAACAACGATCAGCCGCGACACATCTTCCCGATTCACAACATTCGCGCCCATGCCGTAGTTAACTTTGGCAACTGTACCTAACTGGATGGTTTGCCCAGTGGGGGTGGTGATGGGAATAGCGCGAATTGCATCTAAACTATTGCGAGCCTTTTCTGCTAGGGAGACAAAAATATCAATTAGCTGCTGGTTTTCTGCCACTTGCGACACCACACGACCATTCAAGGCAGTTTCCACCAGCTCTGATAACTGCTCCATACTCAATCCATAGGTAGCCGCCGCCGGGCGATCGTATTGAATTTGTACCTGACGAATGGGCAGTTGGGGTTCAAGCTGTAAGTCTACAATTCCGGTAATGGGCTTAATGACATCTCGCACTTGTTCGCCAATCTTCCGCAGTTCGATTAAATCAGACCCAAAGATTTTCACGGCGATCGCACTTCTCACCCCCGACAGCACTTCATCCATGCGATGGGAAATAAACCCACCAATGTTGGGAGCAACACCGGGTAATTTGTTAAACGCCTCGCGTAGTTTTTTGA
>Ga0209591_10000364_pt1 | contig 59532 bp, 51 predicted proteins | sample MAT01_FD_187207 | JGI IMG/M metagenome (GOLD analysis project Ga0209591, IMG submission 187207) | Freshwater microbial communities from Lake Fryxell liftoff mats and glacier meltwater in Antarctica - MAT-01 (SPAdes) (version 2) | ecosystem: Environmental > Aquatic > Freshwater > Ice > Liftoff...
GTTTCGGTTTCGGTTTCGGTTTCGGTTTCGGTTTCGGATTCGGATTCGGATTCGGTTTCGGATTCGGTTTCGGATTCGGTTTCGGATTCGGTTTCGGATTCGGTTTCGGTTTCGGTTTCGGTTTCGGTTTCGGCCCTGCGGTTCACGCCTCCGGCTCGTCGCGCGGCGCCTCCTCGGGCGGCCCCGCCTCGCGCGTCATGCCCTTCCACTCGACCGCCGGGTCATACGTCGGGTCGGCCGCCACCTCCACCGGCCGCTGCTCGACCGGCACGTTCTTCAAGTTCACGCGCACCCGGTAGTACGCCGAGCTGCGGCCCCGCATCGCGTCGACCAAGACGTCCTCGGGCGCGAGCAACTCGGCGACCGCGGGGTGAGCCGCGCGCCAGCGCTCCATCCCAGCCAGCGCGTCGGCCTTGGTCTTGGCCTGACCGATCGTGATCACGGGCAACTTCGAGGCGCGGCGGGGCGCCGGTTTTGCGGCCGGGTCCTTGGGCGCGCGCTTGGCCCGCGACGGCATCACGCGGCGGGCCTCGCCGGCCGCCTTCTCGAAGTGCGGCGGCCAGGGCGCGTCGGCGAGCCCCGAGGCCTCCTGGGCCGCCGCCAACGCCAGCAGGCCGGCGAGGTCGCCGGTGTCCTCGTCGATCGCGGCGTGGGCGTCACCGTTGGCAGCGAACCGCGCCGGGACCGTCGCCAGCGTGAACGCCGCCGGGTCGCAGCGCACCAGCTCGTCCCACGGCAGCGGCATCGACACCCGGGCGTCGGCGGTCGCGCGCACCGAGTACGCGCTCGCGGTCGTGCGGTCACGCGCGTTCTGGTTGTAGTCGAGGAAGACGCCGTGGCGCTCCTCCTTCCACCACTTGCTGGTCGCCAGGGTCGGCGCGCGCCGCTCGACCTCGCGCGCCACCGCGAGCGCCGCGCGGCGCACCTCGGCGAAGGGCCACGCCGGCCGCAGGCGGACCAGCAGGTGGATGCCACGCGAGCCGCTGGTCTTGCCCCACGCGCGCAGCCCGTGATCGGCCAGCACCGCGCGCGCCACCTCGGCGACCTCGACGATCTGCGGCCACGCCACGCCCGGCACCGGATCCAGATCGATGCGCAGCTCGTCGGGGCGGTCCATGTCGGTCTCGCGCACCGCGTGCGGGTTCAGATCGACGCACCCGAGGTTGACGATCCACGCCAGCTGCGCGGCGTCGTCGACCACGACCTCCTCGGCCACCCGTCCCGACGGGAACGTGAAGGTCGCCGTGCGCACCCAGTCGGGGCGGTGCGCGGGGGCACGCTTCTGGTAGAACGGTTCAGCCTCGACGCCGTCGGGGAACCGCTTGAGGATCAGCGGGCGACGCGCGATGCCGCGCAGCGCACCCTCGGCGACCGCCAGGTAGTAGCGCACCAGCTCGAGCTTGGTGATGCCGAGCCGGGGGAAGAACACCTTGTCGGGGTTGCTGATGCCGACCTCGCGGCCCGCGATCGTCAGCGTCTCGCGCTTGGCCGCCATGTGGGGAGGATACCTTGCCACCGCCGATCGGCGCCGAGTAGGCTGCGCGGCATGCGCTTGCCCGTCTCCTTCGCGTGCGTCGCCACGCTCGTCGCGTGCGGGACCACCGCGCCGCCCAGCAACGTCCTCGAGTGCGACGCCATCAGCGGGGTCGTCGCGTGCAACAGCTTCGAGGCCGTCGACCCGGCATGGACCACGCTCGTCGATCGCGGCGCGGTCGTGCTCGATGATCCCGACGCCGCCGACGGCGACCAGGCCATGCGGGCCACCGTCGCGGTCGGCGGGGGCAAGGCGGCGCTCACCCGTGGCATCGCGGTCGCCGATCATTACTACGCGCGCTTTTACGCCAACGTCCCGGCCGGCGCCGACACCAGCGGGCTCGCGCTCCTGCACTTGGGCGAGACCGCCGCGCCGTTCCTCGGCACCAACGTCGAGATCGCCGGCGGCATGCTCGGCGTCGCGGTGCAGAGCGCTGACGTCTACGCGTACCTCGCCCCGATGCCGCTCGGACGCTGGGTGTGCCTGGACTTCGAGCTCACCGTCTCCGATACCGCCGGCCACGTCACGCTCTACGCCGACCGCGCGCTCGTCGTCGATCGCGACGGCCTCGACACCCGACCCGCCGCCGGGATCGGCGACCTCGAGGTCGGCCTGGCCTACGTCGCGCCCGAGGCCACCAACGGCACCACCGCGCTCATCGACGACGTGGTGATCGCCCGCGAGCCCCTCGCGCCCTGTCCGACCCCGTGACCGCGACCGGAGCGGCCGTCGATCTCGGCGTCGGGCTCCCGCTATGGGCACGGCCGCCCCCGACCAGGTTTCCCGAGGCTCGACCTCGTCGGAGAACTTGGTAGCGTTGCTGCGATGTTCCTGGACCGCCTCGAGGGGCTCGTCGATCGAGCCCGCGCGACCCGCTGGGCCAACCTCGTCGTCGTCAACCTGCGCATCGCGATCGGCTTCGCGTTCGTGCCGGCCGGGCTCACCAAGCTCCTCGGTCACACGTTCACCGACCCCGATAACCGGGGCGCGTTCCACGACTTCCTCCACGGGTTCCACGCCACCGGCGGCTTCTATCGCTTCGTCGGCGTCCTGCAGCTGGTCGCCGCGCTGCTGCTGATGACCCAGCGGCGCGCCACGCTGGGCGCGGCCGTCGCGCTGCCCATCGCCACCGCGATCGCCGGGTTTTGCTGGAGCACGGCCCGGGCGCCCACCGTGGTCGTCACGACGCTGTTGGTGCTCGGCCTGGTCGCGCTGCTGGTGTGGGAGCTGCGGGCCTGGCGCCCCGTCCTCGATGGCCGGGCGCCCACCAGCTCGCCGCGCGCGTCGCTGCCGATCGACCTCGGGCCGTGGGCGTGGTGCGGCGTCGCCATCGTCGTCGCGTACCTGCTCCTGTGCCTGTCGGTGGGCGACGTCTATCGGCCGCGTCGGCCCACACCCGACAGCGCCGCGTATTACGTGCTTCCCGCGCTGCTGTTGCTGCCGCTGGCGACGTGGCTCGTCGAGCGCCGCCGACCGCGCTAGTTCCAGACAGCTGCCCGCTGCGAGCGCGCGTGTCCACAGCGCTGCGATCTTGGTCCATGGCTCGGGCCGCACCCGTGTGCGGCCGTAGCGAGCCGATCGCCCAGTCGAAACCTCGCGTCGCCGTCGCCACCGGCGGCGCGCGACCGCAGCACCTCTGTCGTCTCCATCCCCCGTCCCCTGGCGTCACACCTCGACGTGCCCTACCTCAGACCGGCTTGCGCCGAGTCTTCAGATGGGGCGGATGTTCTCGGCGCGCGGTCCCTTCGGGCCCTTGCCCTCGGTGAACGACACGGCCTGCCCCTCGCGGAGCTCCTCGAAACGGATGCCGTCGAGGTTGGACATGTGGAAGAAAAGGTCTGCGCCGGTGCCGGTGGCGATGAAGCCAAAGCCCTTGTCGGTGAGTCGCTTGATGGTGCCTTCAGACATAACAATCTCCTGTGCTCTCGGCGGAAACGGGACCAGAAGACCTTCTCCTGGCCCGCGTAACCGAGCCCCCTTGTAACCGCGAACCGCCCGCGTGTCGCGTCGCAAACTTCCTAAGAGTGTGCCGAAAACGAAAAACGGCGCCCGGGGAGGGCGCCGCTTCGGCTGTGACAGTACTCGTGATCCGTGACTCGTGACCCCAAAGGGACTTGAACCCTTGTTTTCGCCGTGAGAGGGCGACGTCCTAGACCGCTAGACGATGGGGCCAGTGCTCGTAACCGTGCAGGTTCGCGTAGTGACAGTCACCGGGGCGAGGGACGAATTCGCGACCGGGGCCGCTCTTGTCGCAGGTTGTGGCTGCGAGGTCAAGCGGCTGGTTCGGGGACTTGGATTCGAACCAAGATAGCCAGCTCCAGAGACTGACGTCCTACCATTAGACGATCCCCGAGGATCACCCGCCGGTGCGGGCGGAGATTGATTACTCGCTCGGCGCGGCGCCGTCAAGAGGCGCCGCCACGACGAAGACCCAGGTGACGCCGCCGACCCGGTAGACGTGCACCGCGGACCAGGGTGGCTGGGGCGCCAGCGCCAGGAACCGCACCACGTCGACGCCGGCGACCTGATAGGGCCCGAGGCGACGCACCAGCACCCCATTCTTGGCGAAGGCGCGCGCGAAGTGGTCGACGGTGGCGCGGAAGCCGAGGGCAGATCGCACGCGATCTCCCTCGACGCGGCTGCCGCGCGGCATGGCGGGCGGAGCGGCGGACGCGGTGCCAGCCAAGGCGACGGCCACGGCGAGGATCAGCGCGCGTCGCACGCCCCAGCATGCCACGTCGCCGCTTCGCAACCCTCGGTGAACCGGTCCACCCCGATCGCCGCCCGGACCGGCTTCGGCCCGTCGCTGGGCACCGGCCGTAGCTCGTGGAGCAGGTCGCTCGTGATGATCCCGCGCAAGAACTTGGCGAGGTACTCCGGCATGGCCGGGCACTCCTTGAGGCGGACCCGCTGCCGGAAGACCGCGATCGCGATGCCGCCGATCCCGGGCTCGACGGTCAGCACGTCGCCGGCGACGACGCGGCCGCGCATGCGCCAGCCCTCGAACGCGGCGTCCCGGTCGATGCGGAGGAAGGTCTTGACGTGCAGCTCGATCTCGATTCGATCCTGGGCGTCGATGGCAGCGCCGCCGGCGGTGAGCACGCTGCGCGCGCCCGCGGTCCACGCGTCGGACGGCGTGACCGCCTCGATGGGCGAGGCGCGAAAGAACCGGTTGGCGACTCGATCGAGGCCGTAGGTGACGACGGCGGGCGGGCCGGACGGGCCGCCGGGCCCGCCGATCGGCTCGTACCACGCGGTCGCGACCAGGCTCGACGACGGGGTGGCGTTGATCGTCACGACGCGATCGTCGACGGTGAAGCCGTCGAAGGTCTCGCCGCTGGGCATGCTGACGTTCCACAGCACGAACCGGTAGGCCTGCTCGCCGACCAGCATCAGCTCGGGGGCCTGGCCGGTGTCGCCGGGGCCGGCGCTGTTGTCGGTGTTGCCGTCCTCGAGCAGCTCGCCGGCCGTGGCGACCGCGGTGCCGAGGTAGAGGTCGTCGCCGCCGACCTCGATGGTGGAAGCCGGGAACGATCGGTACTCGTAGTGCAGGGTGGGCATGGCGGTCTCCTTGGTTTGCCTGGAGACGTCGACCGGGCACGATCTTCACGGGCCCGCCGCATGCCACGGCGTGTAACGCAGCTGTAACTTCTGCTAGGTTCCTCCGATGCGCACGATCAGCATTTTCATCGCAGCGGCAGCTCTCTCGTTGTCGGCATGCAAAAAAAAGAATGACGCGCCGGCGGCCGGCTCGGGCAGCGCGCCGGTGGCGACCCTCGCCGACGCGGCGATGCCGACGCCCACCGTCGATGCAGCGGCGCCAACGGAGGACGTCGCCATGGCCAACAAGGCCGGCAACTGTCCGGTCGCGGTGGCGGGTGCGGTCGGCGCCATCCTCGAGGACAAGGCGCATCCCGAGTCGGTCGTGCTGACCATCGTCGGCAAGGACGCCGCCGGCGCTGACACCATCCGCAAGCGCGCCGCGCACCTGGTCGAGGTGCAGGCCGCGCCCGACGCCCAGGTCAAGCACAGCGGCGAGGGCACCGGCGGCGGCGCCGGGAGCTGCCCGGTCATCACGACCAAGGACGTGACGATCGCGTCCGAGGAGATCGAGGGCGGCGTGAAGGTGACGATGACGCCGTCGGGCGCGATCACCGCCGCCGCGCTGCGCAAGGACGTCGAGGGACGCCTGGCCAAGATCGCCGACGTGAAGAACTTCAAGCCCACGGCGGGCTCGGGTGACGGCGGCGGTGCCGGCGGCGGCGAGGGCGATCATGGCGGCAACCACTCCGGCGACGGCGACGGCCACGGCAAGGACAAGAAGCCGGGCGACGCGCCGCCCACCGGCGAGACCGTGGTGCCGACTGGCACGGGCGCCGGCAGCCAGCAGTAGGCGCCTGGCGCTGGGCCGCGCGCTACGCGTGGATGACGGTGCCGGTGTCGCTGCCGCGCAGGGCCGCCAGCACGTTGCCGGGCTTGAGCCCGTTGACGATCTGCACTTCCTTGCAGAACCGCGAGCGCGGCATGTACTCGCACACCACCCGCTCGAGGACCAGATCGGGCAGGTCCAGCTTGCCGAGCTCGGCGACGCTGATGCGTGGGATGTGGGTCGCGGCCGGGTTCTTCTTGGGGTCGTCGGTGTACAGGCCGTCCTCGTCTTTGATGAAGATCGCGCGGCGCGCGCCCAGAAACTCCGCCGACAGGAACACGCCGGCGTCGGTGCGGTGGGGCGGGATCCGGCTGCCGGCCTCGCGCTTCTCCCAGTAGCCGAACGGCGGCATGCCGCTCATCACCGGGATGCAGCCGAGCTGCATGTAGAGCGGGAGCTTCTCGAAGTCGTCGGGGAGGATGTAGATGCCGCCGTGCTTGGCGAGCAGCATCTGCACCATGCGCGCGTTCTGCATCGGGATGTACTTGCCCAAGGTGGCCATCACGCCGACCGGCATCTCGAGCTCGCTGGCGATCGAGTAGATGTGGCGAGCCCGGGTGCCGCCGCCGACCAGCACCGCGACCTGGATGCCCTCGGCGCGGGCCGCGACGATCTCGTCGAGGATGGGAAAGAGCGCGGCGCGCCCGCGATCCATGATGCTCTGGCCGCCGATCTTGACCACGCGCACGTCGGGCATGAGCGCGATAGGCCGATAGTCCAGGTCGCTGCCGACCTGCGACAGGTTGGCGCTGGCCAGCGGGGACGCGATGACCTTGCGCTCAGCCACGGGGCGCCTCCTTGGTGATGACGGTGCCGACATCCTCGCCGCGGAGCGCCGCGGTGAGCTGACCGGGCACGAGGCCGTTGACGATCTGCACGCGCTGGAGGTTCTGGGCCTCCGACCAGGCGTGGAACAGCTCCTCGTCGAGGATGTTGGTGGGCGGCGGGTTGGCGAGGAGATCGGGCAGGCTGATGCGCGGGATGTGGCGCGCGTCGGCGTGGATCGCCGGGTCCTTGTCGAACAGGCCGTCCTGATCCTTCACGAAGATCAAGCTCTTCATCGACAGCACCTCGGCCAGCTGGAACACGCCGAAGTCGGAGCCGTGCATCGGCAGCGGACCATCTTTGGGCGGCGGCTCCCAAAAGTGGTACGGCGGGACCGAGATCGCGATCGGCAAGATGCCCGACGCGAAGTACAGCGGCAGGTCCCAGAAGTGGTCGCGCTGCATCGGCATCGAGCCGTGCTTGGACAGGAGCGCGTTGAGCAGGATGGCGTTGAGCTCCTCCATCGCGCCGATGAGCTGAGCGATCCCGCCGACCGGCAGGCCCAGATCGACGGCGATCGACAGCGTGTGGCGGACCCGGGTGCCGCCGCCGACCGCGAGCACCATCTTGCACAGGCGCTTGGCGGCGGCGATCTCGTCGACGATCGGCAAGATCGCGGCCTTACCGCGGTCGAAGATCGACTGCCCGCCGATGCTCACCAGGGTGACGTCGGGGAGGATCTGGAAGTCGCGACCGCTCTGGGTGCTCGACAGCACCTTGCGGTCCTGGAGCGACTCGCGCATGAGCTGCGACGTGATGTGCGTGCGGCCATCGCCGCCGACGAGCTTGGTCATGGAACTGCCTCGGGTGGTTGCGGGGCGTCGTCGTCGCCGCGCTCGAACGCGGCGAGCAGCGGGGCGGTGACGACGCCGGAGAGGATGCCGAACATAGCGTGGACGGTGAGGCCGGGGATGAGCACGGCGAACACGATCGCCGGCGGCTGCACGGCGAGCGCGACCAGCGTGATGGTGGCGAAGCGCCCCAGCGCGGCGACCAAGCCCAGCAACGAGTACGCGACGATGCGGCGGATGCGCCCGCCGGTGCGCCCGCCCGCGAGGCGGAAGACCACGCCGTAGAGTAAGTCGATGACCAGCCCGGGCGCGACGTGCTTGGCGATCTCGAAGACGCCGTAGCGGCCGTCGCCGAGGAGAAACGCCACGGTGCCCATGGTGAGGCCGGTGAGCGTGGCGCCGAAGCGGGTGCGGGTGACCCGGGCCGCGACGAAGTAGAGCGGGATGAGGACCACCCCCTTGTAGCCGGGCAGGAACGGGATGCCGGGGAGGATCTTCAGCGCCTTGACGCCCAGCATGGTCAGCGCGACCGCGGCGATGGCGGCGGCGTCGGCGGCGACCCGGGGCGGCAGGTCGGGATCGGCCTCGCGCAGGTGGGTCTCGACCCGGAACGAGTGGCGCTCGAAGCTGCTGGTGAGCCCGCCGACGTCGCCGCGGGCCAGCCGCTTGACCGCCTGCCAGAAGGTCCCGCTGCCGGGCTCGTTGCGACGGCCCCGCCCACCGCCACCACCGCCACCGCCACCGCCACCGCCACCGCCACCGCGTCGGCCGCTGCCGTCGAGGAGGAACAGCACGGCATCGATCGCCACCGCGGCCAGGCGTGGCATGCCGAGGCGGCGTAAGCCGTGCGCCAGCGCGCGAGCGTCACCGGCGCGGGCGACATGCGACGCCAGCACCACCGTGACGATGCGCAGCGCCATCGCCAGGCCGAGCTGAGCGCCCCAGGTGTTGAGGTCGACGTGGACCCAGCGCAGGTCGAGGGTCCACCAGACGTCGCGGGCCGGATCGTCGGAGAAGAGCGCGTAGCCCACGATGATCAAGGTCGAGATCGGCACCAGCTTCTTGAGCTGGCGCGCCAGCCGCGCGCCGCCCAGCCCGAGCCACAGCCACGCCGCCGCTATCGGCAGCGCCACCGCCAGCACCAGGTACCAGCGCGGCACGAAGAACACCGCCACCGCGATGCCGACCAAGAAGCCCACGCGCAGGCGCGGTCCGCCCGGGAAGCTCCGGGTCGTCGACGGCAAGTCGGTCAAGCGCGGAGGATGCCACTATCGCGCGGCGGGTCGCCAGCGCCGTCCGCGGCTCAGATGCCGCTGCACTCGAACTGGTACTCGATGGTCGCGATGTTCGAGGCGGCTTCGGTGCGGTCGGCCTCGTTGACCATCGCCGCGGTCCAGCTCTCCGGCTGGTCGACGGGCTCGAGTCAATGAACCGGTCGCGGCGTCGGGCCGAGGGACGCGGCAGCGAGGGCGCGATCAGGGCAGCATATGCGCGCGCTGGGCCACCGAAGGAATCTGGCAGGTATCGTGTTTTCCGAACAGCCGGTAGCGCAGCTTGGCGACCACCCAGTACATCGGGTCGAGGACGAAGGCAGGCACCCAGCGGAAGAAGTACAGCCAGCGCCAGGGTCGGGTCAGGTAGCGCGCGACGTGCATGAACACCTTGCTGCGCACGAACATCCGGTCGCCGTCGATGAGCACCACGCTCGACACGTCGGTGGGAAGGTCGGGAAACCGGACTCGCAGCGCGGCGGTGGTCTCGCCTTGCAGCGGCGCGTACCACAGCTGGTCGCGGTCGCGCTTGGTCAGCCACTTCACCGAGCGGTGGCACAGCCCGCAGGTGCCGTCGTACAGGATGATGGGCTGCGGCGTGGCAGGGACGGGCATGGCGGCGGGCTGCACCGTGGCCCAGAACCCTGCAAGAAAGTAGTCGGAACCGCTCGATCCGATCCGACTCCAGCACCGACCTCTCCGATCCGCCGACTCGAGCACCCCGCCGCCTTTCACACCTGCAAGCAGCCGCCTCGGCCCGCGCGCACGCCCTTGTCGAAGGGCCGCAATCGAATTCGGCTACCTTTCGCAGCCGGGCCGAGTTGCCGGCCCAGGATGAATTCGGCGACCTTCCGCACCAGAGCGATCCAGCCGTACCATCGGGCAGCCGGTGGGCGCGTCGAGCGGAAACCCAGCGCGCGGCTCGAGCCAGGTTGGCGTGGTGGGCCAGGTCTTTTTCTAGCCTGTCAGCCGTCGAGCGCGGCCTTGGTGCGTTCGTTCACGGTCGGTGGATCGAACTTGCCGCCCGAGGCCTTCATGACCTGGCCGACGAAGAATCCCAGCAGGTTCGTGCGCCCGCCCCGGTACTCGGCGACCTTGGTGGCGTGCTTGGCCATCACGTCGGCGAGGATGGGCGCCAGCGACTCCGCCGCGGCCGCGCCGACGACCTGGCGCAACCCGCGCGCGTCGACGAGCGCGACCGGATCGCCACCGTGGCGCACTAGCTCGGCGAGCAGCTCTTTGCCGACCGCAGCGGTGATGGCTCCACCGTCGATCAGCCCGACCAACGCGGCCAGCGCGCCGGCACCCAGCTGCGAGTCAGCGATGGGGGCGTCGCCCAGCTCGCGCGGCAGCTCGTTCACGATCCAGCGAGCGAGAGGGCGGCCCAGGGTCGGCGCGGCGACCAGCGCGGCCTCGAAGAAGTCCGACGTGTCGTGATCGCCGCTGAGGAGGTCGGCCTCCTCCTCGGGCAGCCCGGCTGCCAGTGCGCGGGCGTGGCGCGCCGTCAGCTCGGCGTCGCGCTCGCGGGCGATGGCGCGCTGCTCACGGCCCGACTTCTTGTCGGGGCGAGTCGCAGCCCGCGCCGTCTTGCCCTTCACGACCGTCGCTTCGGTGTTCGCTGCGACGGTCACGCTCAGGTGCACGGACCTGGTGGCTGCCGTCGCGTCGCGCAGCGTGATGACGCGGTTCCAGACCAGCGCGCCTGGCTTCGAGTCGAGATCCGCCACGAAGTAGCCCAGGCGCTCGAGCTGGACCTGCTCGGTCGCGGTGGCGGCGTAGGGCTCGAGCGTCGCGGCCACGATCTCGAGCGAGCGCGGGTTGAGCGCCTCGGCCAGATCCTCGACGGCGTCGGGGCGCGGCACCGAGAACAGCCGGTCGTAGAGCCGGACCTCGCACGGCACGCCGCGGGTCGCCGACACCCAGTGGATGACCCCGGCGATCTTGTCGGGCGCATCGACGACCGAGCACTTGAGCCCGATGATGTCGTCGCCGTCGCGCACGACCTCGTCGCAGCGGATGCAGCCGGCGTGGCGTAGGCGCACCACGCGGCCGGGCGCCAGGCGCTTCCAGCCGGCCGGGGCCGTCTCGGTGAAGTCATCGCGCTCGATATAGAGGTGCTTATCGAAGGGCACCTCGCGGCTGCCGCGGGCAGACTCGGGGTCGAGCTCCTCGGGGTAGAGCGGCGCGGTCACCATCGACGGGCCGTCGACGTTGGTGAGCGTCACCGGCAGCGGTCGCAGCACGCCCAGCAACCGCGGCGCGCGCCGGTTGAGGTCGTCGCGCACCGCATACTCGAGCTTGCCGACGTCGACCATGGAGTTGTGCTTGGCCACGCCGACCAGCTCGCAGAAGCTGCGGATCGCCTCGGGCGAATAGCCGCGGCGGCGCAGCCCGGCCAGGGTCGGCATGCGGGGATCGTCCCAGCCCGCCACCACGCCGGTCTTGACTAGCCCCAGCAGCTTCCGCTTGGACATCATCGTGTACTCGAGCACCAGCCGGGCGAACTCGTACTGGTGGGGCGGACCCTTCTCGGCCCGTCCGCCTAGCAGCGCCGGCAGCGGCGCCACCCCGGTCGCGGCGATGACCCAGTCGTACAGCTCGCGGTTGTTCTCGAACTCGAGCGTGCAGATCGAGTGGGTGATGCCCTCGAGCGCGTCCGACAGCGGATGCGCGTAGTCGTACATCGGGTAGATGCACCAGGCGTCGCCGGTGCGGTGGTGGTGGGCGTGGCGGATCCGGTACAGCAGCGGATCGCGCATCTTCATGTTCGCCGCGCTCATGTCGATCTTGGCGCGCAGCACGCAGACCCCGTCGAGCAGGGCGCCGCTGCGCATCTCGCGCAGGCGCGCCAGGTTGTCGTCGACGGTGCGGTCGCGCCAGGGGCTGGGCTTGCCGGCCTCGGTGAGCGAGCCGCGGTACTCCTTGATCTGGTCGTCGGTCAGCTCGCAGACGTAGGCCTGGCCGGTCTCGATGAGCCCCTCGGCCAGGCGGTACATCTCCTCGAAGTAGTCCGACGCGAACAGCACCCGCGACGGCTCGAAGCCGAGCCAGCGCACGTCGCGCTCGATCGACTCGACGTACTCGACCTCTTCTTTGGCCGGGTTGGTGTCGTCGTAGCGCAGGTTGCAGGTGCCGCCGAACTCCCGAGCGATGCCAAAGTCGACGCTGATCGCCTTGGCGTGCCCGATGTGCAGGTAGCCGTTGGGCTCGGGCGGGAAGCGGGTGGCGACCTGGGGGTGGCGGCCGGTGGCGAGATCGTCAGCGACGATCTGGCGGAGGAAGTCTTTCGCGCGCTCGCTGTCCGTCATCGCGGCGACAGACGTACCACGACCGGATCGCGCGGGTCAGGGCCGGTCGGCGGCGCCGCGCGTGCGCACCGCCAGATCGTGGAGCGAGATCCACGACGCCCCATCCTGCCGGGTGTCGGGGATGGTGTCGGCCGACGAGTCGATGGCCTCGATCTGCGAGATCATGCACTCCTCGAGCTGGGCGTCGCCCAAGGTCGACTCGGTGAGCTTCACGTTCTCGACGCGGAGCCGCTGGTTCTTCACGACCAGCGTGTACGTGAAGCGCGCGCTCGCCTTGGAGTCCTCGCCGTCGTAGCACGCGGCGGCGGCGTCGGAGAGCCGGAACCGCAGGCGGTCCTTCTTGTACTCGAGCCGCTCGGCAGCCTCGAGCTCGGGGTCGGCCGTCATCTCGACCTGCTTGATGAAGCGCATGGGCTGGCCCGGCTTGGTGAAGCTCACCGGCACCCGCGACCGCATGGTGTCGAGCGGCGACGCGGTGTGGATCGGCTCGCGGTCCTCGCCGGGGATGGGGACGTCGCGGTCGGGCGCGTGGCGGGGCTGGGGCGGCGCGACGTAGGCCTGACTGTCCTTGCCCGCCACCGCGGCCTGCGACGCGACCTTGGCCCGCGGCCCGCGGGGCCACAGCCACACCGCGAGCGCCGCGAGCGCGACCACACCGAGCACGAGGGGCCATCGGGAGCGCACAGCTCGTGATAGCGCGCGTACCTCGGGTGAGACAAGCACGAACCGATCGCTGTTACCCTGGGGTAACAGTCTCCACGTCTGTGGGTGTCACCTGGGTGCAATGCGCTCCAGGCCCGGCGATGACTGCGAAACTGATGGATCTTGCATGAGATCCCGCATGGCACGCCGCCTGCTTTGATCGGCACCGGAGGCTGACGTATGGCTCGTTCGACCCTGACTACCGCGCTCGTTCTTGCCCTCGGCCTCGCCGGCGCCGGCTGCGTCGGCGACCTGGATCCGGTCACCCCCGGCGATGACGACCCCGAGACCGCGCCCACCGCGCGTGAGCTGTTCGACCGCGAGGTCGACACCATCGTCCAGGGCGCGTGCTCGTCGTGCCACGCCAACCCGGGGCGCGCCGACGCGACGCCGAAGTTCATGGGCGCCGCGGTCACCACCGACAACTACACCTCGATCGAGGCCGAGGGCGTCATGCATGGCGCCTGGAACCCCAGCAACGCCCGCCTCCTCACGAAAGGCCTGCATGCCGAGGGCGGCGGCCGGGCCTTCACCGCTGCCGAGAACGGCAAGATCAGCGCGTGGCTGCTCGCCGAGGCCGCCGAGCGTCCGGTCGGCCCGATCGACCCCAACGCCGCGACCACGCCGACGATGGCGCTCGCCAAGTTCGCGGCCTGCATGACCGAGAGCGACTTCAACACCGCCAACGTCGGGGCCTGGGGCAACAAGATCACCAACAGCGGCTCGTGCGCGTCGTGCCACTCGCTGGGCGCCCAGTGGGTGTTCGCCAGCTCGACCTCGAGCGACATGTTCTCGGTGCTGCGCCACGAGAACTACATGCCGCCGTACTTCACGACCGAGGTCGTCGGCGGCAACCAGTACCGGGTCCGCGCCAACATCGCGAAGCTGTGCTCGCGCCGCAACGCCGAGGGCCACCCGGGCTACTCGTGCGGCACCACCGACGCCGACGCCCGTAAGCTCATCAACTTCGTCCAGCTCACCAACGACAAGCTGGCGACCTGTATCGAGCCCCCGGGCTTCTCCATCGACCCGCTGCCGTTCTGAGCTCCAGTCGTCTCGTTCGAACGCGCTGCCCTGACCGGGTGGCGCGTTTTGCGTTTCGGAGCGGTCAGAGCTGGGTTGGGGCTGGGGCGGTGGGCTGGGGGAACCAACCACCCCAACCTGGGACCCACGCCCCTCAGATCCAGGCGATCCCTTCGCTTGTAACACCATGACACAACTGAACTTTGGCGTGCGACAGTGATGGCACATCAACTGCTACATGGGTGTTACAGCAACCGAGTCCCACAGGAGCGCACGACCATGAATCGCATCACTCAAGCCGCACTCTTCGTCGCGATGACGATTCCGGCCACGGCGCTCGCCGCGGCGCCCAAGGACTACGACATCGCCTTCACGCAGGTTCACGACGGCGACAACGCCGGCCTGGGCCGCCCCAACCAGAACAACGACCAGCGCGGCGCCGGCGGCGAGCACTTCTCGATCGCCAGCATCCCCAACGCCCCCGGTGGCGCGCGCCTGGTGTTCTGTGGCACCGCCAGCTACACCGACATCCCCAACTCGCCGGTCGCCCACCGCATCCAGGTGCTGTGCGGCGCGTACCAGCTCGACCCCATGACTGGCCTCAAGGACGGCGACCTGTCCACGCCCAACGTCATGGAGCCCGAGTGGATCAAGTACGTCACCAACAACGACGGTGACGAGTACCAGAACGGCCACAAGCTGAAGGTCGTCCCCGTCCTCGGTGGCACCGCCTTCGCCGCCTTCTACGGCTTTGACCCGGACAACAACACCGACACCTGGGCCCAGGTCTACGGCGCCGACGGCACCATGCTCGTCGGTCAGACCAAGATCATCGAGAACAACAACGACGACCTCGGTGGCTCGCTCGACAAGTTCGTCCTCGAGGCCGACTCGTCCGACACCAGCGTCCTGGTCGGCGGCGTCATCGGCAACGGCAACGGCGATGACGACTCGTGGGCGTTCGGCGTCCGCATCGAGAAGTCCGCCGAGGGCTACACGATGCGCCGCACCTGGAAGCAGAACGTCATCCTCGCCGAGGAGCGGTCGCGCGCCGCCATCGTGCCGACCAACATGCCGGGCCGCGTCCTCTACTGTGGCACCGCCGGCGACAGCCAGCCGCCCAAGCTCGGCGTGCTGTGCGCGCTGCTCAACACCGAGGAAGGCAACGTCGGCAACCGCGTGGTGTGGAAGAAGTTCGTCGCCGAGCGCGAGGGCAACCTCTACAAGACCACCGGCGACGTGGTCCCCACGTACGACGCCAGCGGCAACCTGACCGACAAGTACATCGTGCAGTGGGTCCAGGTCGACACCTCGCAGCGCAACGGCCGCGAGAAGGGCATGACCAAGATCTTCCAGGCGCCCATCCAGATCAGCGACACCACGCTGACCATGCTGTCGACGCCGACCGACAAGGCCGTCAACTTCGGCGACCAGGCTCACCCGATCCTCGCGGGCGGCAACTACGGCGAGGGCGCCAGCGCCGGCCCCGCGACCTTCCTCATCCAGGGCTCGCTCGTCGACTCGCCGGCCGGCGCCGGCAGCATCTCGGTGATGCGCTTCAACCCCGCGACCAACGCGCTCGAGAAGGAGACCAGCATCACGCTCCCCGTGGCGACCGGTATGGGCATGATCTCGCAGAAGTTCGGTAACAACCCCAACACGCCCCAGGGTCGCAACCACCAGAACCTGATCACCATCAAGAACCCGGGCTTCGGCGTGGTGGGCGGCTTCAACCCCGAGGTCAAGGAGCTCATCGTGATGCCGAACACCGGCCCGACCCGCCGCCTCGACAACACGCTGTCGGACAAGGCCGGCCTCTCGCTCGTCCTCATCCCCTCGGTGAGCCAGACCGCCGCGTCGGGCGAGCCCCCGCTGCCCCCGGTTGCGCCGCCCGAGCCCACCGAGCCCGAGGATCCGAGCTCGTCGGGTAACGCCTCGGGTGGTTGCAACACCTCGGGTTCGCCCGCCGCCGGTATGATCTTCGCCCTGGGTGCTGCGGTCGCCATCCTGCGCCGCCGCCGCGCCGCCTGAGTCGTCTCCGCTCATCCTCGACCTTCCCCGCGAACGGAGAACGACCATGCGCCGCATCACTCTCACTGCCACGGCCCTCGCGACGCTGCTCGGTGCTGGCTGCGTCGGCGACCTGCAGCCGGCCGGTGACGACACCGGCGACGACGACCCCATCGTCGAGGCTTCGCTGGGACGCAAGAACTACGACACCAACGTGGCGCCGGTCATGGCGACCTGCGCGGGCTGCCACCAGTCGAGCGGTCCTGGCACCGCCTTCCTGGGCGCGCCTGGTGTTACCGACGACTACGCGACGCTGACCGAGGGTTCGTTCCGCGTCATCATCGGCGACTTCAACCCGAGCCAGGCGCCGCTGCTCACCTACGGCGCCAGCGCGGCCCACTCGGGCCCCGACCTCTCCACGGCTCAGGTCGGGCTGGTCGAGACCTGGCTGGTGCAAGAAGCGATGGACCGCGGCGTCGACATCTCGGGTACGCCCGACCCCGGCCCGGTCGGCCAGATCTCGTCGCGCCAGGCGCTCGCGAAGTTCGCGGCGTGCATGGTCGTGGGCGACTGGGACCTCAACGTCGGTGGCCGCACGATGGGCGACTGGAACGACAAGGGCACCAACAACGGCGAGAACTGCTCGAACTGCCACGCCGAGACCGGCGCCGGTGGCTTCTACACCAGCAACTCGTCGGCGACGATGTTCGAGATGAACCGCACCGAGCTGTTCATGCGTGCCTTCTTCACGACGAAGGCGGTCGACCCGAACAACCCCATGAGCGACTTCATGGTGATGCCGAACATGCCGAAGCTGATGGCCAAGGGCAGCGGCGACGGTGGCAACCACCCGAACTACAACGTGCAGGCCAACGACTCGTACTTCTTGCGGCTCCAGGCGTTCTACGACGCCACCCAGCTCCGGCTGGCGAACTGCACGGCGCCCGCGGTGTTCCCCACGCCGCAGTGACCGCACGGTGACTGGCCTCTAGGCTTGCGACTCGTTGCACCGCGCGCCACCTGAAAGGGTGGCGTTGCGGTTTTCGGCGCGCGCCACTACGACGCGACGCCCAGCCGCTGATGGAGCGGCGCGAGGAGGAGGCCAGGCGACGCGGGGAGAATCAGGGCGTCGCGGGCGGCAGCGGTTGGTCGCGATCCATCAGGTCGGCGGCCTCGTCGTCGAGGATGTACTTCTCGGGCAGCGGGTAGGCCTCCTTGACCTTGCCGTCGAGGAACTTCTCCATCGGCGCGCCGGTCCAGGGCGCCGGGACCTTGCCCTTGCTGAACAGCTGGAGCGCCTCGACGACGTCGTCGGTGCCGGCGACCAGGATCTTGCCCGAGGCGCCCTCGGCGGCGGCGACGTTGAACGTCTTGGGATCGAAGCCGGGGTAGCGCTCGCGCTGGTCGCGGTTGACCACGTCGGCGGCCGCGAGGTCCGCGGTCGCGATGCCGTTGGCCTCGAGGAGCGCGCCCAGGTTCCAGCGCGGCGTCGGGCCCGGCAGCTTGCCCGCGTCGCCCAGCGCGTTGCGCTTGAGCACCATCGCGAGGCGGCCGTCGAGGTAGATGCGGACGCCGCCGCGCAGCGGGGTGCCATGGTACGGGATGCCGCCGATCTCCTCGCCGTCGAGCATGAGCGAGTTCCCGACGTGGTCGACCTCGGGCACCGGCTTGTCGACGATCACCGAGATCGCGACGTAGCGATCGAAGGCGGTGTCGCGGGGCAGGCCGCGCGGCAAGAACACGCGCAGCTTCATCCGGTTCACGCCGGTCAGGTCGAAGCGCAGGCCGTCTTGGAACTTGCGGAAGTCGTCGCCGGGAATCGCGACCACGCCGCGGCCACCGTGGGCCACGACCATCTTCACCTTGGCGAGATCGACGCCGACCGCGCGCAGGTAGTCGGAGATGCGCCAGCGCTTGGTGAAGTACTTGAGCGAGCGCGGCCCGGTGCTGTTGGCGTCGAACGCGATGTCCTGCTCGGTCTCGGTCCACGCGACCGGCAGCCCGTCGGGCATCTCCGACTCGCGCAGGACGCCGACCGGCCGACCGTCGACGTAGACCCAGGCCTCCTTGAACATGCTGAAGCCGCCCTGGGGGCTGTCGTCGCCGGGGTCGCCGCCCTGCCACTTCTGGCCGTGCTCCTGGGCCGCGTCGAGCTCGACCGGCACGCCGGCGTCGGCGAGCGGGGCCGCGGCCACGACCGGCGGGGCCTTGTCCTTGTGCGACTTGCAAGCCGCGGCGAAGGGAATTGCGAGGACGAGGGCGAGCGTGGCCGCGCGATTTAACACGCGGGTAGCTGTAGCACCGAGCGTACCGCGGCGGCGGCGGCGTCCGGGGCAAACCGGGCGCTCCCGCTGGGGACGCCAGGTCCGGTCGGAGGACTGCAGTCCCAGCCACCTCGCCGAAGTGCGTGAGGAGACGATGGTTTCCTTCGGCCTCGACATTGCTTTACGATGACCTCATGCGCTGCTCGCCTTACCTGACTCGCCTCCTCGGTGCTTCGCTGCTGGTCGCCGCCGCCTGCAACGGGGAGGTCGCCGAGGACGATCCCGGGCCGCTCGAGAACGTGCTGTGCGAGGCGCCGATCACCGTGAGCGGCACGTTCACCAGCTCGATCACGCCGGCGCCGACCGCGGCGATGGGCTGCGTGCCCGATGGCCGCTGGACCATCACCGCCACCGTGCCGTCCAACAACGGCTGCTCGAGCGTCGACGTCGCGGCGCAGTACGTCTTCGACGTGGTCAACCTGACGCCGGGCTCGGAGCGGCCCAATCGCAAGGTCGAGCTGATGAGCCCGCCCGCGGGCGCCGAGGTCGACGGCGCGATCCACGCTGGCGGCAATGGCGAGTGCCTGCTGGGTGTCGACATCACGACGCCGGCCGAGACCGCCGGTCAGTTCAAGGTCGTGACGCTCAAGGCGTACATCGACGCGGTCGACGGCGGCACCCGCACGATCATGGCGAGCTCGGAGAGCAGCTTCCAGCTGTGGAAGCAGCACCCGTAGATTCTGGCAGCAATCAGGCGAAGTCGGGCGCGGCGGTGGCGCAGTACTGGATGGCGGAGGGAATCTCGAGCGGGGCGAGGCCGCGCCACAGCACCCACCAGGCCGCGTCGGCGATGCGGATACGCACCATGCCGTCGCTGTTCTCGCGGTACCACGACGTGATCGGGTTGTCGGCGCGGCTGCGCCAGAACAGCCGCGGGAAGTCGGCCTCCATCGCGCGCCACAGGTCGCGGCCGACGCCTTCGCCGCGCGACACCGTGCCGACCGCGAACTTCGACAGGTAGGGCGCGAGCGGGGCCGGCGTCACGAGGGCGGCGCCGCGATAGTCGTCGGCGACGTAGGCGGCGAGGATGGGCCGGGTCTCGAAGCCGGCGAGCAGCGGGCGACCAAACGACTGCTCGACGAGGGCGCGCAGCCGGGTGGCGTCGACGCCGTCCCAGCCGAGGTGGCGCGCGATCGCGCTGCCGCGCCGGACCAGGGTGCCGGCGCCCTTCACCGTGAACAGCTCGCGCAGCAGATCGAGCGGCGACGTGATGCTCACCGACAAGGTGGCGCGGCCGGGCCCGTCAGTGGCGGCGTCGGCCCGAGCCACGACCCGCGCGATCTGGCGCAGCAGCTTTTGCTGCTCGCTGGGCAGCGCGCCCGGCGCCAGGTAGCCGGCGACCTCGGTCGACAGATCGATGAGCGAGATGGCGCGACCGTTGGCCGGCACCAGGCCGCTGCGCCGGGTCACGAAGACCACGCGGCGGGTGCCGAGGGCGGCCGCCAGATCGGCGACCGCGTCGAAGCGCCGGTCGGCGTCGCCGTCATCGCGATCGATCACGCACAGCGGCAGCGCGCCGGCCGCGATGGCGGCGCGCACCTGCGCCGGATCGGGCTCGCCCAGGATGCGGGTCGCGACCGCGGGCGCGAGCGCGGCGGCCAGGCGCTCGGCGGCGCGGGCGGCCCCGCCCGGCTCGATCGCGCCGAACCCGATCACCGGGCGCAGGCCCAGCTCGACCAGATAGCGCAGCTCGACGGCGAGGGCGTCGGCGGCGTAGCGCACCACGGCGTCGGCGACGTGGATGATCGCGAAGCGCTCGGGGTGCTCGGCGCGGAACAGGTCGAGGTACTGCTGCGCCTCGGCCGGGCGCCCGATGCTGGTGAGGAAGCGCAGGACCAGATCGGCGGGGTCGGCCTCAGCCACGACGCGACGCCTCGTACACGCTGGCGAAGAGCTCGACCGCCCAGTCGAGGTCGGCGATCGTGACGTGCTCGTCGGCGGCGTGAGCCCAAGCGATGTCGCCGGGCCCGACCACGACCGCGCCGATGTCGGCGGCCTGGTAGAGCGCGGCCTCGGTCCAGAAGTCGAGGCCGACGAAGGCGGTCACGAAGGGCGCGATCAGCCCGCGCAGGATCGCGTCGTCGCAGCCGAACGGCGCGTGCTCGACCTGACAGGCCAGGGCGATGCCGGGATCGATTTCGGCACAGATCGCGGCGAGGCCGAGGTCCCAGGCGGCGCGGTCGAAGCCGGGCCAGGGCCGCAGCGAGAACGTGAGCGCGGCCCGGGTCGGGATGACGTTGAACGCGACGCCGCCGTCGAGGCCGGCGACGTTGACGCACAGGCCGTGCATGCCGGCCGGGCCCAGGTCGCGGTGCTCGCGGCCGACCGCGTCGAGGGCCAGGGCCAGGCGCGCCATGGTCACCACCGGCGCCGGCAGGTGGTCGGCCCGCGACGAGTGCCCGCCGACGCCACCGACGCTGGCGCGGTAGGCCAGGACGCCGCGGTGGGCGACCCCGGCGCGGCGCGCGGTCGGCTCGCACACGATCGCGCGCTCGACGCCGACCCGGTGGCGCGAGGCCAAGAAGGCGTCGACCGAGGCGGTGCCGTGCTCCTCGTCGCCCGAGAACAGCAGGCCGAGGTCGCGAGGCGCGCCGCGGTCGAGCGCGCAGATCGCGGCGGCGATGGCGCCCTTGGTGTCGGCGCTGCCCAGCCCCGAGATCGTGGTCGCGCTGCGCACCGGCGTCCAGGGATCGTGCGACCAGCCGGTGTTGGCCGGCACGGTGTCGACGTGGGCGTTGACGAGGGTGCGCGGCGTCCCCCAGCGCGCGAAGACGTAGCCGCCCGGGCCGCCCGCGGCGCGCGGGCAGCTCTCGACGACCACCTCGTCGGCGCCATGGGCGGCCAGCAGCGGCGCGACGAAGCGGCACAGCGCCAGCTCGTCACCGGCGTCCTCGGGACGCGCGGCGTGGTGGGTCGGCATGCGGACCAGCTCGCACAGCAGCTCGGCGACGGCGGACATGGGCGCCTTATCGCACGCGCGCGAAGGTCGGGTGACGTCCGATGGCGGCCAGGCCGGCGGCCAGGAGGGTCTTGCCGGGCTCGGTGCGGTGCCAGGTCGAGGCCCCCGAGGGGTGGGGCAGGGGCGCGACGTCGACCCGGTGGCCGTGCAGGATCGCGGGCACGATGCGGCCCACCACCTCGACCAGCTGCTTGGCGTCGGGGAGCACCTGGGCGATGGCCAGCTTGCCGACCGGGATCACCAGCGCCGGCTTGAGGATCGCGACCTCGGCGGCCAGGTGCGCGCTGCATCGCACGATCTCGTCGGGCGACGGCACGCGGTCGCCACCCTTGTTGCCCTTGCCCGGGAAACAGCGACACACCGCCGCCATGTAAATGCGCGAACGGAAGGCGGCCTCGTCGAGCCCGAGGCTGGCGAACCAGCCAAACAGGGTCTTGCCGGCGGTCCACGCGAAGGGCCGACCCAGCGGACCTTCGTGCGAGCCCGGAGCCTGGCCCAGCAGCAGGACCGGCGACACCACCGGCCCACCGCTCACGACCGGGCCGATCATCTGGGGACAGGCGTGACAGCCGCGTAGCTGCGCGACGTGCTCGGTGAGGACCCGCAAGCGGGCGGAGGCGGCCATGGCGCGGCGCACTATACGCGGCGACGCCCTCGGCGGTGACGCCGGCCCGCGCCACGATGCCGCCCTGCGTTGGCGGCGCGCGTGCGCTACCTTGGACCCATGATCGTGAGTCCCGCCGAGAACGTCGCCCTCATCCGCCGCGCGCTGGGTACCGGCTATCTCGAGCTTCGTCTCCAGCGGCTGGAGGTCAACGAGGTGCCCGAGCTGGCCAGCCGGGTGTCCGTCGAGGTCACCGAGAACGGCGTCGCGACCACGATCGAGGGCGAGGGGGTCGGCCCGGTCGACGCGCTGTGGGGCGCGATGGTCGGCCGATATGCCAAGGAGTACCAGTCGCTCAAGTCGATCCAGTTCGCCGGCTTCTCGATGTCGGCCGCGCTCGAGTCCAAGGTCCGCAAGGCCGGCCTCGACGCCATGGCGACCGTCGAGGTCGCGGTCGTCAACAGCGACGGTCGGCGCTTCGCGTTCTCCGACGCGTCGCGCTCGGTGACGTCGTCGGCGGCGCGGCTGGTCATCGCGGTCGTCGAGTACTTCGTCAACGCCGAGCGCGCCTTCGTGACCTTGTCGCACGCCCGCAAGGACGCGGTCGCGCGGGGCCGGGCCGATCTGGTGCAACGCTACACCGCCGAGCTGGCCGAGGTCGTGAAGAGCACGAGCTATGCGGAGGTGATCGAGGCGGTCCGCAAGGAGCTCGGCTGATCGCGAGTTGACCGAGCTGGGGCGTCAAGGCACCCTGGCCCGATGCAGCTCCGATTCGCGCTCACGCTCAGCTTGGCCGCCGCTCCGCTCGTCGCGTGCGGCGACAACAGCTCGCACAACCCGTGCCAGGACGCGACCGGCGCCTGCATCCGCCTCGATCCCGGCGCGACCGGCGAGGAGGTGCTCACCGCGTTCCTGCAGGCCCAAGACGGCGACACCATCGGCTTTGGCGCCGGCCGCTTCGAGCTCGATCGCGATCTCAGCCTCGCGGTGCCGGGCGTGACCCTGCGCGGCACCGGCTCCACCGACGACAGCGGCACGGTGCTGTCGTTCGCGGGCTCGAGCGGCGCCCAGGGCATCCTCATCACCGGCGATCGCTCGACGGTGGAGTCGCTCGCGATCCTCGACACCCCCGGCGACGCGCTCAAGTGGGAGGGCGTCGACGGCGTCATCGCGCGCGACGTGCGCACCGCGTGGAGCGGCGAGCCCAAGGCCGCCAACGGCGCCTACGGCATCTACCCGGTGCAGTGCCACAACGTGCTCATCGAGGACAGCGAGGCGCGGGGCGCGTCGGACGCCGGCATCTACGTCGGGCAGTCCGACAACATCATCGTGCGGCGCAACCTCGCCCACGGCAACGTCGCCGGCATCGAGATCGAGAACTCGACGCGGGCCGACGTCTACGAGAACACGTCGACCGAGAACACCGGCGGGCTGCTGGTGTTCTCGCTGCCCGGCCTACAGGTCCACAACGGCGCCGGGACCCGGGTCTACAACAACACGATCGTCAACAACAATACGCAGAACTTCGCGCCGATGGGCAACATCGTCGGCGACGTGCCGACTGGCTCTGGCATCATCTTGCTGGCCGGCCACCAGGTCGAGATCTTCGACAACCGCATCGAGAACCACAAGAGCTTGCAGATCGGCATCGCCGGCTACGGCCTCACGACGCGGCCGTTTTCCGACCCGATGTACAACCCGTACAGCGACGCGATCTCGATCCACGACAACGTCATCGTCGGCGTGCCGACCATGCCCGACGGGCCGCTCGGGTTCCTGGTGGTGCAGGGCATGATCGAGCTGGGCCAGGACCCGGCGGCGATCATGGTGCCGGCGGTGATCTGGGATGGCGACGCCGATCCGACCAAGGTCGGCGGCGACGGTGAGCTGATGGCGCAGTTCAAGATCTGCGTGAAGAACAACTCGATCACGACCTTCGCTAACCTGCACGTGCCGCTGGGCGCGGGCGAGGTGCCGACCAGCGACGCGTCGCCCCACGCCTGTGACCTGCCGGCGATCCCGGCGGTGATCCTGCCGTGACGCAGCGCCTCGCGATCGCGGTGGGGCTGGGCCTGGCGTGGGCCTGGGCTGCCGGCTGTGGCGGTGACGACGGCGCGAGCCAGCCCGACGCCGGCGTCGACTGCGACGTGCCGCCCGGGACCGGCCCGACGATGCCGGCGACCGGCCTGTGCAAGCACCTGTCGAGCTACCGGATCTTCGACGATCTCCCGGCGCAGGCCGCCGCGGCGGCGCTGCATCCCTTCGACCTCGCGACGCCGCTGTTCTCGGACTACACCGACAAGCACCGCTGGCTGTACGTGCCGGCGGGCGCGACGATCGCGTGGCACGACACCGACGCCTTCGACCTGCCGGTGGGCTCGATGCTGGTGAAGACCTTCGCGTACCCGACCGACCGGCGCGCGCCGGCCGCGGGCCGCCAGCTCCTCGAGACTCGGCTGCTGCTGCACCAGGCGACCGGTTGGACCGCGGGCACCTACGTCTACGGCGACGACCCCGCCGACGCCGACCTGAAGATCGCGGGCGCCACCATCGACGCCAGCTGGATCCACGACGACGGCGCGGCGCGGACCAACCGTTACGTGGTGCCCAACACCAACCAGTGCATCAACTGCCACGGCGAGCACAGCGACGCCATGACCCCGCTCGGGCCCAAGGCGCGCCACCTCAACCGCGACGCGGTCGATGGCAGCGGCAACCAGCTGACCGGTTTGATTTCGGCAGGTATCCTGGTGGGCGCGCCCATCGACCCCACTGGCTGGCCGCGAGACCCGGCGCTCGAGGACCAGACCGCGTCGCTCGAGGCCCGGGCCCGGACCTGGCTCGACATCAACTGCGCGCACTGCCACAACCCGCGCGGGGCCGCCCGCACCTCGGGGCTCGACCTGTCGATCGACCAGCCCGACCCCGGCCTGTACGGCGTGTGCAAGACCCCGGTCGCCGCCGGCCCCGGCTCGGGCAGCCTGCTCTACGACATCGTCCCCGGCAAACCCGCCGACTCCATCCTGGCCTTCCGCATCGCCGGCACCGCCCCCGAGATCCGCATGCCCGAGCTCGGCCGCAACCTGGTCCACGCCGAGGGCCTCGCCCTCATCGAGGCCTGGATCTCCGCCATGCCCGCCGTCGACTGCAACTGAGCTTCGGGCAATCGCGATCGTGGCCTACGACGCGGCGACCGGCGGCGCTTCGAGGCTGATGCGGCCGATGAGGCCGCCGCGGAACTCGTGGACCAACAGCTCGGAGGCCTTGTGCAGATCGACGATGCCGCCGGGCAGGAGGCAGCCTCGGCGGCGGCCGATGTCGCGCAGGACCTCGTCGGCGGTGTCGGCGAGGGTGGGGAGCTTGAAGCGGGCCTGCACCTGCTCGCCGTAGTGCGCGCGCAGGTACTCCAGGCCAAAGAGCGCGATCGTGAGGTAGTCGATGGCGGTGTCGGGGATGCCGCCGCCGAAGGCGAGGCGAAAGGCGACCCGCTCGTCGGTGATCTTGGGCCACAGCAGGCCGGGGCTATCGGTGAGGATGGTGCCGGTCGGCAGCGCGACCTTCTGCTGGCGCTTGGTGATCGCCGGCTTGTCGCCGACCTTGGCGATCACGCGATCCATGAGCGTGTTGATGAGCGTCGACTTGCCGACGTTGGGGATGCCGCAGATCAGCGCCTTGACCGGGCGCCCCGGCGACGACGTCAGGCCCAGCCGCTTGAGGTGCTCGGCGAAGCGCGCGCGCACCTCGCCGGCCTGCTTGGTGGTCGACGCGAAGGCGAGCACGGTGTCGCTCTCGAAGTAGCGCAGCCACGCGGTCGTGCACGCCGGATCAGCGAGGTCGGCGCGCGTGAGGATCTTCACGCACGGCGTGGCGGCGCGCAGCTGCGTGATGACCGGGTTCGCGCTCGCCGCCGGCATGCGGGCGTCGAGCACCTCGACGATGACGTCCTGCGACGGCATGAGCTCGGCGAGCTCGCGCCGCGCCTTGGTCATGTGTCCGGGATACCACTGGAGCGACAAGCGCCTTGTTCTACCCCACAGATCCGCGCCAAGGTCCTGGCATGGACGAGATAGCGCGCGATCCGCGTCGGTGGCAGCAAGACGGCTGGATCGCGCAGGTCCTGAAGAACGAAGACGATGACGGCTGGGCGGTGTCGATGACCCGGGTCGGTGATGACGAGCCGGCGCTGGTCGGCCCGTGGACGATGGGGCGCGACAAGCGGAACCCCAAGCCGCTCGATCACCCCGCGTTCATGACGCTGGTGAAGACCGCGAGCGAGGTGCTCTTGCGCCACCAGCAGGCCGCGCGCGCCCGCATGCACAAGACGCTCACCTTCACCGACGATCGCGGCCAGCGCCTGCGCGCCGACTGTGACCTGGCGCCTGACGACGACGACCCCCACGCCATCGTCACGATCACCGACGACGCCACCGACGAGCAGCTGCGCCGGGGCCGGGTCAGCCCGCAGTGGAAGCTCACCGCCGCGACCGCCCAGCGCTTCGCCCGCACCGGCGAGTAGGTGATGCGAGCCGCTCGAGCGGCACGGGGGGCCGCTCGACAGCTCAGCGTTGCATGGCGCGGGCGAGGTCGGCGTCGAGCGTCGAGCGGATGAGCTCGGCGGCGACCTGGCGGAGGCGGGCCTTGGTGCCGGCGAAGGCGGCCCGCGACAGGCCGGCGAGGCGGGTGGCCTCGGCCAGCGCGGTGGCCGCCAAGTCATCGGCGGCGACGACCCGATCGAGGTAGCCGGCGGCCTGGGCCTCGGTCGGCGTGTAGATCTGCGCGAGCAAGGTCGCCCGCGTGAGCTCGGTTGGCAGCAGGCGCGCGCGCGCCAGCTCCATCGCCAGCGTCGGCACCGGCAGGCCGATCGCGACCTCGTTGAGCCCGACCTTGTAGGCGCCGTCGGCCGAGATGCGGAGGTCGCCGGTGAGCACGACCAGCGCGCCGCCGGCCAGCGCGTGTCCGGTCGACGCGATCACCAGCGGCAACGGCAGCTCGAACAGGCGCAGCAGCACCGCCGAGCCGGCGCGCAGGAGCGCGATCGCCGCCTCGGGGCTGCTCATCATGACCCGGAGATCGAAGCCGGCGCAGAAGCGATCGGGGCGGCCGGTGAGCACGACCGCGCTGGCCTCGGCCTCGGCGCGATCGAGCGCGGCGGTGAGCGCGGCCAGCATCGGCTCGGACAGCGCGTTGGCCTTGCCGTCGTCCATCGTCAGGAGGGCGACCTTGCCGGAGAGCTCGTAGCGGACGATCGGTTCGGGCATCGGCCGACCTTACGCGTTGCAGAGCCCGGCAATCGACGGCATCGGGTGAAAGATCGGCGGCGATGACGTCACCCAAGAGTCACGCTCGGCTGCGGGCGTGCTCTATCCGATCAGGAGTCGACATGCGGGGCAAGGCAGAACCACGGGTGGTGGAGACCGACACGGCCAGCGACGACGCGCTGATGGTCGCGCTCGATCCGAGCCTCGGCATCTTCGCGGGCGTCGACTCGCTGGTCGCGCCCGGCGCGGGGCTGCCGGTGGGCGTGCGCGGGCGACTGGTCGGCACCGTGTTCGCGTGGCCGCGCGAGGTCTACGGCCGCGGCGGCGGGGCCGGTGACGCCTTGGTCAGCGTGGTGAGCGCCGCCCTCGAGCAGCTCGGCCTCGACAGCCTCGACGGCAAGGGCGACGTGCCCGGCATCCGCATGGGCGTCGGCACCCGCACCACGATCGACGCCGCGACCGTCGTCGATCTGGCCGGCGTCGGCTGCGCCGCCGAGCTGTCGAGCGCCAGCGAGCACGCGGCGCTCGAGGCCTGGGAGCGTCGGGCGGTGGCTCGGGCCTGGGCCAGCGGCGATCTCGACGTCCGCCTCGACGATCGCGCCGAGCCGGCGGCGATCGGGCGCATCCTCGACTGGCACCGCGGGCGGGGCTGCCGCGTGGCGTCGGTGCTCCTCGAGCGTGGCCCACCGGTGGTGGCGTGCATCGCCTCGCCGGTCGATCCGGCGGCCCCGGCGCTGGTCGGCGTGGCGGCGGCGCGCACCGGCGGCACCGCCTGGCGCGCGGCGGCGATGGAGCTGCACCAGGCCTACCTGGCGCGCTGCCTGGGCGCGCGGTCACTCGACGTGCGCGGCAAGCGCGGCGAGGATCTGGTCGGCCGCGTCCTGGGCGCCAGCCGCGATCACGCGATCGACCGCACCGCGCTCGACGCCGCGCTGGCGGCGACCCGGCGCTCCATCGATCCGTCGTCGATCGTGGCCTTCGCGCGGGCGATCGAGGCGGTCGCGGTCGAGGTCACCACGCCGGTCGCGGCGCGCCTGGGCCGCCGGGTGGTGGCCGCGGTGCTGCCCGAGGCCTGACCCGACCCGCCGGTCAGGCGCGCAGCGGGCGGCCAGCGTCGGGCCCAAGCCCAGCCACCAGCCGCACCTGGGTACCCGCGGGGGGCGGGCGAGGCGGATCTGCCGGTCGCGCATCCACGAGTGCTCCATCGGGGTGCAGACCCGACCCAGATCTTGGTGCAGCCCTGCGCATCGGGGATGAGCGCCGGTGCACGATCCTGCACCGGGATCCTGTGGCAAGCGCAAATCCCCGGGCCTGGTAGTATCCCCGCGCTCATGACCGCGGATGTCCTCGCCCTGTCAGCGTCCCTCAGCTTCGTCGACGAGATCTACGAGCGCTACTGCGCCGATGCGTCGTCGGTCGATCCCAGCTGGATCCCGTTGTTCGACGCGCGCGCCGGCAAGGCCAACGGCGCCCCGCCCGGCGTGGTCGTGCCCAACGGCGCGAACGGAACGCCCAAAGACGGCGTGACCGAGCTGCGCTCGCCGTCGGTCGCCGCCGCGGCCAGCAACGGTCACCGTCCCGGGAGCGTCACCCTCGCCCCCGCGGTCGCCACCGCGTCGGCCTCGGTGTGGCCGCTGGTCAACGCCTTCCGCAGCCGCGGCCACCTCGCCGCCGATCTCGATCCCCTCGACCTCCTCGAGCGGGTCCGGGTCTCCGAGCTCGATCCCGCGACCTGGGGCTTCGACGCCAAGACGATCGACCGACCCATCGAGCCCACCGGCGTCCACGGGCTCGAGCGCGCCACCGGCCGCCAGCTGGTCGAGTTTCTGCGCGCGACCTACTGCGGCACCGTCGGCGTCGAGTTGGCGCACATCGACTCGCCGCCCAAGCGCAGCTGGCTGTCCGAGCGCATGGAGACCCGCACCACCCGTAGCCCGGCGGTGAGCGTGCGCAAGCGCATGCTCGAGCAGCTCATCAACGCCGAGGGCTTCGAGCGCTTCTGCCACGTGAAGTACCCGGGCACCAAGCGGTTCTCGCTCGAGGGCAGCGAGGCGCTCATCCCGCTGCTGGATCTAGTCCTCACCCACGGCGCGCGCCTGGGCAGCATCGAGGCGGTGATCGGCATGGCCCACCGCGGTCGCCTCACCGCGCTCGAGGGCATCATGCAGCGGGCCGCCCGCGACATCTTCGCCGAGTTCGAGGACATCGAGCCCCAGGCGATGTCGGGCGGCGGTGACGTGAAGTACCACCTCGGCTACTCGAGCGACCGCATCGATCCGCTCGGCAACGCGGTGCACCTGTCGCTGGCCTTCAACCCCAGCCACCTCGAGGCCGTCGACCCGGTCGTGGTCGGCCGGGTCCGCGCCAAGCAGCGGCGCCACGGCGATCTCGAGCGCCGCAAGGTCATGGGCATCCTGGTCCACGGCGACGCCGCCTTCGCCGGGCAGGGCCTGGTCACCGAGGTGCTCCAGCTCCACAACCTGGCCGGCTATCGCACCGGTGGCACCGTCCACATCGTCGTCAACAACCAGGTCGGCTTCACCGCCTCGCCGCTCGAGACCCGCTCGACGCCGTACTGCACCGACGTCGCGCACATGATCCAGTGCCCGATCTGGCACGTCAACGGCGAGGACCTCGACGCGGTCGCCGATGTCGTCGAGATGGCGATGGAGTACCGCGCCGACTTCGCCAGCGACGTCGTCATCGACCTGTACTGCTTCCGCAAGTACGGCCACAACGAGATGGACGAGCCCGGCTTCACGCAGCCGGTCATGTACGAGCGGATCCAGAAGAAGCCGTCGATCGTCGAGACCTACGGCAAGCGCCTCATCGCCGACGGGGTGGTCACGCCCGACGACGTCGTCGCGCTCACCACCGCGCGCAGCCAGCAGCTCGACGGTGAGCTCGCGATCGCGCGCTCGTCCAAGCAGCGACCCACGCCGGCCGCGCTCGGCGGGCTGTGGCGCGGCTACGTCGGCGGCGTCGCGGCCCAGGTGCCCGACGTCGCGACCGGCATCCCGGCCGAGAAGATCGCGATCATCGCCGAGCGCATGACGACCTTGCCGGAGGGCTTCACCGCGCACCCCAAGATCGTGCGCCTGCTCGAGCAGCGCGCGCAGATGGGTCGGGGCGAGCGTCCCATCGACTGGGGCATGGCCGAGATGCTGGGGTACGGCTCGCTCCTGGTCGAGGGCCACAACGTCCGCCTCACCGGCCAGGACTGCGGGCGCGGCACGTTCAGCCACCGCCACGCCATCTTGACCGACGCCAAGACCGGCATGGACCACCTCGTGCTGGGCGGCCTCGACGCCGAGCAGGGCGTGGCCCGGGTCTACGACAGCCCGTTGTCGGAGGCCGGCGTGCTCGGCTTCGAGTTCGGCTACTCGCTCGACTTCCCCGACGCGCTCGTGCTGTGGGAGGCCCAGTTCGGCGACTTCGCCAACGGCGCCCAGGTGATCATCGACCAGTTCATCACGTCGTGCGAGGACAAGTGGAACCGGCTGTCGGGCCTGGTGATGCTGTTGCCCCACGGCTACGAGGGCCAGGGCCCCGAGCACTCGAGCGCGCGGCTCGAGCGCTTCTTGCAGCAGTGCGCCGAGGACAACATCCAGGTCTGTCAGCCGACGACGCCGGCCAACATGTTCCACCTGCTGCGCCGGCAGGTGAAGCGGCCGTGGCGCAAGCCCCTCATCGTCATGACGCCGAAGAGCCTCTTGCGCCTGCCGGCCGCGACGTCGACGGTGGCCGACCTCACCTCCGGCAACTTCCAGCGCGTCATCGCCGACGGCGTGGTGGTGCCCGAGGCCGCGCGCCGCGTGCTGTTGTGCACCGGCAAGATCTACTACGAGCTCGTCGAGGAGCGGAAGCGGCGCAACGACACCGTCACCGCCATCGTGCGCCTCGAGCAGCTCTACCCACTGCGCCCCGACTACATCACCGCGGCGGTCGCAGGGCTGTCGGCCGAGGCCGACGTGGCGTGGGTCCAGGACGAGCCCGGCAACATGGGCGCGTCGACGTTCATCGTGCCGCGCCTGGCCCAAACCCTGGGCCGCGCGGTGCGCTCGGTGCATCGCGACGACAGCGCCAGCCCGGCCACCGGCTCGCACAAGGCCCACGGCCTCGAGCTGGCCCGCATCTTTGGCGCCGCCTTCGACCGCGTCGGCTGACCGCCAACTGGGTAGTCGATCGACAACGCCGTTGCGATCACGTGCGGCCGCAGCGCGCCTGAAGCGAGGCAGTGCGCTGGTCCGGCGCTTGCTGTGAGTGCCGGGCATGAAGCGATCCAGACTGGCATTGATGGGGGCACTGGCAGCGTGTGGTACTGACGGTCTCACGGAGGCCCAGACGCGTCTGCGCGATGCTTTCGTCGACACCCAGGAGGTGACGGTCGGCGGGCTAAGCGGCGACGTCGACCTCGCGCTGCGCGCCGATGTGGTCTACGGCGCGGACCTCTACCGCATCGTGCAGATCGATCGCGCGACCGGGACGGTGGACGAGCTGCTGGGTCGCGCCGACGCGCGGCAGGTGATGGAGATTGCCGCCGACGACGCCGCGGTGTACGCGATCGTGGCGTCGCTCGAGGGTGTGCGCCAGCTGGTGCGGGTCAGCAAGGCGGGCGGGAATCTGGCGGTGTTGTACGCGGCACCCGACGACCAGACCTCGCTCGAGTCGCTGGTGGTTCATGACGGCACCGCCTACCTGGTCCGGTTCGCCGCCGCCGGCGAGCTGGTCGCGATCGGCGGCGATGGTGAGCTGCGCGTGCGCGCCGCGCTCCCCGCGCTGGCGCTGACCAGCATCGTCGCGGCGACCGACGGCATCTTCTACGGCCTGGCCGATGGCTCGCTGGCCCGGCTGCCATACGACGGCGGCGCGGCCGCGCTGGTGCCCACGGGCGCCCACCGGCTCGCGTACGATCTGGCGAGCGACGCGACCGGCGTCTACTGGAACGCCAGCGACGACGGGGCCGCCCCGACGAAGCCCTTGGCGCTGTATTTCCTGGCCACCGGCAGCGCGACGCCGGTCGAGCTGGCGCCCGCGGTTCCACGCGCCGACTTCGCGGTCAACGATCTGGGCTTTTACTGGTCGGGCTACCCCGAGCGGAGCGTTCGCGCGTTGGCGCGGGCCGACGTCGGCAGTGGCGACTTCGCGGTGCTGCCCACGCACAATCTGGTGTTCAAGCTCGCCGTCGACGACGGGGCCATCGTCTACGCCAGCAATGATGCCGACAGCGACCTCGGCGACCTCGAGCTGCACGTTGTGCCGCGCCGTCGATGAGCAGCCGGGTCGTGGTCGCACCTCGTGACGCGGCCGAGCTGAAGGCCGTCGGCGTTGCGGCGAGCCCGAGGGTGTCCGTCGCTTGTCGTGATCACCGAGGCCGACGAACACGACCGCGTCACCTCCGAGAGAAGCGAGGCGTGGCCGCGCGAGGCGGATCGCGAGCGCCCCCGTAGTCGAGCGACGAAGGCGTCGTCTCGTACGTCGAGGAGCGAGCGAGGAGGTAAGGGCCCGCGAGTGGACAAGTCGATCGATGATCGCGGTCGAGGCGCCCGGAGGGCAAGGCGGCGACGGTGAGGACCGCAGGGGAGCATCCTCGACCGATGTGACCCGAGGACCGGAACCGGCAACCCAGCCAGCCGGGATGGATCGGCCGCGAGAACGGTCGACTTGTTCATGCGCGGGCCCTAAGCCGCGAGGCGCCCGCGCCGCCGCGCCGCAGCCCCCGAGGTGGGTGACGCAGTAGTGCTAAGCTGCCGCCCATGGCAGATCTGGTTGTCCCTGCGCTGGGCGAGTCGATCACCGAGGCGGTGATCGCGCGCTGGCTAAAGAACGTCGGCGACGCGGTGGCGATCGACGAGCCCCTGGTCGATCTCGAGACCGACAAGGTCACCGTGCAGCTGCCGTCGCCGGTCGCCGGGACGCTGGCGACCCAGAACGCCGAGGTCGGCGCGACCGTCAAGGTCGGCGACGTCGTGGGCGCGATCACGGCTGGCGCGGTCGCCGCCAAGCCCCCCAGCGCGGCCCAGCCGACCGCCGCCGCCAAGCCGACCGCCGCGTCGCCGGCCGCCGCGTCGCTGGCCGCCGCGTCGCCGGCCGCCGCCGCGCCGGTCCCGGCCGCGAGTCCGGCGCCGCCGCCCAAGTCGACGCCGACCTCCGCGAGCTCATCGTCGACGAGCCCGGCGCCGACGAGCTCGTCCGCCGCGACCACCCGCGCGCCGGCCGGTGGCGTCGCGACCCTCGACGAGGACGCGCTGCTTCGCCTCACGCCGTCGCAGCGCCGCACCGCGCGCGAGCGTGGCGAGCTGCCGGCCGAGCCCGCCGCGGCGGCCTCGGTGGCCGCGCCGGCCCACGCGCCCGCGCCGGCCCACGCGCCCGCGCCGCGCCCCGAGCCGGTCATTCGCGAGGGCGACGAGGTCGTCACCATGTCGCCGCTGCGCAAGCGGATCGCCGAGCGCCTGGTCCAGGCCCAGCACGAGTCGGCGTCGCTCACGACCTTCAACGAGGTCGACATGACCGCGGTGATGGAGCTGCGGGCCCGCCACAAGGACGCCTTCGAGAAGGCCCACGGCGTGAAGCTCGGCTTCATGTCGTTCTTCGTGAAGTCCGCCGTGGCGGCCGCCAAGCTCTTCCCCGGCGTCAACGCCGAGGTCGCCGGGGACCGCATCATCTACAAGAAGCGCTACGACTTCGGCATCGCGGTGCAGACCCCCAAGGGCCTGGTGGTCCCGGTCCTGCGCGGCTGCGATCAGCTCGACTTCGCCGGCGTCGAGCGCGGCATCGGCGCGCTCGCCGACAAGGCCCGCTCCGGCAAGCTCGCCATCGACGATCTCACCGGCGGCACGTTCAGCATCTCCAACGGCGGCATCTACGGCTCGATGATGTCGACGCCGCTGCTCAACTATCCCCAGACTGGCATCTTGGGGATGCACAACATCGTGAAGCGCGCGATGGTCGTCAACGACCAGCTCGCGGTGCGCCCGGTGATGTACCTCGCGCTCACCTACGATCACCGGGTCGTCGACGGTCGCGAGGCGGTGTCGTTCCTGGTCGCGGTCAAGGAGCGGATCGAGTCGCCGGACCGGCTGCTCTTCGGCCTGTGATCGCGCGCGCGACGTAGCCGGCCAGCGCCGCCAGGCCGGTCGCGCCGGCGACCACCGCGGCGAGCGGGGCGCCGGGCAGGCCCAACCCCAGCAGCCCGAGGGCGACGAACTGCGCGACCGTCGCCAGCTTGCCCAGGGGGCCCGCGCGAAAGTCGTGACGCCAGCCCCGATGGCGGGCCAGCGCGAGGCGATACGCCAGCGCGAGCGGCACCAACACCAGCTCGCGCGCCACCAGCGCCGCCACGATCCACCAGGGCGGTCGGTCGTGGGCGACGATCGCCGCCAGCACGCCGACCACGAAGAGCTTGTCGGCGAAGGGATCGAGCCACGCGCCCAGCCGCGAGCCACCCGGCCGCAGGCGGCGCGCGACCCAGCCGTCGAGCGCGTCGGAGATCACCGCCAGCCCGAGCACGATCGCCATCCCCACCGGCTCGCCGTAGGTCAGCCAGAACAGCGCGGCCAGCGGGATGCGGACCAGCGTGAGCGCGTGCGCGACCCACATCCGACCAGCCTAGCGCGGCCCGCGCGTCGCGCCGCGCCGGCCAGCCGCGCGCCCGGGAGCGCGCTACCAGCGCATCGCGCGCACGGTGGTGCCGGTGCCGATGGCGTCGTCGCCCAGCCGCGCCGCCCCGTCGCTGCCGATCGCGATCGCCCAGGTCGTGGCGTCGGCCGCCAGCGCGTGGACCGCCGCCACCCCGCCCGCGTGGACCGGCACGATCGTCGCCGGCCCGCTGGGGGTCGCGATCACGATCATCGGATCGTCGCCGCCGGCGGCGACCAGCTCGCCGAGGCGGCCCGCGAACCAGCCGGTCGCGACCACGGTGTCGCCGTGCGCCACGATCGCGGTGAGGCCGTCGAGGTCGGTGCCGCCGACCAGGAACGCCGCGCGCACCGCGCCGGCTCCGTCGAAGTAGGCGACGACGCCGTCGGCCGCGCCCTGCACGTCGAGGCGGCGGCCGGCCACGTCGGCCGCGCCGCGCACGGTGCCGGCGATCGCGAGGCCGTCGGCCGTGACCGCTACGCCCGCGCAGCTGTCGCCCTCGTCGCCGCCGAAGCTGCGGATCCACGCGACCCGGCCGTCGGCGCTCAGGCGGGCCACGAAGCCATCGGCCGCGGGCGGGCCCGGGTACAGCGCGCCGAGCTCGGCATCGACCACGGTGGCGGCGCCGGTGTACGTGCCGGCCAGCGCGAGCCCACCGTCGGGCAGCGCGGCGATGCCGGCCACCGCGTCGGCGTTGCCGCCGCCCAGGCGTTGCAGGCTCGCGACCGTGCCGTCGGCGCCGAGCCGAGCCCAGAAGCCGTCGGTGTTGCCGGCGCTGGTGACCACGCGGTCACCGACCCGCAGCGTGCCGGCGAACACGCCCGCGACCAGGAACCCGTCGGGTCCGGGAGCCAGCGCGCGCACGATGACCCACTCGGTCGCGCCGACGCCGAGGGTCCAACGGGCCTGGCCGGTGGCGGCGTCGAGGCCGACCACCGCCGCGCCGGGATCGCCACGCAGGCCAAAGGGCAGGGCGGCCAGCGCGCCGGTGCCCGACAGCGCGACCGCCAGCGTGTCGCCGTGGATCGCGGAGGAGCCAGCCTCGGCCGGCAAGGCCTGGGTCCAGCGCAGCGCGCCGGCATCGAAGCGGGCCACCGTCCGACCGGAGGCGGCGAAGACCGCGTCGCCGTCGACGGCGAGGCCACCGACCGGGCCCAGCTCACCGGCCGTGATCGGCCACGCCGCCGCCAGGCTCGGCAGCCGTCCATGCGGTCCGGGTTTCGGACAACCCGCCAGCGCCCCGAAAATCGACACGGCCGCCGTCGCTCGCGCGAACAGCAGCCGTGGAGAATCCGTCATGAGGCCCGAAGCTAGTACAGCTTCTTGCCTTCGGCCTTGGCCTGCGCCAGGACCGAGGCCAGACCGTTCTTGTCGATCGTGCGCATCGCGCGCGTCGACAAGGTCAGCGTGATCCAGCGCTTCTGACCCTCGAGCCAGAAGCGCTTGGTGACCAGGTTGAGCTCGAAGCGGCGCTTGGTGTGGCGGTTCGAGTGGCTGACGTTGTTGCCGACGAGCGGCTTGCGACCAGTGATTTCACAGACGCGCGACATGGCGGGCTCCGGTGCGGGGACATCCCGGCGGGAGCCGGGACGTCGTCGTCTTAGATCTTGGACTCTTTGAACTCGACATGCTTGCGCACGACCGGGTCGTACTTCTTGAAGACGAGCTTGTCGGGGGTCCGCTTGCGGTTCTTCGTGGTCGTGTAGAAGTAGCCGGTATCCGCGGTCGAAACCAACCGGATGAGCTCGCGGCCGCCTTTGCCTTTTTTCGCCATGACACTGCTCCGCAGTCAGTAAGAAACGAGAGAGGGGACCGGCTTATGGCACAGCTCCCCCGCGAGTTCAAGCCCCAGGGACCTTCGGCATCTCGCCGCTCGGCTCGCGCGGCGGGGGCGGCGCGATGCCGGGGCGGGTCGACTCGGCGCCTGCGAGCTCGATCGGCACGCCCGGGATGGTGCTGGTGCGCCGGCGCGCGCGGCGCTCGTCGATGCCCATCGCCAGGATCGTGATGTCGTCGGACGTGCCGCTGGCGCCGACGTGGGTGTCGACGTCTTGGAGGATCGCCTTCACGATGTCCTCGGCGTTGCCGCGGGCGGTGCGCAGGCGGCGCGACAGCCGCATCACGCCGTACTCGTTGCCCTTGGGGTCGCGCGCCTCGAGGATGCCGTCGGAGACCAGCACCATCATGTCACCGGCGTGGAGCTGGACCCGGGCCTCACCGACCTCGAGATCCTGGACCACGCCGATCGGCGCGACGTGGGCGCGGTCGGCCTGGAGCGGAAACACGCGCTCGCCGCGGCGGAGCAGCGGCACGCAGTGGCCGGCGTTGGTGAACACCAGCGTGCGGGTCTCCAGCTCGTAGATCGCGTAGATGAGCGTGGCGAACATGCCGTCGTCACCGAGCTTGACCATCTCCTCGTTGACGCGACGGAGCAGGCGGGCCGGGGTGCGGGCCAGGCCGGCGCGGCTGCGCAGCTCGCTCGACAGCCGCGCCATGTAGAGCGCCGCGCTGATCGCCTTGCCCGCCACGTCACCCACGCCGAGGCCGAGGTGGCCTTCGTCGTGCCAGATGAAGTCGTAGAAGTCGCCGCCGATCTGGTAGGCCGGCTCGTAGTGCACCGCGAAGTCGAGGCCGACCACCTGGGGCGGCGCCGCCGGCAAGAGCGAGCGCTGGATCTGTCGCGCGACCCGGAGATCGCGCTCGAGGCGATCTTTTTGCGCCAGCTGCACCGCGACCCGCGCCGCGTGAAGGGCGAGGGCGGTCTGATAGGCCACGGTCTGCAAGAGGTCGACGTCCTCTTGCCGGAAGCCGGCGGCGGTGCCCTCGACGTAGATGACGCCGTAGTGCGCCGACTGCGCCGCCAGCGGCGCGCCCATCCGGTTGCCGGCGACCTCGCTGCCGATCGGCTGGTTGGACTCGCCGAGCAGCACGCCACGCTTGTCCTGCACGACGTGGGTGATGATCGTGCCGGGCACGCGCAGGCCGCCGCCGAACCCGCGCTGGCGGCTCTTGTGGAACTTGATCTGCAGCTCGCCGGTGCGGTCGTCCTCGACCAGGACGCCGACCGTGCCGGCCTGCGGGAACATGTCGAGCAGGTGACCCAGCAGGCTCTGCAGGAGCTCGTCGGGGTCGGCGGTCCGGGCCGAGGTGTCGAGGATCGCGGTCAGCGCGGTGAGCTTGCGCTCGAGGAGCCGGAGGTTCTTGAGCTCGGTGGGCGCCGAGAGGATCGCGCTGGTGCGCATCAGGTTCTGCGAGTCGGAGTCCTCGCGCGACTTCACCATCGGGCCGGCCGCGTCGACGATCGTGAGCCGGGCATCAGGGTTGGGCGGGACGGTGTCGCCCTCCGGCGTCTCGACCCGGATGCGGTTGGACGCGATCATGATCTCGTCGCCGTGACGCAGCGGGTGGGGCGCGGCCAGGCGCGCGCCGTTGACCCAGGTGCCGTTGTTCGAGCCGAGATCCTCGACCGTCCAGTGGCCCCCGTCGAAGCGGACCCGGGCGTGCTGCCGCGACACCCGCATGTCGGGGACGAAGATCTGGCAATCCGAGCGGCGCCCGATCACGTATTCTCCCGCGTTGAGGGGATAGCGACGCCCGATGTTGGGGCCGGCGATGAAGACCAGGGCGGGCATGCGGGGAGCGCGACGTTCTTACACCACCGCGGCGGGGTGCGCGCTGGACTACGAGGCAAACCGGTTCCGAGCCTGCTCGTCCGCGCCGATCGCCTGCCGCGGGTCGCCCGTGTCTGCGTCGTAAGATGCTGTAACGGTTGGCGAATTGGCGTCGATCGCGCTGGTGACCGAGTGGGCTTCCGGCCGCGTCCTTGACCCGCCCGAGCCACCCGGGTACGAAGCGACGGTGAACGCCCTCGGCAACTTCATCGGCGGTGCCTTCGTTTCCCCCAGCGGTCCCGCGCTCGTCTCGCGCGACCCGGCCGCAGACGGTGCGGTGGTGTTCGAGACCGGCGGTGATGCCGGGGCGGTCGGGGCCGCCTGCGAGGCCGCCGCCGCCGCTGCGCCGGCCTGGGCTCGGCTGTCGATGGGCGATCGCGCCGCGATCCTGGCTCGCTGGAAGGACGCGATCGCGGCCCGCGCCAAGGACCTCGCCGACGCGATCGTCTCCGAGACCGGCAAGATTCGCAGCGAGGCCCAGCAGGAGATCCAGACCGTGCTCGCGCGCTTCGACATCGCGCGCCAGTTGGCCGCGGGCGACCTGCGCGAGGGCGCCATCGCCGGCTCGGCCCACGAACAGCTGCGCTTCCACCCGCTGGGCGTGGTGGCGGTCATCGGACCGTACAACTATCCGATCCACCTGTGCCACGCCCACGTCGTGGTCGCGCTGCTGACCGGCAACACCGTCGTCGTGAAGCCGTCGGACATCACGCCGCTCACCGGTCAGCGCTACGCCGAGACCGCGCTCGCGGCGGGCCTGCCGGCCGGCGTGTTCAACTTGGTGCAGGGCACCGGCGCGGTCGGCGCCGCGCTGGTCGCCGATCGCCGGGTGAAGGGCCTGTGCTTCACCGGCAGCTACGCCGTGGGTCGTCAGATCCAGGCGGCCGCGCTCGACCGCCCCGAGCTGCTGGTCGCCCTCGAGATGGGCGGCAAGAACACCGTGGTCGTCCTCGACGACGCCAGCGTGCGCCAGGCCGCTCACGAGATCCTGGTCGGTGGCTACCTGTCGGCCGGGCAGCGCTGCACCGCGACCGACCGCGTGTTGGTCCACCGCAACCTGGCCGGTTCGCTCCTCGACGCGATCCGCAAGGCGGCGCCGTCGCTGCGCTTTGGCCACCCCGACGATCCCGGCAGCTTCGCGGGGCCCCTGGCCACCGCGGCCGGGCGTGACCGCTTCGAGCGCGGTCTGGCCGCCGCGGTGGCCGCCGGCGCCGAGCCGGTGATCCCGGGCGCGCGGGTGCCGGGCGGCTTTTACCGGACCGCGTCGCTCCATGTTCTGCCGGCGGGGCGCCACGACGCGCCGGGCTACACCGACGTCGAGCTGTTCGGTCCTGACCTCGGCCTCGAGATCATCGACAGCGACGACGAGGCGATCGCGGTGGTCAACGCCAGCTCGTACGGGTTCGCGAACTCGATCTTCACCGGCGACAGCGCCCGCTTCGAGCGCTTCTACCGCGAGACCACCAGCGGCATCCTCAACCGCAACCGCTCGACCAACCTGGCCAGCCCGCGCCTGCCGTTTGGCGGCACCGGCAAGAGCGGCAACTACCGCCCGGCTGGCTCGATGGCCCACCGCAATGTCGTGGTGCCGGTCGCCGTGCAGGACAACGTCATCGGCACCATCGCGACCCACCCGATGCTGGCCGATCACCTGCCGGCGCCCGACCTCGACCGGCTCGAGGCCCAGCACGTCGCCGAGGACGCCACCGAGGCGGCCCGCAACCTCATCGACGATCCGCGCCCGATGGGGCTGCGTCGGCCCAAGGGCGGCGTGATGCCAGCCTCGGACCGCTGGCTCATCCGGCTCTACGCCGGTGACCGCGTCGTGCGCGAGAAGAAGCCGGCGGTGTTCGACCACCTGCGCTCGGCCGGCCCCTGGTTCGTCTCCGTCGACGATCAGCCGTTGTCGGTGCTCGACTCGATGGCGCAGACCGCGACGGTGTGCGGCGGCTTCGCCGAAGACCCGGTGGTGCAAGCGCTGGTCGAGGGCGACTTCGGCGACACCCTGCTCACCAACGAGGACACCGCGGTCGGCGAGACCTGGGCCGCCGCGGAGTACGCCGCGACCCTGCGCCACCTGGTGCCCGGGCTGCCCCACGTGACCTTCGTGTCGTCGGGCGCCGAGGCCAACGAGAAGGCGCTGGCGCTGTGCCGCATCAACGCCAAGCGGCCGGCCGCGACCAAGGTGTTGGCTTTCGACGGCAGCTTCCACGGCCGCACGCTGCTGGCGATCCACGCCACCCACAGTCCGTCCAAGCGCGCGCCCTTCGAGATGCCCGGCTACGAGGCCACCTTCGCGCCGTTCCCGGTGTGGAACACGCCGGGCGAGGAGCCCGACGCGCCCTCGGGCTTCTACGCCGCGTGCGCCGCCGGCGCGATCGGCGAGCTCATCGAGCGCTTCGGCGACGTCAAGGAGGACGCGCTGCTCGCCGCCGAGGTCGCCAGCCTCGCCGCCGTCGACCACGCGCTCGCGACCGGGCTGCACTTCGCGGTCACCATCGAGCCCATGCAGTCGGAGGGCGGCGATCGCTACGCGACCGAGCGCTTCTTCCGCGGCCTGCGGCTGCTGACCCGCCACCACGACACGCTCCTCATCTTCGACGAGGTCCAGGTCGGCTTCGGGCTCGGCGGGCCCTTCGCCTGGCACACTCGGTTCCGGCTCCTGACCCACCGCGGGCAGCCCGACTATCCCGACGCGGTGTGCTTCGCCAAGCGAGCCCAGGTCGGCGTCGTCATGTCGCGCTTCGAGGATCCCGAGCCGACCACCGCGCACAACGCGTCGCTGGTGCGCGGGCGCCTCCACGCCGAGATGATGTCGACCAGCCACGTCGCGACTCGCCTCGAGAAGCTGGTCAGGCCGCGCCTCGACGCGGTCGCGCGCGCGTTTCCCCACCTGGTCAGCGCGCCCCGCGCCTGCGGCTACGCCTTCGCCTTCGACCTGCCGACCGCCGCTCACCTCGACGCGTTCATCGGCCAGCGCTTCTGGCGGGGCGCGATCGTGTTCGCGGCCGGGACCCGGACCGCGCGCTACCGCCTCGCCGACACCTTCACGACCCGCGAGGTCGACTTCCTGTTCGACGCGATCCGCCGCTCGCTGTCGTGGCTCGACGCCCACCCCGGTCAGAAGCCGCCGGCCTGGGAGGACATCCTCGAGCCGGCCGAGGCCACGGCCCCGGCGTTGCCCGCGGACATCACCCTGCGCCTGGTCGCGCCCGCCGACGCGATGGCGCTGCTGCCGGCCATCCTCGACATCGAGTACCAGGTCTACGAGCCGGCCCGCCGCACGCCTCCTGCCGAAATCAAAGCCGCGCTGGCCGACGGGGAGGGCTCCTTCGTCATCGCCGAGAAGGCCGGCGGCGAGCTGGTCGGCTTCGCGATCGGGGCGCCGCTCGAGTCGTCCCACGACGTTGAGGGACCCGACGGCGACCCGATGCTCGGCAAGCGCAACACCATGTACTCGGTGTCGGTCACCGTCGCGCCCGGTTACCAGGGCACCGGCATCGGTCGACGCCTCAAGGAGCTGCAGCTGCGCGACGCCGCCAGCCGCACCGACCAAGGCGCGGCGCGCTACGCCCACGTCACCGGCCGCAACCGGGTCGGCCGCACCGCCAACATGACGCACCTCAACCGGGTCTTTGGCGCCCACGTGGTCTCGGTGCTCACCGGGCAGTACGAGGATCCCGAGGGCCAGGCCATCTACTACCGGATCCCGCTGGGCGCGATCGCGCCGAGCGCGGCCCGCAAGGACGCGGTCACCGCCGAGAAGCGGGCCCGCTGGGGCGGCGCCGGGACCCCCGCGCTCGACGCCGCATCGGGCCTGGCCAAGGTGCTCGCGACCCCGCCCGACAGCCTGCTCGCCGCCGAGCAGCGCGGCCTGCTCTACGGCCCCGCGGTCAACAAGCTCACCCTCATGAACTACGCGACGCCCGGCATGGTGCGGTCGCTCGAGTGGATCGGTGCGCTGGCGCCCGAGCTGCCTCACATCTACCTGACCTCGTCGCGCGACGAGACGGTGGACAAGGCGATCCGCCTCCTCAAGATGTCGCGCAAGCAGGCGATGATCGCGATCGGCCTCGCCGGTGGCTACCTCGGTCACACCGTCGCCAGCTGCCGCTCGCTGTCGGATCCCGAGGTGCATCGCGGCGGCCCGGCGCACTTCGCCTGGCCCCTGGTCGGGCATCCCGCGGTGGTCGGCACCGACGCCGCGCTGGCCGCGGTCCGCGCCGCGATCGTCGCGGCCGGCGGCGCCGACCGCTGCTACGGCCTGTTCTACGAGCGCTGCCAGGAGCGCACCGGTCACGTGGTGCCGGCCGACTATCTCGAGGGCCTGGCCGCGATCCGCGCCGAGACCGGCCTGCCGCTGGTCGCCGTCGAGCACACCACCGCCGGGTACCGCTCGGGGCTGGGCGCCTTCGCCTTCCCGACCGGCCCGCGTCCTGACGTGCTGGCCTGGTGGGGCGGCGGCCAGACCGGCTTCCTCCACGTCGCGAGCAAGTGGTTCATCGCCACGCCCCTCGCGCTGGTGTCGACCTGGGACGGCGACGAGCTGTCGCTGGTGCGCAACCAACACCAGCTGCGCGCGGCGCGTCGCCTCGACATCGCCGCCGGCAGCGCCGCCCTCGACCGCGCGCTGGCCGGCACCGCGATCGCGTCGTACGGGCTGGGCCTTTACCGCGTGCTGCACGCCGGCGCCGCTGCCGACCGCCTGCACGCCCACTGCGCCGAGCGCGGCGTGATGCTGCGCCGGTTCCCGGCCGGACGGCTGGGCGTGGTGCCCGCCCTCGACCAAGGCGAGCTGGTCGCCGACCAGCTGGGTCGCGCGCTCGCCGACTGGCGCGACGCGGTCGCCGGGTGGACTCCGTGAGAGTCCTCGAGCTGCCGGCCGGCGCGACGCCGCGGGTCTGGGGCCAGATCCATGGCGAGTCGTTCCGAGGCGAGATCCGCTCGCTGTCCGCGATCCGGACCTTCCTGTGTACCCGGATCGGCGGCTTCGCCGATCGGGCCGCGGTGCTCGAGGCCGCCCAGGCCCACCTGCCGGTGCTGGCCCGCTACCACGCCGGCCTTCACGACGAGCTGTGCGGCATCGCCGAGGGCGCCGGGATCTCGGCCGCCGAGATCGTCGTGGCCAACCACTACACCGACCTGCGCGACCTGTCGCCGGATCGCTCGACGTGGACCCCGGCTCCCGAGGCCGGCGAGGGCGGCTGCTCGGTGCTGTGGTCGGAGACCCCGACCGGCCGCATCCTGGCCCAGACCTGGGACATGCACGCGACCGCGATCCCGTACGTGATGATGCTGCACGTGCCGGCCCTCGGGGGCGGGCCCGAGGCCTGGCTGCTCACGCTCACCGGGTGCCTGGGCCTGGCGGGCATGAATTCGGCAGGTGTGGCGCTCGGGATCAACAACCTGTACTCGAACGACGCCACCGTCGGCGCGGTCTGGCCCGCGGTGGTGCGGCGCGCGCTGCACCACACCAGCGCCGCCGCCGCGCGCGCCCACATCGTCGGCGCGCCCATCGGCTCGGGGCACCACTACTTGGTCGCCGACCGCACCGACGCCTTCGCGATCGAGACCTCGGGCGTGCTGCGCAAGACCATCTTCGCGTCGACCGCGGACGCGCCCGGGCCCAGCTACTGCCACACCAACCACTGCCTCGACGCCGAGGTCGCGGCGGTGTCGTCGATCTCGCCGACCTCGACGACCCGCGAGCGCTACGCCTGGCTCACCGCCAGCCTGGCCGCGCGCCCGATCGAGGACCTCGACGACGTCTGGACCCGCATGGGCTCGCAGGACGGCTGGCCCAAGAGCGTCTCCACCAACATGTCGACCCCCGAGAACCCCCACGGCACCGCGACCTGCGGCGCGATCGCCATGAACCTCGACACCGCCGCGGTGTGGGCCCAGGCCGGCTTCATCACCAACGTCGCGCCGGTCGAGTTCGGCTTCGAGGACACCCCGTGACCGACTATCCCTTCTTCTTCACCTGGACCGCCCAGCACGACGCCAAGCCCCTCGAGCTGACCGGCGGCGAGGGCGCGCACTTCACCACCGCCGACGGCAGCCGTTGGCTCGATCTCGGCGCGCTCAGCTACCAGGTCAACGCCGGTCACGGCAACCAGCGGATCATCGAGGCCATCAAGCGTCAGGCCGACACGCTGTGCCTGGCCTCGCCCAGCGCGGTGTTCCCTGCGAAAATCGAGCTGGCCCACAAGCTCCTCGAGCTGGCCGGGCCCGGCTACAGCAAGGTCTTCTTCTGCCTGGGCGGCGCCGAGGCCAACGAGAACGCCATCAAGATGGCGCGGCTGGTCACCGGCCGCCTGAAGCTGATGTCGCGCTACCGCAGCTACCACGGCGCGTCGATGGGCGCGCTCACGCTCACCGGCGACTGGCGCCGGCCGCCGCTCGAGCCCGGGATCCCCGGCGTCGTCCACGTCCTCGACTGCTACTGCGACCGCTGCCCCTTCGGCCAGACCCTCGACCGCTGCAAGCGCGAGTGCGCGACCAACGTCGGCGAGGTCATGCGGCTCGAGGGAGCCGGCTTCGCGGCCGCGATCTTCGAGCCGGTGCCCGGCGCCAACGGCGTGCTGGTGCCGCCGCCCGAGTACTGGCCGCTGGTCCGCAAGGCCTGCGACGAGGACGGCGCGCTGCTCATCGCCGACGAGGTGCTCACCGGCTTCGGCCGCACCGGCAAGGCCTTCGGTTTCCAGCACTGGGACGTCACGCCCGATCTCATCACTTGCGCCAAGGGCCTCGCTTCGGGGTACCAGCCGATCGGCGCGGTCATCGTCCACGAGCGCGTCGCCAAGCAGTTCGACCAGCACGTCTTGGCCTGCGGGCTGACCTACTACGCGCACCCGACCGGCTGCGCGGCCGCCCTCGAGACCCTCAAGGTCTACCAGGACGAGCGCATGTACGACAACGCCGCCGCGCTGGGGCCGGTGCTCCTGTCCGAGCTGCGGACCATCGCGGCGCGCCTGGGCGTGCGCAGCTTCGTGCGAGGCCTCGGCCTGCTCGCGGTGATCGAGCTCGAGGCGCCGGCTCCGGCCTGGGCCGTGCTCAACCGCGAGCTGGCCCAGCGCAAGCTGTCGCTCCACGTCGACGGCAAGCGCGGCACCGCGATCTTCGCGCCGCCGCTGTGCATCACCGAGGCCGAGCTGGTGGCCGGCCTCCGCAACTTCGGCGACGCCGCCGTGCTCGCGTTCGGAGGACCCTCATGATCGGCAGACATCACGACAAGGTGCGTGGCGACGTCGCGTCCGCGCTCGACGGCCTCGACAGCGGCATGACCGTCATGGTTGGCGGCTTCGGGCTGTGCGGCAACCCCGAGGCCCTCATCGCCGGGGTCATCGCGCGCGGCGTGACCGAGCTGACGCTGGTGTCCAACAACGCCGGCAACCTCGGCAAGGGCCTCGCGACCTGGCTGCGCGCCGGCATCGTCAAGAAGGTCATCTGCAGCTACCTCGGCACCAACGAGGACCTGCACAGCCGGATGGCGGCCGGCACGATCCAGGTCGAGGTCACGCCTCAGGGCACGCTGGTCGAGCGCATGCGCGCCGCCGGCGCCGGCATCCCGGCCTTCTTCACGCCGACCGGGGTCGGCACCGTGGTCGAGGAGGGCAAGGAGAAGCGCGAGATCGACGGCCGCTGGTACCTGCTCGAGCGCGCGCTGCCGGCCGACTTCGCGCTCATCCGGGCCCACACCGCCGATCGGTTCGGCAACCTGCGCTTCTACCGGACCGCGCGGAACTTCTCGCCGGCGATGGCGACCGCGGCCCGCACCACCGTCGTCGAGGCCGACCGCCTGGTCGACAACGGCACCATCGATCCCGACGACGTACACCTGCCCGGCATCTACGTGCACCGCCTGGTCGAGGTCCGCGAGCACGAGGACCCCTTCGAGTACAAGACGACGCGGCCCCGCCCGGAGGGCAAGTAGATGCCATTTAGCAAATCCGACATGGCGCGCCGCGCCGCCGCCGAAATTCCGGCCGGCGCCATCGTGAACCTCGGCATCGGCCTGCCCACGCTGTGCGCCGACTACCTGCCCGCGGGCCACGCCTACCTGCACAGCGAGAATGGCCTGCTCGGCATGGGCCCATTTCCCTACGAGGGCGACGAGGATCCCCAGCTCATCAACGCCGGCAAGCAGACCGTCACCGTCCTCCCGGGCGGTTCGACCTTCGACTCGGCGTCGTCCTTCGCGATGATCCGCGGCGGCCACGTCGACCTCGCCATCCTCGGCGCGATGCAGGTCTCGGCGCGGGGCGACCTGGCCAACTGGGCCGTGCCCGGCGGCAAGATCATGGGCATCGGCGGCGCGATGGACCTGGCCTCGGGCTGCCGCCGCGTCATCGCGCTCATGCAGCACGCCAACAAGACCGGCGAGCACAAGCTGGTCGCGACCTGCACCTATCCGCTGACCGCGGCCCGGGCCGTGGCGCGGGTGATCACCGAGCTCGGCGTGTTCGACCCCACGCCCGACGGCGGGTTCCGCATCGTCGAGCTGGCCCCCGACGTCGACCGCGCCATGGTTGAGCGGCTCACCGGCGCGCCGCTGGTGGATTGACCCGCTGCCCTGACCAGCGGCCGTGACTCAGCCACTCGCCATCGTCACCGGCGCCAGCGCGGGTATCGGCCAGGCCATCGCCCGCGGCCTGCTCGACGCCGGCCATCGTGTGGTCATCGCCAGCCGCGATCCCGGTCGCTTCGTCGATGTGCCGACAGCGAGCGTCGGCGCACCGACAGGCAGCGTCGGCACCCCGACACGTCGGATCGAGCGGTGGCCCCTCGATCTGGCCGACCTGGCCAGCGTTCGAGCCTTCGCGAACCGGGTTCGGACCGAGCTACCGGCGCCCGCGGTGTTGGTCTGCAACGCCGGGATCTGGCCGCGCCGGCGGCAGCTCAACGGCGCCGGCCTCGAGCTGGGCTTCGCGGTGAACCACGTCGGCCACGCCGCCTTGGCGCTGGCGCTCGAGCCACACCTCGCCGCCGGGGCTCGCGTCGTCACGCTGGCCTCGGGGCTCCACGCCGCCGGACGCATCGCCTGGGACGATCCGACCTTCGCCCGTGACTTCGCCGATCCCGCCGCGTACGCCCAGTCCAAGCTCGCCAACGTCATGTTCTCACTCGCCTTTGCGCGCCGCTTCCCGCGGCTGCGCAGCAACGCCATCCACCCGGGCCTGGTCCGCACCGCGCTGCACGGCGAACGCCCACCGGCCAGCGCCATCACGGCCAGCGCCGCCGCGCGCGGTCCGCTCCGCCTCGCCTGGGCCGCCGAGCACGCCACCACCACCGGCCGTTACTTCGACCAGCTGGTGTCCCGTCGGCCCTCGGCTCTCGCCCTCGACCGAGCCTCCCAGGATCGGCTGTGGAGCCTCACAGAGGTCCTGATCCGCCGCCGAAAATAAACCGGGCCGCGCCCTTCGACGCGGCTCGTGCCCTGGCCCGATCAAGCGTCGGCGAGGTCGTCGAACCCACCGGGTTGAGTGCTCAGTTGTCGAACAAGCCGACGTGCTCGTCGCCGAGCGCCTTCTTGAGCTTGCCGAGCGCCGAGTTCTGGATCTGGCGGATGCGCTCGCGCGACAGGTGATACTGGTCGCCGATCTCGCGAAAGGTCCGCTCCTCGTCGTCGCCCAAGCCGAAGCGCTTGCGGATGACGTCGGCTTCGATCGGCGACAGCTCGCCCATCAGCGACCGGACCTGCTTGGACAGCGCGGTGGTCGTGATGTCCTCGGCCGGGTTGGCGTCTTCGGTGTTGGGATCCGCGAGCATGTCACCGAGCGCGCGCTCGTCGTCGTCGTGGATCGGACGGTCGAGGCTGAGCGGCTGCCCCATCAGATAGCGATGCATCTGGTTGAGCTTGGCCAGCGGCACGCGGGCCGCCTTCGCGACCTCCTGGGGCGTCGGCTGCCGGCCCAGCTCTCGGACCAGGCTCTGCCGCACCTTCTCGAGCTGCTGCTGAGCCTCGAGCATGTGCACCGGGATGCGGACCGCGCGCGCCTTGTCGGCGAGCGCGCGACCGATCGCGTGGCGGATCCACCAGCACGCGTAGGTCGAAAAACGCAGCCCACGACGGTAGTCGAAGCGACTGACCGCGTGCATGAGTCCGAGATTGCCCTCCTGGATCAGATCGGCGAGCGGCATGCCGCCGCGGTCGTACCGGCGCGCCATCGTCACGACGAGGCGCAGGTTGCACTTCACGAACTCCTCGCGGAGCTGCGAGCTGCCGCGGTAGGCCTCATCGATGCCGTTGAGGAACTGCCCGAACGCCGGCGCGCCCGCGGCAAAGCTGACCTCGATCGGGCCGGGACGGGTGCCCTTGGCGGCCGTGGCCAAGGCGCGCGCGCGCCGCAGCTCACGCCGGACCGCGTCGATGTGGATGCGGTCGAGGTCCTGCTTGCGCAGGGTCTCGGCGAGCTCGCGGGCCGCCGCCGTCACCCGCGCGACGGCGCGGCGATCGGTGACGGTGCCCTTCTTGCTGACCGCGCTGGCCGCAGCCTTGAGGTACTTCTCGGTCTTGAGGGGCTCGTTGAACTTGCCTTCGACCATCGCGAGCACTTCCGGACCGACGTCGGGACGCAAGAGCACACGCTCCCAGGTGAGGATCTCTTGATCCTCGATGCCCTGTGACAGCTCGCGCTCCTGCTCGGGGCCGAGCAGCTCGTGCTCCGCCAGGTCGCGGAAGTACGTCGACAGGTGATCGTCGCTATCGGTGCGAAGCAGCTTGGAGTCCGCGCCAGCGGGCCGCGGGGTGGGAGCCGCCGGAGCATCGCTATCTGCGCTCGAAGCGCGCGCCGACCCGCCGCTGCGAGCGGTCGAGGGGCGTCCGTGGGAAGAGGTGCGGGGCTTGGTGCGAAGAGGCTTGTTCATGGTGGGACTCCCTTCGATTCGGCCGCACGGGCGTGCCGATCAGGTGTTCGGACGCTCGGCAGACAACAACCGTTACGTCAGTGGCCGGAGGGCGGGGCTGACATGGTCCGCACCCAAGAGAGAATCCTGGGTGCAGCGGCTTAATTGACGGCGACGAGACGAGTGCTACTACTTGCTGCTACCTGCGAGAACCGAGCCGGTGGGGGATCGGATTCCCACAGCGTGATCATCCGTTACGCGCGAGGCAATGGGCCGGACCGGGGCGCGACGGGTATGAGTCCGGTTGTCGTTGAAATTGCGAGCAATTCCGGAGACCTCAGAGCTGCGGGCGCCTCAGCTGCCCATCGGCTAGCGGGATCGACCGCGCCGAGCGCTCTCGCGCAGCGTGCGTTTTCGCTCCCACATCGTTTCCGGCGGGGGGCACAACGTATCCATCCCGGGATCCGTCGCAACCCTCCCCGATCGGGGAGGCAGGTCAACTCGCCCTCACCGTGGCAGCTAAACAGCCACGAGCTCGATCACCTCGCCCGCCATCACCTTCTGCATCCGATCGAGGAACATCGCCTGATCGGGATGGATGATGCGGCGCGCTCGCGTGACCTCGATGAACTCGGCCTTGTCGACTTCCCAGGATGCGCAGCGGGGCGCGGCGTCGGCCGGCGCTTCCCCCACGAAGCCGTAGACCCGCTTGCGTGAGCGCGTGTAGTCGACAAATCCGACCGCGACCAGCTCGCCCACCACCACCGCGGTCTCCTCCATCGTCTCCCGACGCGCGGCGGCCTCGAGCTCCTCTCCCGGGTTGGGCTGGCCCTTGGGGATGCCCCACGGCGCCCGGCGGTTGTACGCGCCGGCTGGGTGAACCAGCAGGACCTCGATGTCGTCGCCTCGTCGGCGGTACAGCACGGTACCCGCCGCTTCACGGGACCTGACTTCACCGCGACTCATCCGATCACCATGCGCAAAGATCGGCCGGCACGCAACCCGCCGACGACCGCGGCGACCCGGTATCCGGTATCCGGTATCCGGTATCCGGTATCCGGTATCCGGTATCCGGTATCCGGTATCCGGTCGTGAGTACCCGGGGCAGACCCGTCGAGCGCGACGACGGCTGTGATACCGTGCCCGAATGTCGATCGAAGCCCGGCAGCGCTGGTTCGCCACGATGATGGAGTCCGGCCTGACCCAGCAGATCTTCGCGCCGGCCGACGTGCTGCGCCACGCCACGCCCGAGGTGCTCGCCAACAACCTTCCGCCCGAGCTGATGTCGAAGGTGCTCGCGGCGTCGCTCGCGGCCGGCGCCATGACGCCCGAGCGCGTTCTCGAGACCGTCACGCCCGACGTGATGTCGCGTCACCTGCCGCACGAGGTCCTGTGGGACTGCATCGCCGCGGCGGCCGAGCGCGCGGGGATCGCCGGAGGTCGCTGATGGTGGCGCCGGCTCCGGTCGCCGCGACGGTGGGCGTCGAGGAGTTCTTCACCGCCGCGATCGGCCGCGCCCTCGAGCTGGGCTTGGCGTCGCCCGAGGACGTGCTGGCCTACGCCACGCCCGAGGTCCTCGCCGAGCACCTGCCGCGCGAGGAGTGGACGAAGTTGCTGACGGCGTGTCTGGGCGCTCCCCGCACCGATGCGCGGCTGGTGGTCGACACCGTGACGGTGCCGGTGCTGTGCGAGCACGTGCCCTTCGGGATCCTGTGGGCGTGTCTGGCGAAGCTCGCCACGCGGGCGCTGGGCCGCGGGCTGGTCGCGCCGCCGCCGTCGATCGCGCCGCCGCCGTCGATCGCGCCGCCGCCGTCGATCGCGCCGCCGCCGTCGATCGCGCCGCCGCCGTCGATCGCGTCGCCGCCGAGCGCGCCGGCGCCGAGCGTGAGCGCGCCACCGAGTCCGTCGAGTGCAGCGGCGAGCGCGAGCGTGACCACTCCACCGCCGCCCCCGGCTGCTCGCAAGTCCGAGCCGGTGAGCGCGACGAGTCCGTCGCTGGTGGCTGCGGCGCCGTCGGTTCCCGAGCCGCTCCTGGACGTCGACCAAGCGCGCGTGCCCGAGCCCGCGCCGCTCGGTGATCCGCCGTCGCCGCCGCGCAAGGAGTCGCCGGGCGCGACCTCGCGCAACCTGATCGGCGCGCGCCGTCCTCAGGCGTCGGCGCCGGCGGTGATCCCGCCGCGCAAGGCCGACCTGAAGACCCAGCCGCCGCAGCCCAAGCGAGCGTCGACCGCGACCGACTTCGAGATCGAGGCCGACCTCGGCGAGGCCTGGAAGAAGGCCGGCGCCGACCCCGAGCCGGTCGACGACGACCAGCTCATCGACTGGTCGCAGTCCGAAGAGACGATGACCAGCGGCGAGTCGCAGGATCGCAAGCGCTAGCACCGCGGCGCCACCGCGCGCTGCGTTGACACGTTGCGGCACGACGAAGTCGCTGGCGCGGCTTGTAGTCCTCGACGGCTCCTCTGCTACGTTGCCGCGCAAATGCAAGCAGAGGTCATTCGGCAGGTCCTCGCTCTGGCCCAGCAGAGCCTGAAAGACACGAACCCCGCTCGGCTCGAGGCGTACATTCGCGCCTACGCGCGCGCGATCCCGCCCGAGGTGCTCGAGGAGGTCGACCCGAGCGCACTGCTCGCGTTCGTGACGGAGCGGTTCGGGTTCCTCGAGGAGGACTTCGCGCGCACCGTGAAGGTCGCGATCCACGATCCCGAGACGACCTTGCTCGCCGACGACTCCCCGTCGACGGTGATCGAGACCCGGCTCCCCGACTGCGCCTTCGTCATTCGCACCATCAAGTCGTTCCTACGTCAGCAGGGCCTGCAGCTGCAGTTCGTGCTGCACCCGATCCACGGCGTCATCGAGGACCACGGCCACATCACCGGCATCGACTCGAGCCGTGGACTCCGGTACTCGCAGGTCTACCTGCAGGTCTCCGCGATCGCGCCCGAGCGTCGGGAAGCGCTGCGCGTCGATCTCGAGCACCGCCTCGAGCTGACCTTGCTGGTCAATCGCGATCGCGACGCGATGATGGCGCAGCTCAACGAGACCCGAGCGGTCCTGTGCAACCTGGCGGGGCAGGACGCCAGCCGGCCCAGCCCGCGCGAGTCGCAGTCGATCCCGATCGACAGCATCAAGCGCGCGATGACCAACGAGCCCGCGTCGGCGCACGAGCGCGAGGCCGGCGAAGCGGTCGAGCTGATCGACTGGCTCAAGGACGACAACTTCATCCTGCTCGGCTACGGATGGTTCTCGGCCGGCAACGACAAAGCCGAGCGCGCGCTCGGCCTGTTCGCGGCGCCCGAGCGGCGCACGCTCGAGGAGGTCATCGGCGAGATCGTCGGGACCCGGAGCGCGCGTGACGACGTCTACTCGTTCTACCGCACCGACTTCATGACCGTCGTGCGCTCGGTCTCGCAGGTACGCTACTTCGGCGTTGCGCAGCTCGGCCCCGACGGCAAGGTCGTGGGCGAGCACGTCTTCGTCGGCCTGATGTCGACCAAGGCCCTCAAGCAGGCCAACCGCCGGATCCCGGTGGTCGGCAAGCGCATCAAGCAGGTGATGGCGCAGCTCGAAGATCAGCCCGGCAGCTACGCCTATACCAAGAGCGTCGCGATCCTCGACTCGATGCCGACCGAGGACCTGTTCTACTGGTCCATCGACGAGATCCGCGACGTGGCCGATCAGTTCCGGCTCGCCGAGTCGCGCGATCAAGCGCGGGTGTTCGTGTCGCGCCGTCCCAGCGGCCGCCGCATCAGCGTGGTGTGCGTGGTGCCGCGCATGCAGTTCTCGGAGGCGCTGCGCGAGGAGGTCTCGCAGGCGATCCGCAAGTTTCTCCAGGTGCCGCACCTGCGCGAGTACCGGCAAGAGACCGACGACGAGTCGCCGATCCGCCTGCACTTCAACGTCGGCAAGTACCGGCCCAACGTGGGCGAGGCCGAGCTCGAGGCGCTCGGCGAGGAGCTCGAGCACATGCTCGAGGGCTGGAGCGATCAGGTGCGCGAGCTGGTGTTCAAGCGCTACCGCGGCGCCGCCGATCCCACCAAGCCGCGCTCGTCGACGTACCAGGCGACCACCGCCACGGCCCAGGAAATCTGGACCCGTTACGGCGCGCGTTTCCCCGAGACTTACCAGGCCGATCTGCCGCCCGACATCGCGCTGCTCGACATCGGCCTGATCGAGAAGCTCGAGGAAGGCGAGGGCCTGCGGGTCGCCCTGGTGATGCTGGGCGAGGGCGAGACCCGCTATACCTCCTTGCGCATCGTGTCGCGCCACGAGCTGCTGCTCAACGACGTGGTGCCGTCGCTGCACCGGATGGCGCTGCGCACCACCAGCCGCCTCGCGGTGAAGCTCGAGGAACCCGGTCCCGAGATCTACATCACCGGCTTCGAGGTCACCGGGACCGACGGCAAGCACCTCGAGGACGCGGCGTCACTCGAGCGCTTGGGTGCGATCATCCAGCGCGTCCTCGACGGCGTGCTCCTCGACGACCGCATCCTCGGCCTCGGGTACCTCGCCGAGCTCGACTGGCGGCAGATCGATCTGCTCATCACGTACCGCAACTACTTCGTGCAGGTGTTCCAGGGCTTTGGCGCCCACACCGTCAACGACACGCTGCTCAAGCATCCGCGCAGCGCCCGGCTGCTCGTCGAGTACTTCGAGACCAAGTTCAGCACCGACCGCGCCGAGTCGACCACGGCGCGCGTCGAGCAGTTGTTGCCGCCGATCGCGCGCCAGTACGACGAGCTGCTCGAGCAGGTGTCGGCGATCCAGGAGGACCTGATCCTCCGCTACTTCATCGACCTGTTCGAGGCGACCCGCCGCACCAACTTCTACCGGCCCGGGCGCGGCGACACCATCTCGATCAAGATCGAGTCGGCGCTGATCGAGCACATGCCGCGGCCGTGCCCGCTGTACGAGATCTACGTGCATGCGCCCGGCGTCGAGGGCATCCACCTGCGCGGCGGCAAGGTCGCGCGTGGCGGCCTGCGCCACAGCGATCGCGCCGACGATTTCCGCACCGAGGTGCTCGGCCTGCAGCGCACCCAGACCCTCAAGAACACCGTCATCGTGCCGACCGGCTCCAAGGGCGGCTTCGTCACCCGCAAGCTGGGCGCCAACCGCGAGGAGGCCCGCGCGCAGTACGAGGTGTTCATCGCCGGGCTGCTCGACGTCACCGACAACTACCAGGGCACCGCGATCGTGGCGCCGCCGGGCGTGCTGCGCTACGACGAGGACGACCCGTACTTGGTGGTGGCCGCCGACAAGGGCACCGCTCACCTCAGCGACACCGCCAACGGCATCTCGCTGCGCTACAAGTTCTGGCTCGACGACGCCTTCGCGTCGGGCGGCTCGGCCGGCTACGACCACAAGGCGATGGGCATCACGTCCCGGGGCGCCTGGACCAACGTCGAGCGCCACTTCCGCGAGCTGGGCATCGACATCCGCAAGACCTCGATCCGGGTCGCCGGCGTGGGCGACATGAGCGGCGACGTCTTCGGCAACGGCATGTTGCTCAACGACCAGATCAAGCTGGTCGCGGCGTTCAACCACAAGCACGTGTTCATCGATCCTGACCCCGATCCGACGGTGTCGTATGCCGAGCGCAAGCGGTTGTTCACGACCCCGGGCACCCAGTGGAGCGACTACCAGCCCGAGGCGCTCAGCAAGGGTGGCGGCGTCTTCGAGCGTGGCGCCAAGGAGATCACCCTGTCGGCGTCGACGCGGGCGGCGCTGGGCCTGACCAGCAAGGTCGTGACCGGCCCTGATCTGGTGCGCGCGATCCTCGGCCTCGACGTCGACCTGCTGTGGTTCGGCGGCATCGGCACCTACGTCAAGCACTCCAACGAGAGCCATGGCGAGGTCGGCGACAAGGTCAACGACAACGTCCGCATCAACGCGAGCGAGCTGCGCACCAAGGTGATCGGCGAGGGTGCCAACCTGGCGATCACCCAGCGTGGTCGCACCGAGTACTGCCAGCATGGCGGACGCTGCAACACCGACGCGATCGACAACTCGGCCGGCGTCGACTGCAGCGATCACGAGGTCAACCTCAAGATCCTCTTCGCGCCGCTGATGGCGACCGGCGCCACCACCCGCGTGACCCGCGACAAGCTGCTGCGCGCGCTCGAGCCCGACGTCGGCCTCGCCGTCGTGAAGGACAACTACCTGCAGTCGGCGCTGTTGTCGATGGAGGCGATCCGCACCCAGGCCCACGGCGAGCCCTTCCTCGATCTGGTGCAGTACCTCAGCAAGCACCACCTCAACCGCGGCGCCGAGCACGTGCCGGCCGACGACGAGCTGCGGGGCTGGCTGGCGACGGGCAAGGGCCTGCCGCGCAACATGCTGGCGGTGCTGGTCGCGCACACCAAGCTCGACTTGGTCGAGCGGGTGTTGGCGTCGCGCATCCCGGAGCTGCCGCTGTTCCAGCCGATGCTGGTCGGCTACTTCCCGGCCCAGCTCGCCAAGACCCAAGAGGCCCAGATCAAGAGCCACCACCTGCGCCGCGAGATCATCGCGACGGTCGCGACCAACGCGATCATCAACCAGGCCGGCTGCACCTTGCTCGTCGTGCTGTGCCGAGAGACCACGCTGCCGCTCGACGAGCTGGTCGTCCGCTACTTCGTCTGCGACGAGCTGATCAGCGGGCGAGTGCTGCGCGACGCGATCCACGCCTGCGATTACCTGGTCCCGGCGGCCGATCAGTACGCCGCGCTGCTCGCGCTCGAGGACGTCAACCGCACCCTCCTGCGCTGGTGGGTCTGGAACGACGCCACCATGAAGCTCGCGGCCGACGACGTCGGCAAGCTCAAGCCGGAGTTCGAGGCGACCGCGGTGGCCCGGCTGGCGACCCTCGACCCGCAGGCGCGCGCGGCGCTCGCGGCCCGCGAGCAGGACCTGGTGGCGAAGGGCTTCGCGCCCGCGCTCGCCGAGCAGCTGACCAAGGCGTCGCTGCTGCGCGACGGCTTCGCGATGCTCGCGGCGGCGCGCGACGTCAAGCTGCCGCTGCCCGGGGTCACCCGGCTGTTCGAGCGGGTCGGCCACGAGCTGCATGTCGACGCGTTCGACGAGCTGCTGGCCACGCAGATGCCGGCCAACCCGTGGGAGCGCCGGTTCCTCGCCTCGCTCGAGCGCGAGGCGTCGGCGATCCGCCAACAGGCGGTGTCGAAGCTGGCGGCCGACGCTGGCTACGTCGATCGTCACCGCGAGCTGCTCGACAAGATCGCGGACTCGCTGCGCATGGTCAAGCAGCTCGGCGGCCACGGCCTGGTGCCGATGTACCTGATCCTCGAGGACTACCGCGCGCCCTGGTGAGCCCGCCGGGGCCGGGGCGGAGGCCGCGCTCGTGGCCGGTGCCCGCATCGCTTGCGTCGACGTCGACTACGGTGACGATGGCGTCACCGCCGCGGCGGTCGGCTTCGAGGCCTGGACCGACGCGGTCGCGACGGTCGAGGTCGTGGTGCGATCGCGGGGCGCCGCGTCGCCGTACCAGCCGGGCGCGTTCTACGCCCGCGAGCTGCCCTACCTGCTCGGCGTGCTGGCGCGGATGCCGCCGCTCGAGCTGGTGATCGTCGACGCCTACGTCGCGCTCGGGCCCGACCATCCCGGGCTCGGCTGGCATCTGCATGCGGCGCGCGGCGGCATCGTCGTCGGCGTCGCCAAGACCCGCTACCCCGGCGCCGACGCGGTCGAGCTCGTCCGCGGCGAGGGCACGCGCCCGCTCTACGTCACCGCCATCGGCATGGAGGTCGACGCCGCCGCGGCCCAGGTCGCCGCGATGCACGGCGAGTTCCGGGTGCCGACCCTGGTCAAGCTGGCCGACACGCTCGCCCGCGGCCGCCGCTGAGCTCGAGCTCGGCACCGGGCTCGGTCGGCGCGCGGTGCGTGCCAGTGTCAAGATGCCAGTCGCGACGATGCGTGTCAGTGTCGCGGCCGGGAGGGCGCGGGTGTTCTCGCTGGCGCTGGTCGCGAGCGCCGTGATCGACGCCTCTTCTGCCAACGAGCGCTGCCGCTGACCGGTGCGGACCGCGCCGCGCAGGAGAGTGGCCATCGCCTCAAGTGCCCGCAACGTGGATCACCGCGCCGCGCTCGACTGCATCGCGACCGCAGCGCGCGGGGGCCGCCGCTGAGAGCGGCGTCGATCGGCCGCGGCCGGTCTTACGGACCCTCTTCCCTGGGCTTCTGTACCAGGCTGCGCCCGTCGTCGCTGCACCCGATCCGCCGCCGCGGTCCCTGGGCCGAGCTGAATTGGGACGAGGGGATCCTGCTCGTGCGTCGGTCGCAGACCCGACGCCACGAGGTCATGTCGGCGACCACGACCGGCCGCGATCAGACGATCCACCTGCCGCCCGCGCTCGTCGACATGCTGGGCGCCCACGCCGACGCGCTGCCGCCCGGCCGCATGCGCGACTCCGAGCTGCTCTTTCCCACCCAGCGCGGCGGCCACCGCTCGGGCTCGTGCCTGACGCGCCCCTTCCTCACCGTCGCCAAGGCGATCGGCATGACCTACCCGGTGAGCCCGCGCGCCATGCGCCGCACCTTCCAAGACCTGGCACGCGAGGCCGGCGTGCGCGACGTCGTGACCGCGCGATCAGCGGCCACGCCACCGAGTCGATGCAGCGCCGCTACTCCACCGTCCGCGGCCACGAGGTCGCCGACGGCCTGGCCCGCGTGATCGACATCGCGACCGCGCAGCGGCACGCATAGCCCAGACAAGCAGCGTGGCTGCGGTTTGCGCCGTCGCGTAGACCGGAGCGATGGGCGCTGGTAGGGTGGGGAATGCTGGACGAAAGGCTAGCGATCGAGCTTGCTGGCGTGGCGCATGAGGACGTCGACCCCGGCGAGATCCTTGGTCTCGGCAACGACTATTTGCAGGCTTTCCGGTTCATCGTCGGTGAACGGGCGATGAACCTCGTTGCGCGCGGATTTTTCCCTCAAGCAGACCGAACCGCGATCACCTTCAGTGTCAGCGACAGTGATCAAGCGCGCGAGGTCGCCGAGGAGATCTCGCACGAGATCGGACATAGCCAGACCCGACCGCTCCGGACTCTCGCTCGCCGGATCGAGATGATTCCTGTGCAGCACGCTCCGGTCGTCAGTCTTGTCAGGCAGCAGTGGCGCGCACCGCTGATCGCTCAGAGTGTCGAGCGTCCCGCGACGTTCTACGAGTTGACGACCCGTCGCGTGGTGATTGAAAAGACGGGGGGGCGTCGGCCGATGGTACGCGTGGTAGACGTGCAAACGAACAGAGGCTACACGCTGGTCGCGAGCCGAGAGACTGCTGCCGAGGCTGGCGGACTCCTGTATCGACGCGCAGATGCGCGGATGCGGGTGCGCCGGCGCCAAGATACGTTGGCGATCGTGGGTGGGGAGTTGCTGGGGTTGCACGCGGTCCCGACAGCGCCGCTCACCTTCGAGGATATGGCGACGTGGTGGAACGGCCGCTATGAGGGCAAGTCGTGATTGCGAAGCGCCTCATGCTCGATACGAGCTTTTTGATCGCGGCCCTCGAAGAACGGAAGCCCTACGCCGTCGACGCAATGAATGCGGCGCTCGCTCAAGCGAACACGGGCCAGATCGAGTTGCTGATGGCGGCCACGGTCGAGGCCGAGATGAAGGTCAAGGACCCGACGTACAAGCGGCCGGCGCTCATCGAGGCGGTGGCGTTCGACAGCGTCGCGGCGGACACTCTCGCTACGCTCCTCGCCAGCCGGCACATCCAGCCCCCGGGCGCGACGAAGGGGTACTGGAAGTTCGATGCAATGACGTTGGCATGCGCGATCGCAGGCAGAGCCGACGCGGTCGTAACGACGGATGGCGACTTCGAGAGCATGATCAACTCGGCCGACTTGGCCATCAAAGCGATCGCGCCGGAGGAAATCCACCTCGAAGAGATGGGACGAATTTTTGCGAAGAAACGCCGCGATGACGAGAAGGAGCTGAAACTCGTGGTCGAATCGGTCCCAGGCGTTCGCAAGGCGAAGCATGGCAAACCTCGCTTCGAGTTCGTGGGTACGGCGAGTGATGCCGCGGAGACGGAGGCGGGACGCAACCCCAGCCAGTCAACTGAGGAACGCGCGCCACGCGAAACGTGGCAACCGTCCTGTGCGGGCGCGATGACGGCCAAGGGCGGAGACCGAGAGCCGGACGAGTAGCCGTCGGCGCTGGGCTCGCAGAGTGGTGATCGTGGTGGTGATCGATCGCGCGGGCGGGGGGCTCCGAGCTGTCGACCGCCACCTAACCCGCCGTGACTGTTTCGTGGGAGTTGTAGGGATTGAACCTACGACTTGTACCGTGTGAAGGTACCACTCTGCCGCTGAGTTAAACTCCCAAGTCAAGCGTAT
>Ga0209591_10000366_pt1 | contig 59348 bp, 48 predicted proteins | sample MAT01_FD_187207 | JGI IMG/M metagenome (GOLD analysis project Ga0209591, IMG submission 187207) | Freshwater microbial communities from Lake Fryxell liftoff mats and glacier meltwater in Antarctica - MAT-01 (SPAdes) (version 2) | ecosystem: Environmental > Aquatic > Freshwater > Ice > Liftoff...
CCGGCGGACGTCTCGCGTCTAAGTCGGCACGCGTTGGCAGCTTCCGAAGCTCCGTCGCCGCATACTCTTTGCGGTCTCCGCGAATGCTCTCAAGTTCCTCGTTGACAAGGTCGGATTTCCACGGCGCGCTGACGTTGTCACGATAGAAGTGCACGCGAAGGCGGTCGGCGTATACCACCGTCCATGTCGGTCCCTCCTTCCGTTCGTACGCGATCTCCAACGGCACCGTGAGATGCTTGGGGCTTTCCCACGTCGGACCGCTGTTCTCGGGATAGCGAAAATGGTGAAATTCACCGACCATCGTACTGTACTTGTACTCGCCAACGACCCCACGAACGTTCTTCTGCATCATGGTCATGATTTCAGCGCTGCTCGGCGCGGGGATCCCGTTGTACGTGTTGTACGTCGTCAGAAACTCTTGGTACGTATTCGTGACGTAGGCGTAGCGCGCAAAGCCACCGATCTCGAGCATCGCGTTCGGGAACTCCGGAAGGTTGGCATTGCGCCATACCACCACCGCACGATCCCAGAAGTACTGCGTGTTCGCAGAACTCCAGACCTTCTTGATGGCACCGGGTCGCAGTTCGGCCTTGAGGACACCGGGCTTCCTGATGTCGCGAAGGACCTGCGGGTCGCTGGGCTGGGCGAACGCTGGCGAGGCAACAGCGACGGCGAGTAGGCAGACGAGTGACGGCTTCACGGCGGCTCTCCGCTGTAGATGACAGAAATGCGCGCGACCGCGACGATTCGCGGGCAGGGCGTGTCGCGGCATTTCTCCATACGGCGAGAATGCATGGTAATTCTGGACATCGCATGGCCCGCCGTATGGAGTTCTGCCGGTCCGATCCGCGGCATCAAAAAAGTAGCTGGCACGATTTGTCGGCTTGACCGCTTTACCAGCAGAACCAATGGCGATCGCACCAGCGGCCAACGTGTTCGTCACGATGATCGCTGCACAATTCCATGCAGCGCAGCATCGTGGGTCTCATCCCTTTGGAGTAGTCCAGATGACAACCGAGTTGACAAGCCAGTTGCATGACATCGTAGATACCGCTGTCGCCGCCGGCAGCTTCAAGACCCTCGTTGCGGCGGTCACGGCCGCCGGTCTCGTTGATACCCTCAAGTCCGCGGGCCCGTTTACGGTATTCGCTCCTTCCGACGAGGCGTTCGCCAAGCTTCCTGCGGGAACAGTCGAAGGGCTGCTCAAGCCAGAGAATCTGGCGTCGTTGGTGTCGATCCTGACCTATCACGTGGTTCCAGGTAAGGTGATGGCGGCCGACATTGCCGGGAAGACGATGCACGTGAAGACGGTACAAGGCGCGGACATCGCCGTTGATGCGACCCATGGCGTCAAGATTAATGATGCGACGGTGGTCTCGGCCGACATCGACACGACGAACGGCGTGATACACGTCATCGACGCGGTCATCATGCCGCCCGCTGCCGCCTAAGCTGCGCCCTGTTCAGGTCACCTACCGAGCACACGCGAAACGGCGTGGCTCGGTGGGTGATCAGCGCACCGAAGTAGGACCCGCCACTTTCCTCGTGTCGGACTTGCGCGAATGATTGATTGGGTGCTCCTTGAAATGCTTATGACGTTACGTGATGCATCGACCACAGCTGCAGACCCTGCGCCTCCCAAGCGCGTGCTTGTGCTTGGCGCGACGGGCACGATTGGGCGGGCCACTGTGCTCGCGCTCGTACGGCGCGGACACGAGGTCGTGTGTTTTGTTCGACCGCGCGCTGGCGTTGGTGGTGCGCTCGCGGCCGCCGAGAGCTCGCGTCTTCTGACCGGAGCCACAGTACGTGTTGGGCAAGTGAGTGATCCTGCGTCACTGGACCGAGACGGATTCCAGGGGGAGCGGTTTGATGCACTCGTGTCCTGCCTCGCCTCGCGGACCGGAACGCCGAAAGATGCGTGGGCCATTGATCATCAGGCGCATCTGCATGCACTCGCCGCAGCACAGCGGGCAGGGGTCACGCAGATGGTGCTGTTGTCGGCGATTTGTGTCCAGAAACCGCTGCTTGCCTTTCAACACGCGAAGCTCGCGTTCGAAGCCGCGCTGATGGCGTCGGGAGTGACGTACTCCATTGTGCGCGCAACCGCGTTTTTCAAGTCACTGTCTGGCCAGATTGAGCGCGTGAAGCGCGGGAAACCGTTTTTGATCTTCGGCGACGGGACGCTCACGGCGTGCAAACCGATCAGCGACGCGGATCTTGGTGAGTATCTTGCCGAGTGTGTGGGCGACGAACGCAGGGCCAATCGTGTGCTGCCGATCGGCGGGCCGGGCATGGCGATTACACCGCGAGAACAGGGCGAACATCTCTTCGCGCTGTTAGGAAAGACGCCGCGATTCAAGCAGGTACCTGTCGGACTCCTGGATGCGATCATTGGCGTATTGGGCGTGGCTGGTCGCTTCGTCCCACCGCTCGCTGACAAAGCCCAACTGGCACGTATCGGTCGGTATTACGCGACCGAATCAATGTTGGTCCTGGACCCGGTCACCGGCCGCTACGATGCCGACGCGACCCCGTCGACGGGAACGCAAACCCTGTTTGACTTTTACGCCGACGTGATCAACGGCACCGCTGCCGCTCAGCTCGGCGACCACGCGGTGTTCTAGGGACGCGACCTTCGCGGCGCGGCATGCTACTGTTCAGCTGGAGCATCCCCGAACCATGCAACGTCGGCACGGATCAGAAGAACCGTAGCCCAAGGAATTCAACGATGATCGTCAACACAGAAGAAGTTTCCCCAGGGCTGGTGGTTCAACTGGACACCACGATCCTGCGAGCGCTCGGTGGTGCGCACACGAATGCGGTGGTGAGCGCCGATGGAGATCGAGCGGTCGTCGGGACACACCTCTTTTTGGTCGTGGGCGTCGATGCGACCTCGCAACTCTGCACCGCCGTCCCGCTCTTCACAAAAACCGCCGTTGGCAACCAGCCGTTGGACAACGCGAAGAAGGTGGGCACGTTGGATCATTGGCACACCACCGACACCTACTTCTCGCATTGGCAGCACTGGCGCATCCCGGCGTCTTCGATCGTTGCGGCATCTTCGACTGAGGCAACGATACCAACGATGCGCCGGTTGTATGCCGCAGACGATCGATCAATGCTCGATGACATCAAGAACTGGGAGGGTCGCAACCGTGCGGCTTATCGAGACGCCTAGCGTACAGCAACGCTTTGACGCTGGCGCTACCCGTTAGCTGGGCCATCACGCCTCCCGTGTTTGGGCTATCAATGGCGTACGGCGGGAGAGGATGCCCGCGCTCACCAGCACGACCACGAGGCCAACCGGAAAGACCTCAAGGAACGTGTAGGCAATGTTGATGAGTGGATTCTTATACTGCTCCGCGAACTCCTCCATCTTTTGCTGCAGGGCAGCAATCTCGGGCTCTGGTGTGCCGGAAGCTCTGGCCTTTTCGATGACCTTGGCGGCGTACTCCGTGCCAAAGTTGGGCATGAACTTGTAGTACACAATCTCCCACGTGCTCACGTAGCAGACGCTGGCGATGAGTGTAATAAGAATGCCCACCTTAAAAGCCGACCCGAAGCTGATTCTCCCGCCGAGAACCCGGTCGCGATACGAACGAATCCCGAAGAACACCATCAGGAATGCCACGATCATCGTGGTGTAGCCGAAGACCTCCGAGGCCTCGAAGCCGAGCCGGTCTTTGAGTAGTGCGGTGGACAGCATCGTGACGACAAAGACGGCGCCGGCGATCAGTCCATAAGTCCAAACAATCTTCTTCACGAAACGCTCCACGGGTGTAAGGTGGCGGTCAGCATAGGGTCGCCGTCTTAAAAAGTCCGTCACCTATTCGGGTGATTTCGACGCGTCCTGCCAAAAATCATCCGAACAGGTGACGAAATGGGGTTACGGAATGAGCCCAAGACGTTGACCGACCTGTACGGCCTGCGTTCGGCGGTTCACGCGGAGTTTCTCAAACAGTCGGGACGAATGCGTCTTGACCGTGTTCTCGCTGACAAAGAGTCGTTCGGCGATCTCTCTGTTGCTGAGGCCGGCGGCGATCAGCGCAAGGATTTCGTGCTCTCGTTTCGTAATGCGAGGCGCGTCTGATGGCGTGTCAGGCGAAGCACGGGGCGGGATCTGTTGGGCAATGATGCTGCCGCTGTCGACCGTCGCTTCGGGGCGCCAACGAATTCTCGACCCGAGACCGAGTCCAAGCGAGACAAAGACGATCGCGATCAGGCCGCTGTAGATCTCGACCGAATGCTCGATCACGAGGTATCGATACTCGATAAACCGGAGCAGCAGGATGAGCACGCCGCCGAGGATGCCGTACATCGCCACATGCCGCCTCATGCGCGGTCGTGTTCGGTATCCCGCGGGGCCATCGTCATGGGCCCGTCCCGCAAAAATTGACGCGTCATGCAGTCGAAAATGGTGCGACGAGGACGGGCGGGCAAGAAGACGTCTCGAGGGATCAGTGACGGAACCGATTGGCGACGCCGGGCGTAGCTTTGTGGATCACATCGGGGACGACAGCGCGCAGGCCAGCGTGGCGGGCGACCCCTCGACTTCCAGGACACCGGGACTCCATGCAAACACGTCTGCTAACGCTCGCGCTCATTGTTGGTTCGACCGCCGCTGTCCCGTGCCACGCGCAGATGTACCCGTTCAGTCAGCGCAGCACGCTGGTGCAGTCGGTGGCCTTTACGAAAATCACCATTGAATATGGTCGACCGACCGCGCGTGGACGACCACTCTGGGGGGCCTTGGTGCCGTGGGACAGCGTGTGGCATCCCGGTGCCGACGATGCCACACGCATCAGCTTCAGCCGCGACGTCGTGCTTGAAGGGCGGCCGGTGAACGCTGGAGAATACACCACGTGGCTCATTCCACGCGCCTCGAACAACTGGACGTTCATTCTGAGTCGCGCCGTCGGCATCTCCCACACACCGTATCCGGGCCGCGACAACGACGCGCTTCGGGTAGACGTGATGGCAGATTCTGCGTCCCACCTGGAATCGATGACGTATCAGTTCCCGGCCGTGCTGCGCGAAGACGCGACGTTGCGACTGCAGTGGGGCACCCGCGGCATCTCCCTCCGCATCAAGGCGTCGGCGCGGCCGCCTGAGTAGCATCGCGGCGCGTGTGCGGCAGCATTGCGAAGGTCCATGCAACGAAGTCGATTTCCGATGCGGCCAGCCGACACGGATCCCTCACCCACACCTCAGCGCACTATGAAGAACGTGTTCGAACAGTCGGTCGTCGATGAACTGGTGGGGCGCATCAACGTGCTTTCCCCAGCGTCGACGGCGCACTGGGGCAAGATGTCGGTGGATCAAATGTTGGCCCATGTCAACGTGGCGTACGTCATGGTGTACGACAATATTTCCCCCAAGCCTGGCCCAATCAAGACGTTCATCTTCAGACTGTTCGTGAAGGGCGCCGTGGTTGGTCCCAAGCCGTATCCGCGAAATGGTCCAACGGCGCCGGAGTTCAGGATGGTGGGGCGCAAAGACTTCGCCCAGGAAAAGCAGCGGCTCATCGGCTACCTGCAGCGCGTGCACACCGGTGGCGTAAAAGTGTTTGACGGAAAGTCGTCGCACTCGTTTGGCCCATTGACTTCATCGGAGTGGAACACGCTGTTCTATAAACATCTGGATCATCATCTCACGCAATTCGGCGTGTAGTGTTTCGTGAGATGCGGGTGAGCGCTCACCACGCGGCATTCGTACAACACCTGTCCCTGCGATATATCCACAAGATGCCGAATTCATCGTTCCCAACGCCGCTGGTCTCCGTGCCGTGGTTAGCCGAGCACCTCAGTGACCCACAGATTCGCGTCGTCGACGCGAGCATGTACCTACCTGCCGCCGGGCGCGATGCGCACGCGGAGTATCGCGCGGCGCACATTCCCGGTGCGGTGTTCGCCGATCTTGGCTGGCTGAGTGATTCTTCCGCACCCTTTCCGCACACCTTGCTTGGTGCAGCGGATTTTGCGATGCGAATGGGCGCGTTGGGCATTGGCAACGACGACTCGGTGGTTGTCTATGATAGTTCCGGTCAGAATTTCAGCGCGCCGCGATTCTGGTGGATGCTTCGCACCTTTGGACACGCGCGGGTTGCGGTGCTTGATGGAGGGATCGGAAAGTGGCAACGGGATGGGCACGGGGTGACGACCGACATTGCGTCCATCGTTCCCAGGGTTTTCGACGCTGCCCTGAACGCCGACCGCGTGCGTGATCTCGCAGCGATGCGAGAGAATCTGCACACGCGTGCCGCGCAGGTCGCGGATGCGCGTTCACCAGGCCGCTTCGCGGCGCGCGAACCGGAACCGCGGGCGGGCGTTCGGGGAGGGCATATCCCGGGCAGCAGGAACGTGCACTATGCCTCCCTCGTGAATGCGGATGGCACGCTGCGCTCGGCTGACGATCTTCGCGCGGTGATCACCGCCGCCGGTGTGGACCTCACGCGTCCGATCGTCGCGAGCTGCGGTACCGGTGTCACGGCCTGCGCGGTGGTACTCGCCCTCGACGTGCTTGGTGTACACGACGCGGCGGTCTTTGATGGCAGCTGGTCCGAATGGGGAAGCGCGTCCGATACGCCCGTCGCGACGGGTAGCGATTGAACTGAGCTCGCGGGCGAGGTAGCCTGCTGACGGGGGTGCGCGGCGGAACGATCGCAGCGATATTGCCGTTTCTTCGATACGCGCCGGACGTCGTCTCCGCCCGCGTACGGGCACCTCCATCGACACAAGGGTTTGTATGGCAGCGTCAAGCTTGCTGGCATTGATCGACGACATTTCGACGCTGCTGGATGATGTGGCGGTCCTCACGAAAGTTGCCGCCACAAAGACGTCGGCGGTGATGGGTGACGATCTGGCGCTCAATGCCGATCAAGTGGCCGGTGTTCGTGTAGACCGGGAGCTCCCTGTTGTCTGGGCGGTGGCGAAGGGCTCATTCGTCAACAAACTGATTCTCGTGCCGGCGGCACTCGCGATCAGTGCGTTCATCCCGGCGGCCATCGTACCGCTGATGATGATGGGTGGACTCTTCCTCTGCTATGAGGGATTTGAGAAGGTGTTGCACAAGGTGCTGCACCGCGGCGAAGACGATGCTGCAGCCCGAGCGGCGCGACTGGCCGCCATGGCGGACACGTCGATCGATCCCGTGGCCCTCGAGAAGGGGAAAGTGAAGGGTGCGGTGCGCACTGATTTTGTGCTGTCGGCGGAGATCATCGTCATCAGCCTTGGTACCATGAGCACCGCGCCACTCCTGAGCCAGGTGCTGGTGTTGAGTGCGATCGCCATCGGTGCGACGGTGTTGGTGTACGGCCTCGTGGCCGGCATCGTGAAGCTCGATGACCTGGGCATGGCGTTGAACGCCCGCGCCAGCTCGGGGTCGCGTCGCATGGGCCACGGCATCCTGGTGGCGGCGCCGCTCCTCATGAAGTCGCTGTCGATTCTTGGCACAGCCGCGATGTTCACCGTCGGTGGCAGTATCCTGGCCCATGGCGTACCCGCCATCGAACATGTGATCGAGGGCATCGTCTCGCCGCTGCATGAAACCAGCGCGCTGCTGAGAACGGTGGTCAAGACATTGTTGGACGCGCTTGTCGGAGTCGCCGCCGGTGGTGTGGCGGTTGGCGTAGTGCTGGTGGGCACACGGTTGTTCAAGAAATCGCCAGCTCACTGACTCGCGGCGCATACGGGTCTCCTGCCGCGTCGATGCTAACTGAGCAACATCTCCAGTTCTTCGCGTCCCAGCGTTGACAGCAGTGACGCGTCGGCGCGGATGATCGCATCAGCAAGGTTCCGTTTACGATCCTGCAGCGCCAGGACCTTTTCTTCCACTGTATCGCGGGCAATCAGCCGTGACGCGAACACCCGTCGCGTTTGCCCAATGCGATGGGCGCGATCAATGGCCTGCGCTTCGACCGCGGGGTTCCACCACGGATCGAGCAGGTACACGTAATCGGCCGACGTAAGGTTCAGTCCAACGCCGCCGGCCTTGAGTGAGATCAAGAACACCGCGCACTCCGGCTCTTCCTGGAATCGCGTCACGACGCGCTCACGATCCTTGGTGTCGCCATCGAGATAGGCATAGGTAATGCCGGTCGCATCAAAGCGGTCACGGACAAGACTCAACAACGTGGTAAACTGCGAGAACACCAGCACCTTGTGTGATTCCGCGACGGCTTCGGTGACACGCAGCAGCAAGAGGTCAAGCTTGCTGCTCGACTCATCGCGCCGCGCGGGATCAAGGAGTCCGGGGTGACAGGCCGCCTGTCGCAACCGCAGCAGCGCCTCCAGCACGTGCATCGTTTGCTTGCCAACCCCGTCGGGTCCAATCTGTTTCAGCAACGACGTGCGGTAGTGATCGCGAAGCTCATCGTAGCGCGCGCGCTCCTTCGGCGAGAGATCAACCAACACGGTTTGCTCCAACCGCTCCGGCAACTCTGGCGTCACCTGTGATTTCGTGCGCCGCAGGATGTACGGTCGAACCGCTCTCGCCAAGAGTGCATGGGATGCCTCGCGCTGGGCCTCGCGATGCGCGGCGCGTTCGATTGGCGACGGGGCGGCTGCTGTCGCATCGTCATACTCCTGCGATGCCGCATCTTCGTCGGCGAGCTCAGGCACCATTGTCTCGATCGGTTCGAGATCACTCGGCAACGAGTCGTCGGAGGGGAGCATGTCCAGCACTTCAAGTTGCCGCAAATGCGCCGCGAACACTGACGCTTTTCCAAGCAAGCCGGGATTGAGAAAGTCCAACAAGCTCCACAGCTCGCGCAGGCTGTTCTCAATCGGCGTGCCACTCATCGCGATGCGATGCCGCGCGCGAACCAACCGTACGGCCTTGGCCGACGCCGTTGCGGCGTTCTTGATCGCTTGTGCCTCGTCGACCACGAGATAGTCAAACTCCATCTCGCGCAACATGACCGCGTCTCGGCGCAGCGTGCCATAGGTCGTGATGACCAGATCATAGTCGCTGATGCGACTGGTATCACGATGACGTTCCGGTCCCTGATGCACCAGCACGCGCAAGGTCGGCGTAAATCGTGCCGCTTCCTGTTGCCAATTGAATACGAGCGAGCGCGGTACGACAACGAGCGACGGTCCAGCCTTTTCGGCCTGCCGTGCCGCCAGTAAGGCCAGCAACTGCACGGTTTTTCCCAGGCCCATATCATCGGCCAGGCAGCCGCCAAAGCCAAAGCGTCGCAAGAAGTGCAACCAACCGAGTCCTTCCTTCTGGTAGTCGCGCAACGTGCCGACAAAACTTGGTGGTGGCTCAGCGGCATGCACACCGGTGAAGTCCGTGAGTTGTGCGCGCGCGTGCGCGAAGGCCGCATCCACGTCGGGCTCCGGCAGCGCGCTCAGCAGCACATCGAGAATGCCCAGCTGATTCGCCGCAAAACGGAGCTTGCCGTCAACCAGTGTCCCAGTCGCCGCGAGTAGTCCAGTGCGGTCGATCCATGCATCGTCGAGCACGCCAAACGAGTTATCGCTCAGGCGCACCGTCCGTTCCCCGCGACGAAGCGCCGCCAACAACTCGGGCAGGCGCGCGGACGCGCTGCCAAACTTCACCGTGGCTTCGACATCAAACCAATCGATGCCCGAGCTGACCTGCATGGTCAGCGGACCGGCGGTTCGCATGTCCTGCCCGTCGAACTCGACCGCCCAGCCTTCCCCCACAAGGTCCACGACGGCAGCCATGCCCCGCGCTTCCGCGCTGCGCAGCACGGATCGGCGTTGGCCATACTCGGTATCCAGCTTGAATCCCGCCTGCTCGAGTCGCTGCATCGCGACCGTTTCAGCAGCGCGATCACGCCGAATCACCGTCCGGGACGGCAGCTGCAGAATGCCAGCCGCGTGGTTGTCCCAGGTCGCCCCCGCGTCGCCGTAGCCGAAGGCCAGCGTGGCCTCGAGTCCGGGAGGACTCCAGGGTGTTGCCACGACGCGGCGAAGGAGCAATCGGGGCACCGGCACGACATCGATCGTCGTGATCTCGAGTTCGGGAAGCAAATCGATCGCCGGGAGCTGTGGTAACGCGTACAGCTCGCTCAACAGGTCCATGGCGTCATCGCGAGGAATCCCGCGCAGCGATCCTCCCGCGAGCGCCGTGGTCAGGAACTGTGCGCCGTGGTCGACGATCAGACCCAGACGCCCGTGCGCGATCACGATCCCGTCGCCGGTCAGCAGCGCGGGCTCATCCAGCGTCATGCGCTCACCGTCGCGCGCAAGCCAACCATTCAGCGCGTAGTGCGCATCCCGCGTTGCGTCGTTGGCAATCGCCAGATGCAGTGACCACGGTGCTTCGCCGTCCCATGCCAGCGGGTGCATCTCGCGCGCGGTCGGGAACAGCTGCACAAAGGCTCGCGCGGTTTCGCAGATGCGCTTGAGCGTGATCGATACCGCGTCGGCGGCAATCACAAAGCGCTGCGGCGCGCGTACGGCGGCATCTGCACCAAACTCGGTGGACGACGACCCGAGGAGCAGCTGTGCGATCTCGCGATCACTGACGTCTGGAGCGGCGAGCCACTGTTCCCGCGAGAGGCGGATGGGGCGAGTCGGTCCCCATCCATCGCCCTTCGCGCGCAGCGCCTGTATCCCCACGTCGACGATGACGCCGTTGGTGCGCTGGGCACTGCGCGCCACGTCTACCGTGTACACCAGTCGCCGAGTGTCTGGGAGGGCATCGGCCACGGGTCGATCGTCGAGTCCCGGCGCCATCAGTGTCCTGATCGCACGGATCTGCTGCACCCAGGGCCGAGGATCGGGCAGAGGGGTCATGGGCGCGACAATGGTTGCCGCGTGTTGCATCGCGAGTATCGCCTCGGTGCGCACGCGCTGTTCTTCAGCGCGAAGGGCCTCGTCTCGCGCCCGTCGCTCGCGGGCGATGGCTTCTTCCGCTTCACGCAACAGCCGACTCTCCGCCAGAAACGCCTGGTCCGGCTCCGTCGGCATGGTGCCCGCGCGATCGCTGGCGACCAGCACGGCCCAGATGTGCTTGCAGTTTCCGTGATCGCGCGCGTAGGAGCAACTGCAGCGCATGTCGAGCGCGCCACCGGCAACGACGCGAATCTGGACATCATGCCAGTTCGTCCCGTGCACGCGCGCCTCGATCAGGGAGGGCGACGTGACCACCATCGTGACGCGCCCGTTCCGGACGTACTCGTCGCCACGAACGCGCAGCAACGGGGTGAAAGTAGCAACGAGTTTACGGGGAAGCGTCACGGGCTATGGCAATGCGGCAGAAAACAGGCGGGCGTGCAGCCTGTAGCAATCTGCGCACCTGCGCACGGGAGAACAGGTGCTGATGACGTACTTCCTGAAATATCCGGGCGACGGCCCCTCTTTTGCCACCTGGAGTTGCACTCCAGATCGAAGAATGCACAAAATCCCAGCATTCTGTGTTGCGCTCCTCGTGCTCGCGCCCGCCGTTTCTGCGCAGAACGAGGCGGCGCTCCGGGCCCTTGAGGGCAAGACACTGCGAGCGAAGAGCTGTGCAACTAGCGCAGTGGATCCTTCATCGCCTCTTTGACCAGGTAGGGCACTTCGGCGGCCATCCACCTGGGAGCGGGTTCGCCCTTCAGGTAGTGGTCGAAGAACTGGAAGTAGCGAATCGTCAGGTCGCGACGGTTGGCAAGCCCACGCAGTCCATGCCCTTCGCCAGGGTACGCCAACATGACGGCGTTCTTGCCATTGAACCGAAGCGCGTTGTAGAAGTTCATGCCTTCGGTGAAGGAGACGGTCGGGTCGGCGGTTCCGTGCATGATCAGGAACGGTGCCGTGACCTTTGGCGCATGAAAGAGCGCCGATTCACGATGATACACGTCGGGCTTGTCCCACGGTGAGAAGCCCCATCGGCCCTGGCCAAACATGTAGTAGTCGTTGCCGTTCTGACCACTGCCGCCGGTCACCTGATACGACCAGCCCCAGCTCTGACTGAAATCGGAGAACAGATCGGTAACACCGGCGCCCATGCCGACCGCAGCGAAGAGCTTGGATTGTGTGCCGATAAACGCCGCACCCTCACCGCCGTAGCTGTGCCCGCTCACACCGATGCGCTTCGGATCGACGTATCCCATCTCGATAACCTTGCGCGTGGCTGCTTCGACGGCCTCCAGCATGTCGCTGTGCGAGCGTCCAGTGTGGAAGAGCACATCGGGCAACATGGTGATGTACCCTCGGCTCACCGCTTCCATGGCCGACGCACCCATCCCCGTGAGGTACGATGGCGCCGAGTACCGATTCATGTTCTGCGAGTTCTTCTCGTAGAACGTCACGATCATCGGACGCTTTTCGCCTGGCTTGTAGTCGTCGGGTAATGCAAGAATGCCCTGGAGCCGCACGCCGTCCTTACTCTTGTAGTCGAACAACACCCGACGTCCCCACGCATACTCCAACTGCTGCGGGTTGACGACAGAAATCTTAGTCGCGTTCTGCAGCGTGGCATCCGCGAGATAGATGTCAGGAAACTCGACAAACGTTTGCCGCGTGAAAATAACCTCGTTCGACTTCGTGGCGCGCACCGGTGTGCTGTACGAGGCGTCGGTGTACAGCAGTGGCGTGAGTGTGCCAGCGTTCAAGGTGTAGAAGCCGGACTTCTTGGTGTACTCCCCGTATGCCGTCAGCGTGATCGGCTTGGAAAGGTCCACCAATTCTCCGCTGCGCTCTCTGCGGCTTGCCATCGAATCAATCGGCGCCGGGACCACGCGGAATCGAATTTCACCGGATGACCCGGCGCCCGTGGTGAGATTGCGCGCCGGGGCGGATCCGTCGAGTGAGAGCACCCAGAGGTCAAACCGGTGGTGTACGAACACCGATTTTCCGTCGGGCGAGTACCCGGCAACACCGTACGACGGGCGTGGTCCGGGATTGTCATACTCACGATCCACAAGGCTTGGCGCCGCGCCGCCACTGATCATGCGCGTGCTGTTCGCCTCCAGCGAATACGCGTGCAGCATGTTGTCCTTCCAGTACAGAAACGTCTGGCCATCGGGACTGATGCCAAACACGTTTCGACCCGTCAGTTGCCCCTTGAGCATCGGGGTGCGTTCGCCGGTCAGCGTGTTCACGCGATAGAAATCTGCTGCTGGCCGCCTGTAGTCGGAGATGAAGGCGCGGGGATCTTGCCCAACCGCCCACTTCCCTTCTGGCGCAATCTCGACCTCGCGCATGGTAGAGTCAGCGAGCGGAATGAATCGCCCGGTGCTGATGTCAAAGGCCTGCCGATAGGTGATGTTGCGATCCGCGTCTGCGCGAATGATCTGCTCCGACTGAATGCGCTCGTCCTGTGTGCGCCACACGTCAACGTCGGCGAGCGAGTCCGTGCTGCGGCGACGCCCCGTGTCGGGCGCGATCACCTGCGGCTTGGCACCGAAGAACACGCGCTTGCCGTCGTCACTGAAGGAGAGCGCCGCGCGCTCGCTCACCACCATGCCACGCGGGAATCCTGCTGTGGTGGAAGCAGTAAGGGTGATCGGCGCCGGCGCTGCGTTGTTGACGATGTCGCGGACATTGGGCACAGCGATCAGCAGATTGTCGCGCTCGCGCATCTTCTCCACTTCGCGGCCTTTGAGCGCCGCGATCGCATTGCCGTCATCACTCCAGGCCAAGCGGCTGTAGACGCGTGCGTCGTTATCGAGCGCGTGGGTCCGTCCAGTCGCGAGGTCCATCACAAAGAGTCCGTTGCCGTCGCGCGCCGTCGCGTCGACGGTGTAGGCCAGCAGGTCGCCCGCACGCGAGAATGCAATGTCGGCAACGCTCCCCAGAAAGAGACTGCGACCGGTCGCCAGCACCTGCAGCACGACGTCCGTGCCACGCGGACCGGTCGGGTTCACCGTTGGCGCTGCATCGGCGGCGCCACCAGCGGCGCCACCGCGTCCGCCGGTCGCACCGGCTCCGGTGGCGCGACGTCGCAGCACGAGATGCGTGGACGTACGCGAGAAGAACGCCGACTGCATGTCGGCCCACACCTGCGTGCGGCCGGTTGCCAGTTCACGAAGTTCAAAACGCCGCAACGCCGGCGTTGGAGTCGCTGATGCGCGCGCGGTCAGTGGCGACGGCGTGGTCGTGTCAGCTGGCACTGCGCCAGCTGCGGGGCGAGCGCCGCGTGGCGGGGCCGTCGAGTCGACTTGGTAGACGACCCAGCGCGCATCCGGCGAGAAGGTGGCGTTGCTGGCGTTCGCAATGACCACGTCCTGATTGGTGCCCGTGTTGCGGAGCGTGAGCGAGGGCTTTGCATCGGTGGGAAGCGTGTTCGACAGCCGCGTGCCATAGGCAACCCATTTACCGTCTGACGAGATCAGAGCGTTGTCGACCGTGCGCCACCGCGAGTAGTCGGCTACTGACAAGATCTTCTTGCCCGCCGCGTTCATACGCACGGGCGGTTCTGCAGCACCAGAGGAGGCTGCCGTTGTCTGTGCGGCGAGTGGCGCCGCGAGGGCCGTGGCGAGCTGTAGAAGCGTGACCGCGCGTGCACTGCGCGATCGCACAACGAACGATCGCGCTGATCGCAAGCACATCGAGGAAGGGAACACAGGCTACTCCAAACTCAGGGACAGGGTGACGGTCGAAATCACGCGGGCGCAGGGACAGGCTCTGCCTCCGCAAGGGTTTGTTGACCACGCAGAGTACGATTCTGCGCTCAGGACGGCAAGCAGCACGCTCGTAGCCTACACGCGGCCGATACGAAAGCCATGCTCCATTGACGCTGCCCTGATCGGTGCGCATTGTTGCGCGGTACGCACACCCCCTCCACGGAGTCTTGATGTCCACAGCCCGCGCCGTTCTGTCGGCACTGATCGCACTTTGTCCCGCGGCTGGGCTCTCCCAAACGCCCCCCCCGACGCCCCCGCCTCAGGCCACGCCCGCGGAGGGAGCAGCAACATCGCAACCGCCTCGCCGTGGGCCGCGACCCTATGCCCAGGTCATCACGGCCAAGGCGATCACGGAACGCGGCGGTATTACCGTGCATCGCGTGGACGATCGCTACTTCTTCGAGGTGCCGGACTCGGTGATGAGTCGGGACTTTCTCATGGTAACGCGTGTTTCGGGAGCGCCGTCAGGCAGCGGTGGATTTCAGACCGCTGGGACGTCGATCAACGAACGCATGATTCGCTGGGAGCGGGTCAATGAGCGCCTCCTTGTAAAGAGCATCAGCACCGACGCCGTGGCCGATGATTCACTCCCCATCGCGCGCAGTGTGGCACAGAACAACTTCGCGCCCATCCTCGGTGCGTTCCCCATTGCGGCGTTCGGGCGCGACAGCACGTCATATGTGATCGATGTCACCGACTTCTTTGCCACGGATAATCCAGCAACATCCGGGTTGAATGCCGACCAGCGTCGCACGTACGGTGTACGCCGCTTCGATCCCGCGCGCAGCTACATCAGCAGCATGCGTGGCTTTCCGATCAACATCGAAGTGCGACAGGTGCAAACCTTTGATGCCGCAACGCCGCCCGATGATCGCAACGGCGGCAGCGTGACCATGGAAACGCGGCAGTCAATAGTCCTGCTGCCAAAACAACCGATGCGTGCGCGACATTTCGACGAGCGCGTCGGCTATTTCTCAATCGAACGCGTCAACTACGGACTGGACCAGCAGAAGGCGGCGTCGGAGCAGTTCATCACGCGCTGGCGGTTGGAGCCCAAAGACCCAGCGGCGTACGCACGCGGTGAGTTGGTCGAGCCAGTCAAGCCCATTGTGTACTACATCGACGCTGCCACGCCAACAAAGTGGCGGCCGTACGTGAAATCGGGCGTCGAAAGCTGGAAGGCCGTGTTTGAGAAGGCGGGGTTCAAGAATGCGATCATGGCGAAAGACGCGCCCACCAAGGCACAGGATCCGGACTTCGATCCCGATGACGCGCGCTACTCCATGGTGCGCTGGGCGGCGAGTCTCGTGCGCAATGCCGTCGGGCCACACACGCACGATCCGCGCTCGGGCGAGATCATCAACAGCGAGATCACGTGGTTTCACAACCACATGCGATCGTATCGCAATTGGCTGATCATGGAGACCGGTGCCTCCAATCCCGCGGCGCGAACATTGGATATTCCCGAAGCGCTGATGGGCGAAACCATGCACCAGGTGATCGCGCACGAAATCGGCCACGCGCTGGGACTGCAGCACAATATGATCGCCTCGGCCTCATTCCCCACCGACTCGCTGCGCAGCCCGAGCTTCACACGCACATACGGCGTGAGCGCGACGATCATGGACTACGCGCGTCAGAACTACGTCGCGCAACCCACCGACGGGCTGCAACCCAAAGACTTCATTCGACGCCTTGGCCCCTTCGACGACTTTGCGATCAATTGGGGCTATCGCCTGATTGCGGCACGCTCGGCCGACGACGAGAAGAGTACGCTGAACCAGTGGCTGACGACGCAAACAGGTCCGATGCCTTATCGGTTCGTGCCGCAAGGCCTTGGGAGTGCCGATCCGCGAGTCCAAACGGAGGATCTTGGCGACGATCCCGTGAAGTCGTCTACGTATGCGGTGGCGAACTACAAGCGGATGATCCCAAACCTGGTCGCCTGGACTTCACGACCGGGTGACGACTACTCTGAATTGTCTGAGATCTATGGCGAAGCCCTTGGTCGCTGGGCTGGCTATATGGGACACGTGGTGACGGTCATCGGTGGAGTGCAGGTCGATCTCAAAACATCCGACCAAGCCGGGGCTGTGTTTCAGGTTGTGCCGCGCGCCAAACAGAAAGCCGCATTGCAATTCCTGAGCGAGCAGGTCTTCACTACGCCCTCGTGGCTCGCCCCACCGGGGATCGTGTCGCGCATTGGGCCTGGTACGGCATTGAGTGCGCGCGCGGGGGGGGTGATCGGCTCGCTGCTCAGTACCGCGAGGCTTGGTCGGTTAGCCGAGGCGGAACGATATGATGCGGCGAATGCGTATCCGCTGGTGGAGTACCTGGGGGATCTCAAGCGCAGTGTCTGGACCGGCAATGCGCCGGATGCGAGCCGTCGGCAGCTGCAGCGTGTGTATCTGCAACGGCTCGATGCGCTGGTCAATCCGCCGGCACCAGCTGCCGCACCACCTGGTGGTGGTGGCGCTCCGCAGCCGCCGATCCCGTTCATCACCGCCCCGAATGTGCCGCAGAGCGATCTTCCGGCGTTGGCGCGGGCACAGTTGCGCGAGATCCAGCGGGATGCGCGTCGCGCCGCGCTGGGATCGAGCGGATCGGTTGAGCGTGCGCACTGGACCGATGTGGCCGACCGCGTGACGCAGATCCTTGAGCCACGCCGTTAGCGCGGTGGCATCGGTGCAGGAAGCGGTGATACAGGCACGACCGGCAACGATTGCTGGAGTTCCGGTCATGATCGCGGCTCCCGCGCACACGCCGGAGCCGCTGCCCACGGTGCTCTGGTTTCATGGGTTTCGCGCGGATGCTCTGGCACATGTGGCCGACATCGAACGCTGCGCACGCGCCGGGTTCCTGGCGGTGGCGGTCGACGTGGTGGATCATGGTGCGCGCCGCGATGTGCGCATGACCGAGCGGATAGCGCATGCTGGTGGCGGTGCGCTCGAGGTGATGCTGCAGTGCGTGGATCAGTCGCTCACCGAGTTGCCCCATCTGATTCATGACTTGGTCCACGCGCACGGTGCTGATCCGCAGCGCATCTCCGCGGTCGGCATTTCGATGGGCGCGTTTCTGGTGTATCAAGCAGTGGCTGATGGTCTCGCCGTGCGCGCCGCTGTTGGCGTTGTGGGCTCACCGGAGCGACCTGATGAGAGAAGTCCGCATTTGCTGCCGGCGCGATTCCGCGACACGGCGATGCTCAGCGTCGTCGCGGAGCACGATACCAGCGTTCCACCCGCTGCGGCGCACCGGCTTCACGCTTCTCTCCGTACCATCCACCCGCTCGCCGTACAACGCATCGTGCAACTGCCGGGCGTGGGCCACCTCATGTCTGCCACACAGTGGCGGACGGCCATGGATGTGACTGAAGCGTGGCTTGTAGAGCACGGTACGTGACCACGGTACCTGCATGACGTTCGTGATGCACATGGAGCGTCCAGCCATCATGATCGGGCGTGTGCCACTTGCGTAGGCAATCCCATACAGGGAACCTTCACGAAGTCTTTTTGTGCGGCCGGTCGAGAGGCCAGCCATGGCATGGCCGCGTTTCCGCGTCGCGCATGTCACCAGGTTATTCCCCGAGGTTCGAGCATTATGAGTAAGCGTCGCCGTCAAGCACCCGCCGCGCGTACAGCTGGGACGCAGCCCGCCTCTCCGTCTGGACCTACGCCACCCAAAGGTCCGAAGGGCTCGCTTGGCGACGCCACTATCCAGCATGCGCGCGCGCTGTTTTTCAGCTTCGCGCCCGTGCTCGGCGTGTTCCTCTTTGCGCGCGTGGCGCTCGCCGAGGCGTTCTACATCCCAAGTGGGAGCATGGAACCAACGTTACTTGTGGGTGACCGCTTGTTCGTGAACAAGCTGCGCTTTGGTCCGCATATTCCGTTTACGAACGTCAACCTTCCAGGGTACGCCGAGCCGATACGCGGCGATGTGGCTGTCTTCCAGTCGCCGCCGCAAGACCTCGCCATTCGCATTACGCCCGAGGATATCACGCCGACATTGGTGAAGCGCATTGTGGGTGTGGCCGGCGATACGCTCCACATGCGCGATGGTCGGCTGTATGTGAACGGCGTCGCCGAGTCACGGACCACCACAAACACCTTCTCGATTGGTGACATGGGCAACGTTGCGCAGCCGCTGTTCGCGTGGCAGCACGCCATTGAAGCACAGCGCTCCCGCTTTGGCGATGCCGTAGAAAGTCCGTCGCTCCACAACTGGGGACCGCTGGTGGTGCCCGCCGGAACGTTCTTCATGATGGGCGACAATCGCGACAACTCGGTCGACAGCCGCTACTACGGCCCTGTGCCGCGCGCCAACGTGCGTGGTCGCCCTACGTTCGTGTACTACTCGTTCGATACAGAGCGCGGCCTGGATTTCATTCGCGCGGTCACCGAGGTGCGCTGGCGTCGACTGGGCACGTGGATTCGGTAGGCTGAACGAGCCCCAGGGCTCGTCGCTGATCCGAGCTGCGGTCTTCGTCATCTGTTCCCCCCAGCATCCCAGCCCAGCCGCGCGTAGGCAAAGGTGCGAGCTCGCCACGAACACTGCGACGGCGCGCCCATCCAACCCTCCCCCGACCGACTCACCAATGCGTCACCTCTCACTCTCCCTCGCCGCGGCGGGCCTCGCGCTGAGCGCCTGCGCCAAGCAGACGCCGCCGCCTGCCCCCGCGCCAACCCCTACGGCCGTTCCTGCAGGGAACGGTGCCCCGACCGGCGGTGGACGTGGCGGCGGTGCTCCTGGAGGGGCCGGTGCAGGGCAGGCCGCCCAAGGCGGTGCCGCGCAGGACCCGCAACCGCGCGCCTACGCGACGGTCATCACCAACCGCGCCGTCACCAAGAGTGGCGTCTTCAAGGTGCATCAGGTGGGGAGTCGGCTCTACTTCGAGATTCCGCGCGCGGAGTTTGGAAAAGACTACGTCATCGTGACCACGCTGGCCGGCACACCCGACGAAATCGGCATTCGGGGCACACAAGGCGGCAATCAACTGGTCCGCTTCGAACGTCGCGACAACCGCATCTTTGTGCGCGAGGCCGACTACCGCGACATCATCGCCGATAACGCGCCGTCGCAGAAGCTCGCGGCCGAGTTGATTGGCGTGACGAAGATCGTCGCGGCGCTCAACATCGAGGCGTTCGGCGTCGACAGCTCGGCGGTGGTTGAAGTGACGCGCATGTTCACCGGCGGAGTACCCGAGTACACTGCACTCGGTCGACGGGCCACGGTCGATGCGACGCGCTCGTACGTCGAGCGCTTTGCGGCCTACTCGCGCAACGTCAACGTGACCGCAGTGCAGTCGTTTACGCCACAAGGCGGCGCACCGGGCGCTGGTGGCGGCGGCGGTGGTGCAGCGGCAGCGGCGGCGGCGCCAACGACCGAGAAGTACACCTTCTCCATCGCCAAACTGCCCGATGATCCCATGATGCCGCGTATGGTGGACGATCGCGTGGGATACTTCGCCGTGTCGCAGCGCGATTTCTCGGGAGCCACGCAACGGGTCGAAACCAAACGCTACATCTCACGCTGGCGTCTCGAGTGCTCTGACAAAAAGGTCGGGAACTTGTGCGTGCCGAAGAAGCCGATCACCTACTATCTCGATCCCGCCACGCCGGCCTGGATCAAGCCGTGGATCAAGCGCGGTATCGAAGACTGGCAGGTCGCCTTCGAAGCGGCGGGCTTCTCGAAGGGGATCGTCGCCGCCGAGGCACCGGCCAACGATCCCGATTTCTCTGGTGAAGACGCTACCGTTGCCATGGTGCGTTGGCTGCCGTCAGCAACCGAAAACGCCGTCGGCCCCAGCCTGAAAGATCCTCGGACAGGCGAGATCATCGACGCCGACGTGCAAACGTACCTCAACGTCATGAACCTCAATCGGTCGTGGTACTTCACGCAGGTTGGACCGCTTGACAAGCGTGCGCAAAAGCTGCCGTTCCCCGATTCCCTGATGGGCCGTTTGGTGGAGTACGTCACGGCGCATGAAGTGGGACACACGCTTGGCTTTCCACACAATTTCAAGGCAAGTTCGATGTATCCGCTCGACAGTGTGCGCTCCAAAACGTGGGTCGCGAAGATGGGACACACGCCGACGCTCATGGACTACGCGCGCTTCAACTATGTCGCGCAGCCTGAAGACGGCATCGCGTTGGACGATCTGATTCCCAAGGTTGGTCCGTACGACAAGTACGCGGTCATGTGGGGCTATACGCCGATCCCGAACGCCAGGACACCGGAAGCCGAGAAGGCCACGCTCGACAAGTGGTCGAAGATGCAAGACGAGACGCCGTGGTATCGCTTTGCCAACGACGGTGGCGCGCAAGGCGCGGATCCGGGCGAACAGTCCGAAGCCATCGGTGATGCGGATGCGGTGAAGGCCACGACACTCGGCATCAGGAACCTCAAGCGCGTCATGGTGATGCTGGAATCGGCCACGGCGTGGAAAGAGGGCGACACCTACGACGATCTCGAAGAGCTGTACGGGCGCACCATCGGACAGTGGGCCACCGAAATGGGCCACGTAGCGCGCATCATTGGTGCCGAGTATAAACAGGAAAAGTTGGTTGGGCAGAAGGGACCGGTGTGGCGCAACGTAGAGCCGGCGCGACAGAAAGAGGCGCTGCAATTTTTGCTCGACAACGCCTACACCACGCCGATGTGGCTGATCGACGACAACATCGTGCGCAAGATCGAAGCGAGCGGCAGCTTGGCTCGTATTGGCGGAGCGCAGGCGCGGTCATTGGCGTCGGTGGTGAGCAACGAGCGATTGCAGCGCATGCTGGAACTCGAAGCGATGGCGAAGAGCAAGAACGAAGTCTACGCACTCGCCGACATGCTCAGCGACTTGCGCCATGGCCTGTGGAAGGAAACCGAGTCGGGCGCGCCTATCGATGCGTTCCGTCGCCGGTTGCAGCGCGTGTACCTCGAAGCCATGGCCAGTAAGATCAATCCGCCGCCGGCCGCGGCCGCCGCGGCGCCCCCCGGTGGCGGTGGTCGTGGTGCCGGTGCGGCGCCGGTCGGCACGTCCGATTTCCGCCCGATCCTCAAGAGTGAAATGCGCGCTCTGGATGCCGACCTCCAAGCCGCCATCGCGAAGACGTCGGATCGCATGAGCAAGGCGCATCTTGAAGACGCGCGCGATCAGATCAAGAAGATGCTCAATCCGAACGACTAACGAACCGTCCCTGCCTTTGTACCCTCACCAGCGCCCCGACCGCCTCACGGTCGGGGCGCTGGTCTGTTTTCGAGGTGCCGTCGCCTACGCCCGAAACGCGAGTTAGGATGCCACCCGTGAATTTTTCGTAAATTGACTGCCACGACGCCGAGCGCGCGTCTAAACTCCCCACAGCCCGCGAAGTCCGCGGCGCGCCGTGCCCCCCTCTTCGATCCACACCGATGCGTTTTCGCTCACTCCCGCTCGCCGCAGCCGGGTTGGCGCTCGCGGCGTGCCAGCCGGCCACGAAGCCGTCGACCGCGCCCACGCCTGCAGCTCGTCCCGCAGGCAACGGCACCAATGTGCCCACGCCCGGCGCGCCGACGCCCGGTTCGCCCACCCCAGGTGCACCAAATCAGCCACCTGGCCTCCCAAACCTCGGCGCGCTTGCCGGCGCGCTTGGTGGCGGTGGTGATCCGAATCCGCGTCCCTACGCGACCGTCATCACGCCGCGCGCGAAGACGAAGAAGGGCGTGTTTGATGTTCACCAGGTCGGCTCACGGTTGTATTTCGAGATCCCCGCCTCAGAAATGGGGAAGGACTTCGTCATCACCACCGTGCTCGCCGGCACACCGGCTGGTATCGGCATCAACGGCACGTTGGGTCCCGACCGTGTGATCCGCTTTGAACGTCGCGAAAACCGCGTGCTGATGCGCGACATCAACTACAACAACGTTGCCACCGACAGCACGCTGTCCACGCGCCGAGCGATGTCGCTGATTGAGTTCTACCCGATCCTGGCGTCGTTCAACGTGGAGGCGTTCGGTAAAGACAGCGCGCCCGTCCTCGAGGTCACGCGCATGTTCACCGGACAGATCCAGGAGTTCGCCGGTGGCGGCCAGCGCGTTGCTGTCGACGCGTCGCGTTCGTTCATCGAGAAGTTCTCCACGTTTTCCCGCAATGTGAACGTGACCGCATCGCAGACGTTCACGCGTAGCGCCGCAGGTGGCATCCCCGGCATCCCAGGTTTGAATCTGGGTGGCGCCGGTGGCGCCACGACCGAGGCCTACACCTTCTCCATCGTGCGCTTGCCCGACGTCCCCATGATGCCGCGCTTCCTCGACGCGCGTGTCGGATACTTCGGCGAAACGAAAACTGACTTTGGCTCGCCGGAGCAGCGCGTGCTGCCGCGTCGCTACATCGCGCGGTGGCGCCTGGAATGCTCGGAGCAGAAGGTGGGCAATCTCTGTGCACCGAAGAAGCCCATCACGTACTACATCGATCCGGCCACACCGCAGTGGCTTGTGCGCTGGGTGAAGGCCGGCATCGAAGAGTGGCAGCCGGCGTTCGAGATGGCCGGCTTTGCCAAGGGTATCGTCGCCGGCGATGCACCGAACGATCCGGACTTCTCGGGCGAAGATGCGTCTGTCGCCATGGTGCGCTGGCTGCCGTCGCCGGTCGCCAATGCGGTCGGACCCAGCACCACCGATCCGCGCACCGGCGAGATCATCGACGCCGACGTGCAGATGTATCACAACATCATGGATCTGCAGCGCAACTGGTATTTCTCGCAGGTGGGTCATCTTGATCCGCGCGTGCACAAGTTCCCGTTCCCCGACACCCTCATGGGGCGGCTCGTGCAGTTCGTTGTGGCTCACGAAGTGGGACACACGCTGGGCTTCCCGCACAACTTCAAGGGCAGCTCGATGTATCCGCTCGATTCGATTCGCTCGAAGACGTGGGTCGCGAAGATGGGGCATTCACCGTCCATCATGGACTACGCGCGATTCAACTACGTGGCGCAGCCGGAAGACGGCATCGCACTGGGCGATCTGGTGCCGAAAGTTGGGCCGTACGACAAGTATGCCGTGATGTGGGGCTACAAGCCGATTCCGAATGCCACGCGTCCGGAAGACGAGAAGACCACGCTCGATGCGTGGGCACGCATGCAGGATTCGGTCCCGTGGTATCGCTTCGCCAGTGATGGAGGTGGTGGCGGCGCGGATCCCGGTGAACAATCGGAGGCGATCGGTGATGCCGACGCCGTCAGCGCAACACGTCTCGGCTTCAAAAACCTGCGTCGCATCGTTGAGCTGGTTGAGCCCGCGGCGACCGCAGACAAAACGGCCGACTATTCCTTGCTGCGTGCGACATATAGTGACGTGCTGGGCCAGTGGGCGACCGAAGCCGTACACGTGACGAAGATTGTCGGCGGCATGAATAAGCAGGAGAAAGCCGTCAGCCAGAGTGGTCCCGTGTGGACTCCCGTTTCGCGCGCGCGTCAGAAGGAAGCCGTCAAGTTTCTGAACGAGGAAGTGTTCACCACGCCGACAGCTATGATCAAGCCGAACATCCTGCGCAAGTTCGAGTCGGACGGCAACATCAACCGCGTGACGGGTGCCCAGGCGCGCACGCTGTCGTCGTTGGTGTCCAACACGAAACTGCAACGCATGGTCGAACAACAGGCCATGGCCACACGAGCGGGCGACACATACCCGCTCGGCGAGATGCTGACGGATCTGCGCCAGGGGTTGTGGAAAGAGATCTACGCCGGCGCACCCATCGATGCGTACCGTCGGCGTTTGCAGACCACGTACCTCGAAGCCATGGCCAGCAAGATCAAGCCGCCTGCACCCAGCGCGCAAGATGCGGCTATTGCACAGTTGCTCGGTGGCGGCATTGTGAACACGCGCGATTTCCGTCCGCTGCTCAAGGACGAAATGCGGATTCTGGATCGTGAGCTGGCATCGGCCATTGGCCGTACCAAGGATCGTACGTCGCGTGCGCATTTGAGCGATGCACGGGATCAGATCAAAACGATGCTGAGCACGGAGAAGTAAGCACCACGGTCTGCATTCCGTGAGCGGCGCAGGAAGGACACGGGGGCGACGGCATATCATGCCATCGCCCCCGTTTCTTGTGCCTCGACCCTCCTTCCTGCCATACTTCCCGTGCATCCATGACCGCACCTTTTTCCTCTTCCGGCGCCGCTTCGGGCGACATTGCCGCGCTGCGCATTGCGCTTACCGGGCAATACGCCATTGAGCGGGAGTTAGGGCGCGGCGGGATGGGCATCGTCGTGCTGGCCCGTGACGAACGGCTCGACCGACAGGTCGCACTCAAGGTGCTGCCACCTGCGCTTGCTGAGCAGACCGAAACACGCGAGCGCTTTCTGCGCGAAGCGCGCATGGCGGCGCAGCTCTCGCATCCGAACATCGTGCCCGTGTACCGCGCCGATGATATCGGCGGGTTTGCCTTCTTCGCCATGGGATTCGTAGATGGCGAAACACTCGGCGAACGGATTCGCGATCGTACCACGCTCCCGCCCGCTGATGTCGTGCGCGTGTTGCGGGAGGTGGCCTGGGCGCTTGCCTACGCACACGCGCGCGGGATCGTGCACCGCGACGTGAAGCCGGAAAACATTTTGCTGGAGCGCAGCAGCGGACGCGCGATCGTCACCGACTTCGGGATCGCTCGCTCGGATGTGAATCCGGCGCTGACGCAAGACGGACATGTGCTGGGCACCGTGCACTATATGAGTCCTGAGCAGTGCAGTGGTGATCCGCTGGACGGGCGCAGCGATTTGTATGCGCTGGGGTGCGTGGGCTTTTTTGCATTGAGTGGGAGGCTCCCGTTCGAGGGCACGTCGGCGCAGAGCATTCTGGTGGCGCATGCAACCAAGGAGCCACCGTTGTTGCGCTCGATCGCGCCGACGGTGCCAGCCTCGCTGGCAGCCGTCATCGATCGCTGCCTCCGGAAGCTGCCCGATGAGCGCTATGCCACCGGCGAAGAACTTGCTGAGGCACTCGGCAAGGCGTTAGCGACCGTGGAGCAAGCGTCGCGCGATAGCAACACAGGGGGTGTGATATCGAGCGATGATGCCATGGCGGTGTGGCGACGCGCTGCTGAATTGCAGGCGGAGGCCGCGGCGCGCCTTGAGGCACGCATTCGCAGCACGCAGGACACGCGTTCACTCGTCGCGGTAAACCCAGCCAGCACCGAGGCGTCGCAGGGGGCGCAGGCCGTTCCAACGGACGCCTACCGCGTCCGCGACGTCGAAGCAGCAGCCGCCGAAGCCGGCATTTCGCAACGGTACGTTGCCCTGGCAATGGCCGAACTGCAGGCCGCACCCAACGCCATGATGATGGTGCAGCCGGTGCCCGCGTGGAAGGAGCGTCTCAGCACCCGACTGTTCGGGACCGAGCAGCGATCGCTCAGCGTGTCGCGAGTCTTTCGTCAGCCACCGCGCGTCGTGCTGCAAGCACTCGGCCGTACGCTGCAAGCGGTGCCGTGGTCGCTGGCACTGCGCGAAACGCTCGGTGGGCATCCGTTGGACGGCGGTGTCCTCGTCTTTGAATTGCCGCCGATGGTCGATGGTTCGTACAAGTGGACCTATGTACGCTATGGTGCGTTCATCCATGATCTTCGCATCATGCTGGCCACCGTTCCCGGAGACACTCGAAGCTGTGAAGTCACCATCCAGATGGATCTCCGCAAAGGGTTGAACTCAAACCTTGCCGGTGCGGCGGGTTTCCTGACCGGCGGCGGCGTCCTGGGCGGCTTGGGCGGCTTGGCCATGGGGAAGGCCGCACTCACGTTGGCAGGGGCAGCACTGGCTGGGCCAGCAATTGGTGGCGCCGCGCTGCTCGGGGTAGGCGCGCTGGCGCTCGTCGGACCAGGCTATCGGTACAACCTGCGGAAATGCACCGCCGAGTTGAACGCCAGCCTCGGCGCGATCGACACCGCGATCCGGTCAGTCGACATCTTCGGCGAGGCAGCCCCCGTGCCGCAAAAACCGGCTGCCCCGTTCGCTCCCTAAAGCAGCTCCTGCACCACCACCGTCGCCACCGCAGCCGTGCCGCTGCGCGACGGGCGATTGGCCGTGTACGACCCAGAGATGCTCCGACTCAGTCTGTTCGATAGCAATTTTAAGTTCGAATCGAGCCGACCTTCCCAGCTGACAGCGACCGAATCAGTTCAGTGGCATGGGGATACTCTCGTCTCATTCTCGCGACTGAACACACCCAGCGCGTTTGAATTTCCGTTGCACCTTACGACGATCGCCAGCGAAAAACCCTACTCATTCAGCCTCGACCCGCATCTGACTGGCGGTCGCAATGAACGACATTATCCCACCGTGGTTGGAAGATACCTCTGCACGGCACGATCTGCGCGGCTTGCAGTCATTTGTAGCACGTCGCCGAGAGGACCAGCAATTGATTTCTCCTTCAGGCCGTCATGGTTTCGTGACAATGCGCAGCTGCCACCGACGGGTGATGTCCCTGCGTCCGCAAGGGTGCGAGCGCTTGTTCCGCTCAACGACACGCGGGTAGCAATAGTCGTCGTGGTTCCGAACGCGGAATGGCGAAGGGCCATAGAAGTTAAACGAGGCTCGGATGGAGTACAGACGGTCATCACCGACCTCGACGCGTATTGGGATTCGATCATTCTTGTCGTTGACATCGCCGAAGCCCGGCTGATTGCGCTAGGGCGAGTCCTCCAAGCCGTGGAGCGATCTCCTGGAATCGGATATGTCGCCAGCTTGACGGCAGACGAAACGCAGGTCGCACTCTGGCGGGTGCATGTAGGTCGGTAATCTCACACACATGAGGATAAACCCGATGAACATCCGCGCTCTACGATGGATCGCTTCGACTCTCGCAGGCTGATGAGGAGGCTCACAAGAATTAAAACGGTGTGCGAAATTATGACTCCTACCATGACTGCGAGCTGCACTCGGACCCGTGCCCACCTCCAACGCGCGCTGCGCGCAGCGCGGCGCGTGGTTCAGTACCGTGGTGCGAGTAAAAGCCACGATCTTCCGTAGCAAAAAAGGCTGCAAGGAGCGATGGCTCCATGGACGACAGCGCAACCCACCGAAACCGTGACTCGTCACTGGCACGCGACGTGCGCAATGTCGCGCCGGCACGGTCGGTGATGACCACGCCAGATTGTGCTGCGGGAACCAAGTCGCCCGCAGCAAGCGGCCACAAAACAAATGCGACCGACGCGCCCGTTCCCGCAGTCAGCAGCAGCGTGGCAGCAAGCAGCACCCTTCGCACCTGCACGAGCGCGCGCGGCGTGTCCGTTCTCACGACACAAATCCGGTGAACGCGATTCGGTCCGTGGATGTCTTCGGCGAGGCGGCCCCCGTGCCGCAAAAGCCGGTAGTCCCATCGAGCGATATCCTGTTCCTCGGCTGAATCAGACGGTAGCGCACTAGCCAAAAAGATATCTCAGTGCTAAGTTATTTACATACTTCACACTCAAGGAGCTCTCGTGTCCATTCGCCCCGTCAAACGCATCGTCCAAGCCAAGCCCACTATGGAGGGCGCCGGCGTGCACCTGCATCGAGCCTTCGGCTTCGGCGATACCAGCGAAACCGATCCCTTCCTCCTCTTCGACGATTTCCGCAACGATATCCCGTCGCACTACGCGGCCGGATTCCCGTGGCACCCGCACCGCGGTATCGAGACGATTACCTACGTGCTCGCGGGCAACGTCGAACACGCGGATAGTCTTGGCAACCGTGGCATGTTGGGCGCTGGCGACGTGCAATGGATGACCGCCGGTCGCGGCATCGTGCACCACGAAATGCCGATGGGTGCACCGGATGGTCGCATGCACGGCTTTCAGTTGTGGGCCAATCTTCCGTCGTCGCTCAAGATGACCGCGCCGCGCTATCAAGACGTAAAGTCACCTGACATCGCAGAAATCATTGACGACGATGGCACCGTCGTGCGCGTCGTGTGCGGTGAGTTCTGGGGAAAACGCGGACCCGTCGATGGTATCGCCGCGGATCCCGTATATCTCGATGTGACCTTACCGCCATTGGTGCACAAATCACTTCCCGTCGACGCGTATCGCAGTACATTCGCATATATCTTCGAAGGCAGCGGCTCATTCGCGAACGCGTCCGACAATGTCGGCGTGCTCACCGAACGCACCGCCGGCAACGATGATGATCTCGTACGTGACCTGAGTGGGAACCGTTCGCTGGTGCTCTTCGATACTGGCGATGCGGTCTCCGTACGTTCCGGGCCGCACGGTATGCGCTTCCTGCTCGTCTCCGGTGCACCGATCAAAGAACCGGTGGCGTGGCATGGCCCGATCGTGATGAACACAAACGCCCAGATTCAGCAAGCGTTACGAGAGCTGCACCAAGGCACGTTCATCACTCCATCGTAGTTGACACGCGGATTGTTCACGCGTGCACTACTCCTGCGCACGCCTTTCTTCACTTGCATATGCTCCGCTATCGTACGCTCGCACTTCTTGCACTCTCGTCAGCCACACTTCATGCGCAGGCGCCTGCCCCCGCCAAGAAGACCTATGAAGGCTCGGCTTCTTTCGGGTTCTCTCAGATTGGCGGAAATGCCAACGCGACCGCACTCAACGCCGTCAACAAGATCAAGTACAGTATGAAAGGCTGGGCCATCGCTCAGGATCTCGCGTTCTTCTACGGCGAGGCCGAGAATACGGTGAACGCGAACTTCTGGAACGGTGGCCTGCGAGGCAGCCGCTCGCTCACCCCCCGCCTCGATGCCTTCGTGACAGGTCGCTTTGATCGCAACGTGATTCAGGGTATCTCCCGACGGACGGAAGAAAACGCTGGTCTCGATTTCAAGGTGCTCATGCTGCCAAAGGACAAGCTCAATGTGTCAGCCGCTGGCGCCCTTTTCCAGCAAACGCTGACCCCTGGCTCATCCTCGCCGTTCAACGGCAATTTCCCCGCCGCGCGCTTTGGTGCCGATTACAAACACTTGTTCTCCGACGTCGCGTACTTCCAGCAGACCGCTGAGTATTTACCGAATCTCAGTGACACAGAGGTTTACTTTGTGAACACCGAGAGCTCCCTTGTCGCTCCACTCACAAAGGCGTTTGGTATCAAGGCGGGCTATGTCATCCGTTTCAACTCGCAGCCGCCCGTGCGGAACGCCAGGCAGTTGAAGAAGACCGACACGTTCTTCTCTACCGGACTTACCTATAGCTTCTAGCATGGCACAAAGCCGCAGTACCCTTCTCGCATGACACAGCCGCTGCTCCAGGTCACCGCGCACGGTTTGTACTGTGAAGCTGCTGATTGTTACATCGATCCATGGTCCCCGGTGCCGCGTGCCATCATCACGCACGCGCACGGGGACCATCTCGTTTGGGGGTGTGACGCGTACTTACTGGCGCAGGACGGGGGCGGTGTGGCACAAGAACGTCTTGGCCCGTGGGCCCGTGGCATCGAGACGATCCCGTATGGGGCGGAGCGCGTGATCAATGACGTGCGCATTTCCTTACATCCGGCTGGACACATTCTCGGCTCGGCACAGATTCGCCTGGAGCGTGGGGGAGAAACATGGGTTGTCTCCGGTGATTACAAAACAGATCCGGATCCAACATGCGCTGCGTGGGAACCCGTGACATGCCACACGTTCATCACCGAGAGCACGTTTGGGCTTCCCGTGTACAAGTGGCCATCCCAACGCGCCGTGTTTGATCAGATCAACGCGTGGTGGCAAGCCAATGCAGAGGAGGGTATCACATCGCTGCTGTACGGATACGGGCTTGGCAAGGCCCAGCGGCTACTCGCGGGTCTCGACCCGTCAATTGGCCCGATCCTGACGCATGGAGCCGTTGAGAAGATGACGCAGTGCTATCGTGACGCGGGGAAGGCGATGCCGCATACCGAGTACGCGACGATGACCACGAAGAAAGCGGAGTGGTCGCGTGCCATTGTCGTTGCGCCACCCAGCACTGACGGCTCCGCCTGGACTCGCCGATTCGGCACGTCACGCGCCGCATTTGCCTCGGGATGGATGCACGTGCGCGGTGCACGCCGCCGCCGCGCCGTCGATCGGGGCTTCGTGCTCTCAGACCATGTTGATTGGCCGCAGTTGCTTGGGGCCATCGAAGCGACCGGCGCCGAACGCGTGTGGGTCACGCATGGATTTACCGGACCGGTGGTACGATGGCTTCAGGAGCGAGGACTCGACGCCAAAGCGATCGACACCCGCTACGAGGGCGAACAGGATGATCGACGCACCGACGATACCACCGTCTGATGCAACGGTTCGCTGAACTCTACGACACCATTGATCAGAGCAACGCGACGACCACCAAGGTAGCCGCCCTCGTAGCGTACTTTCGCGTAGCGCCGCCCGCCGACGCCGCGTGGACCGTTTCGTTCCTGCTTGGGCGACGTCCGAAGCGCCTGGTCAAAACCGCCGATTTGCGCACGTGGTCCGCGCAGGCGGCCGAGACGCCCGAATGGCTGTTTGAAGAGTGCTATGCCCAAGTGGGCGACCTGGCGGAGACGATTTCGCTGCTCGTTCCAGACACGGGGCATGCCGATAGTCGTTCGCTCGCCTGGTGGGTGGAATCGCAACTGCTCCCGCTTGGTGGAATGCCTGCGGACGCGCAACGCGCGGCACTCCTCCTCGCATGGTCGCAACTCAGCGGCACCGCACGCTTTGTATTTAACAAACTCATAACCGGGAGTTTCCGCGTCGGTGTGTCCGATGGCCTGGTGGTGCGTGCCCTGTCGCAAGTCAGCGGGGTCGCTGCAGAAACGATTGCCCATCGCCTGATGGGGAAATGGCAAGCGAGTGACGCGTGGTACGAGCGATTAGTGAACAGCGAAACCGCCGACAGTGATTGGAGTCGACCCTATCCCTTCTTTCTCGCGCACCCGCTGACCGCAGACGTGCACACGCTCGGTGATGTGTCCGACTGGCAGGTGGAATGGAAGTGGGATGGCATTCGTGCGCAGCTCGTGCGCAGAAACGGCAAAACGTTTCTGTGGAGTCGCGGTGAAGAACTGCTGGACGGACGGTTTCCCGAAATCGAAGCAGCCGCCGAGTGGCTGCCCGACGGCACGGTCGTAGACGGCGAGCTGTTGGCGTGGCGCAACCATGCGCCGCTCCCGTTCTCTGAGCTGCAGCGGCGCATCAACCGGAAGGTGGTTGGGAAGAAACTGCTGACAGACGTACCGTGCCACCTGCTCCTCTACGATTGCCTCGAGTTCGACGGCGTCGATGTGCGAACGCAAAGCCTGCATGATCGTCGCACGTTGCTGGAGCGTGTGGTGCACGCGCTTCCGAGTGGGGCGTGTATCGGTCTGTCGCCCGTCATCGGCGCGTCCAGTTGGCCGCATGTGCTGACTGCGCGCGACGCCGCGCGGACCGCAGTCGCGGAGGGGCTGATGCTCAAGCGCCGCACATCGCCGTATGGCGTTGGACGGAAGACGGGCGATTGGTACAAATGGAAAGTGACACCGCTCACGATCGACGCTGTCCTCGTGTACGCGCAGGCGGGACATGGCAAGCGAGCGGGGCTCTTCACCGACTACACATTCGCCGTGTGGGATGGCGCCACGCTCGTGCCGATTGCCAAAGCCTATTCCGGCCTCACCGACATCGAGATTCGCGACGTGGATGCCTTCGTGCGCCGCAATACGATCGAGAAGTTCGGGCCGGTACGTACGGTAAAGCCGGAGCTCGTGTTTGAACTGGCATTTGAAGGCATTCAACGCAGCACACGACACAAGAGCGGCATCGCCGTCCGTTTTCCGCGGATCGCGCGCCGGCGAACGGATAAATCAGCCGCTGAGGCAGACTCGTTGGAGAGCGTACAGGCGCTCCTCGCGGCGCGACAATGATTGCACCAGCACCGCATGCAAGCGTATCCCCGGAGGACCGTCTCGATGCGTGGTTCGCCGCGAACGGTTGGGAGCCATTCGAATTTCAGCGCGAGGTGTGGAGCGCTTACGCCAACGGCGAGTCTGGGCTGATCCACGCCGCCACGGGTACCGGCAAAACGTACGCCGCATGGTGTGGCGCGCTGCTCGAAGCGTTGCACGAAGCGCCGACCACACGATCGGTACGAAAGCGTTCTGATTCGGCCCCGTTGCGTGTGGTCTGGATTACGCCGTTGCGCGCACTGGCCAGCGACACCGTGCAGGCGTTGCGCACGCCTGTCGAAGCGCTGGGACTTCCATGGACGATTGAATCGCGCACCGGTGATACGTCGCAAGCAGTACGTGCGCGTCAGCGGGCGCGCCTGCCGACAGCACTCGTCACCACACCAGAATCGCTGTCGCTGTTGCTTTGTCGGAAAGACGCCTCCGCACTCTTTGCTGATCTCCGTTGCGTGATCGTTGATGAATGGCACGAACTGCTGAGTACCAAGCGTGGCGTACAAGTCGAGCTGGCCTTGGCGCGCCTGCGCGCGCTGCAACCGGCCATGTGTACCTGGGGGCTGTCCGCGACGTTGGGCAATCTTGACGTCGCCGCCGACACCCTCCTCGGTCGTCGGAGTGATGGTGGTGCTGCGCCGCGCCGATTGGTCAGCGGCGTGATCCCCAAGACGATCGAGATTGAAGCGCTGGTGCCGGAAACGATGGATCACTTCCCGTGGGCCGGGCACCTGAATACCAAGCTGCTCCCTGAAGTCATGCGACGCCTTGCGCAGGCGCAGAGCGCCATCGTGTTCACCAACACGCGATCGCAATGCGAGATCTGGTTCCAGTCGATCATCGCTGCCGACCCAACCTGGTTCGAGTTCACGGCCATTCATCATGGGTCGCTCTCGCGGCGACAGCGCGATGATGTCGAAGACGGCCTCAAGACCGGACGCTACCGCGTGGTGGTCGCGACGTCGTCGCTTGACCTTGGTGTGGATTTTTCGCCAGTTGATGTGGTGATGCAGATCGGGAGCCCCAAGGGTGTCGCGCGACTGCTGCAACGGGCCGGTCGGTCTGGGCACTCGCCGGGCCGCGTGTCGCGCATCGTGTGTGTGCCGACACATGCCTTCGAACTGGTCGAGGTGGCCGCGGCGCGTGATGCGATGCTCGCTGGCGCCATCGAAGCACGGGACCCGATCGATCGACCACTCGACGTGCTCGCCCAGCATCTGGTGACACTGGCGCTTGGCGGCGGGTTCACGCGCGCCGAGGTGCTGGCCGAGCTTCGCAGCACGCGTGCGTATGCGCAGCTCACAGAGCATGAGTTGGATTGGACCCTCGATTTTGTCACGCGAGGCGGCGACGCGCTCAATGCGTACCCGGAATTCGCACGCGTGCAACGCGACGGGGAACGCTATGTCGTGACCGATCGGCGGGTCGCACTGCGCCATGTGCTCAACATCGGTACCATCGTCAGTGATGCGTCGATCACCGTGCGCTACATGACGGGCGGACGTCTTGGCACCGTTGAGGAGAGCTTTGTCTCGCGCCTCAGTCCAGGCGACCGCTTCATTTTCTCGGGCAAACCGCTGGAGTTTGTACGCCTGCGAGATCTGACCGCATGGGTGAAGAAGGCCAAGGGGAAAATCGGCGCAATCCCGCGCTGGGCCGGCGCGCGAATGCCGCTCAGTACGGAGCTCTCGCAGGCGGTGCGCGCCAAACTCGAAGAAGCGCGGGTGGGCGTTTTCGACGGGCACGAAATGCAATCGGTCAAACCGGTGCTGCTGACGCAGGCCGCGCGCAGCGTCATTCCACGTCCTGACGAATTGCTGATCGAACGATGCGAAACCCGCGAAGGGCACTATCTCTTTGTGTATCCGTTCGAGGGACGGCTCGTCCACGAGGGCCTCTCTGCGCTCTTCGCCTATCGCATCGCACAACTGACGCCCATCTCGTTTACGTTTTCGTGCAACGACTACGGGTTCAATCTGCTCTCCGCCGACGCGGCGCCCCTTGATGAGGCACTCGAGGCGGGACTTCTCTCCTCCGCGCACTTGTTGCACGACATCACGAATAGTTTGAACGCCGCCGAGCTGGCACGCCGTCAGTTTCGCGAGATTGCGCGCGTGGCCGGCTTGGTGTTTGGTGGCTATCCGGGGCAAAGCAAGTCACTGAAGCAGGTGCAGGCATCAAGCGGGCTGCTCTATGACGTGTTCGTGAAGTACGATCCGGAGAATTTGCTCGTCTTTCAGGCGCACCGTGAGGTGCTCGAACGGCAGCTTGAGGCGAGTCGACTGGGGCGCGTGTTGCAACGACTTGCTGCAGGTGCGGTGCGCGTGGTCGACGTGGAACGACCTACGCCGCTCGCCTTCCCGCTTATCGTCGACATCAGTCGTGCCAGACTCTCGTCCGAAAAGCTGGTGGACCGGGTCCGCAGAATGACCGCGGCCGCAGAGAAAAAGACCGCGCCCGGAGTTGCACACGTCCTTCGTCATCCACAACGTGACGGCAAGCGTCTCTATGGCGAGTGATCCGTTTCACGGCACCTGTGAGGTCGTCGTCGCCGGCGAGCGCGTGGTGTTGCTTCCCGAACGGGCGCTCTGGTGGCCCTCACAGCACACCGTGTTTGTGGCCGACCTGCATTGGGGAAAGGCGGCCGCATTTCGCGCGGCGAACGTGCCGGTGCCAACGGGAACGACCGGCGCGGATCTTGTACGGCTCTCGGCGCTCCTCGATCGGACCAGGGCCGCCCACCTTGTCGTCCTCGGCGATCTGCTGCACGCCCGGCATGGTCGGCACGAGGATACGCTCGCACAGATCGCACGGTGGCGTTCAGCACACGCACCCGTGGCGATGACGCTGATTCGCGGCAACCACGACACGCATGCGGGCGATCCTCCGGCCACGCTCAACATTCACTGTGTTGACGATCCACAGCAGATCGGTCCCTTCGTTGGACGACATGATCCCGTGCCACATGATGCCGGGTACGTCCTCGCCGGCCACGTCCACCCGCACGCGACCATCGGCGGTCGGGGGCGTCAGCGACTGCGGCTCCCCTGTTTTGTGGTCGGTCCACGCGTTGGGATTCTGCCCGCCTTCACAGGCTTCAGCGGGACGGGCATGCATGTCCCGCACGAAGACGATGCGCTGTATGTGATCGCCGACGATGAGGTGATCGCGCTCACCGCCTCATGACCGGAACGCGATCAGCGCACGCCCTGGTCGCCCACGCGCACGGCCGATCGCCACACCCACCAGATAAGCAGCGCCTGCAGCGGCAAGCGAAGCCACAGCGACGCTGTGTACAATGTGGGCGCGTCCGACCGCATCGCCATGGTGAGCATGTTCACGTTCGCAGGAAAGACCGCGAGCAACAACGCAATAAGCCCCCACCCGGCAGCGACACGCGTCGATCGGTTCAGCACACCGAGACCCCCAGCGATTTCGGCGGCACCGCTGACGAGCGTGGCCACGCGAGCGTTGGGTACCCACGCCGGCACGATCTGATCAAACCATGCTGGCGCCAGAAAGTGGGCTGTTCCGGCGACAATGAAGAGCATGGCAACGCCGACGGCGGGCGATCGCACTACCGTGTCGGCCACGCGTACCAGAGCACAGCGAAGTAGTGGCACACACTGCCACCAAGCACAAACAGATGCCACACCGGGTGTGTCCACGCACGGCGCTTGTCGACGTAGAATACCACACCACCCGTGTACGACAGGCCACCGGCAATCAAGAGAATGAGTCCCGCGTGGTCCATGTTCTGCGCCAGCGGTTTGATCGCAAGCACGATCACCCATCCCATCATCACGTAGATGGCCGTCGACAGGCGGTGAAAGCGACCGCTGCCAAACCAGAGTTTGAACAGCACACCAAGTGCCGCCAACGTCCAGACAATGCCAAACAGCGTCCAACCCCAGGTACCGCGGAGAACGCCGAGCGTAAACGGCGTGTAGGTACCGGCGATCAGCAGATAGATGGCGGCATGGTCCATCACGCGCAGCTTTTGCTTGAGCTCCGGATGCGGCACCGCGTGATAGAACGTGGAGGCCGCATACAGCGCGATCAACGTGGCGCCAAACACGCTCATACCGATGACCGCGGCCCGCTCGCCGTGGCTGAGCGCGGCGAGCACGAGGATTGGCATGCCGATCACGCTGGCAAGCAACCCAACGCCGTGGGTGAGGGCATTCGCCAGCTCTTCGGCTGCCGTGACCACGCGTGAGGAGCTCATGCGCGAAAGTTAGCGCCGGAAGTGATTCGCCGCTATTTCGTTGGAGAAATCGCAGCGAGCAGGCGTTCCACAAATCCGTTCACCGACGCATTGCTGTCAATCCAGCGCACGACGGCCACGACGTCATTCACCGGATCCACGTAAATGATGTTGTTGCCCGCCCCCACATGCACAAAGGCTTGCGGCGGTGCCGCTGGAACATATTGGCGATCGGTATTCACAAACCAGTTCATGTAGCCATACGTGGGCTCGGCGGCCGTCGGCGTCAGCGCCTGCGTCACCCACGCGTCCGACAGCACGCGTTCCGCCCCCCACATGCCGCGGCGCTGCGTCAACAAACCAAAACGCGCCATGTCCCACGCGTTGATCATCATGCCGCCGCCCCAGTGGCCACCGCCACTGACCGACTGCACCATGCGTCCGTCCAGCACGATCCAGGAATTGTCGTAGCCGTACCAACGCCAGGTACTCGACGCACCGATAGGATCCATGATTCGCTCGCGGAGCACTTCCGGCAGCGGCCTGCGCCAGATCTGCAACGCGGCAAGCGCCAGCACGTTCACGCGCGTGTCGTTGTACTCGTAGACGGTGCCCGGTGCGACACGCGCTCGCGTGGTCCACGTCGCGACCTGGCTGCTCGGTCGGTCCGCCCATTCGGGCTTGCCCCACAACGTCCCCTCCCAATCACTGACCTGTCGCAACAGATGATCCCATGTCAGCTGCTTGTTATGCGGACTGTCGAAGGGTCGGAGCCATTTGGCATCGCCGGGCCAGTCGGCACCAAGCCCGGTGCCATTGGGATACGCACGGAGAATCGGACCCATGGCGTGCGACACGGTATCTTGCACGCGGCGAATGCGCCCGTCATCAACGGCCAGACCAACAACGGTACTGAGAAAGCTTTTCGTCACGCTGTTTGTGATCTCTACCGCCGATGGATCGCCCCACGCCGTCACCACATACCCGCGACGGATTACAATCCCCGTCGAACCGCCGCGCGGTGCCAGTGGGCCAATCGCCGCACCAAACGGCTCACGGCCAAACGTCTGGTAGTGATTGAGCTCCAGATCACGCGGCGTCCTGCTCTCCTTCTCCATCGCGAACGCCACGGCCGCCGCTAACTTCGCGGAATCCATGCCTACGGCGCTGGGCGATCGACGTTCCCACGCACCGGCCGGTGGCACGTAAAGCGCCGACGCCGCCGTCGTCGTCGCGGAGCGTCGTGCGGCGGCTGGTGCCTGCGCCGCAGCGGGCACCACGGACGCAAGCACTCCGATCGTGAGCAGGCTTCCAGCAATCACTGACGCCGGCTTCGGCATTCGTCTCGATGTCAGCTTCACAGAATCGTGCCCTTCTTCACCACGGTGATGACACCCGGCACTTTGTTCGCCTGCAACAGCGCGTTGAAGGCGTTCACGTCACGTGTCTCCACCTGCTCGACCTCAGCCTTGAGCGCGTTCCACAGCTTCTCCAATTCCACCAACCGATCACGTACAGGTTGGGTGACGCCACTGTTGCCTTCTACCTGACCCAACAGGAATCCAAACTGGCCGTTGATGCCGTTTGCGTAGTTGATGATGTCTTGCCCGTTACCAGCCTTGGTTGTCATGCGCGGATCCAGCGCCTGCAGCTTTCCAGTCAACGCGCGACCCGCCTTGGCGATGGTATCCGGTGCACTCGTTTCCTTCGCGCGCGTCACGAAACCCTGCACCTGCGTTTTCAGATCGCGAACGCGCAAGACAGCATCGTGAATCTCCGCGATGCGTGTCGACAACACATTCGCGATCAAGTCCCGTTCCGCCACCACGGCGGCGGGGATCGTCTCCAAACGCGGATCCTGCCTGACCTCGAACGGCTGCGTACGAATCACGGGCTCACCAGCGCCACGCCACGTCATGCGCACCAAATACTTCCCGGCCGGGACCTTCGCGCCACCATCACTGGGCGCACCAAACAACAGCACTCCAGGCAACCGCGTTGGTGCCGCACGCCGCAGGTTCCAGCTGAACGCGTTGAGCCCGGCTTTCGCCATCAACTTGTTCACCGAATCACCACGCGTGGCGAAGGAACGCACCACCGCATTCTTTTGGTCGAGAAATTCGACAGTCAGTGTCACGGCCGTATCGGGCGCAGCAGCCAAACGGAAGAACACCGTCGCACCCGCCGGTGGGTTTTTGCCGGCGTTCCGCGGCGTTCCGAAACCCCCGCCACCGGCCAGCACCGCCGCGCGCGGCGCGTACAGGTGCAGCGCGACGCGCTCGATGGAATCAGCGCGCTGGCGTAACACCGACAGGTCATCAAGAATCCAGAACGCACGACCTTCGGTGGCCGCAATCAAGTCACCGTGCTTCACCTGCAAATCCGTGACGGGCACCACCGGGAAACCCGTGAACGGCATCCATTGCTGGCCGGCATCGTACGAGATGTACACCCCAGTCTCCGTGCCGGCGTACAACAATCCACGACGATCCGTGTCTTCGCGCACCACGCGCACCGGCTCGCCATCGCGCAGTCCGTTCACGATACGCGTGTAGGTGGCGCCGTAATCCTTCGAGACAAAGACGTACGGTGCGGGATCGCCCATGCGGTCTTTGCGAAACACGACATACACCGTTGCCGGGTCGAACGGCGAGATCGCAATCTCGTTCACCAGACCATCGCCCCATGCAGGTGACGTCACGTTGGTCCATGTGGCTCCGCCGTCGCGCGTGCGCTGCATCAGCCCATCGTCGGTGCCGACGTACATGGTCTTCGCATCATGGGGTGATTCTTCGATGACCACGATCGTTCCATACACTTCGCCACCGGCTCCCTCGTTGGTGATCGGCCCGCCACCCCAGCCCTGGCGCGTTTTATCATTCCGCGTCAGATCACCCGAGATCGGCGTCCACCGTTGTCCCCGATCCGTGGTACGGAACAACACGTTCCCACCGTGATACACGACCTTGTCATCGTGTTGTGAGACCTCGATGGGCGCGGTCCAGTTAAACCGGTACTTCGTTTTGTCCGTCGGCTCCGTCAGGTTCATCTCCGGCCACGGCATGATGGTGCGGCCGAGCTCTGTTTGCGCATCCAGCTCGTCGATCAATCCCTGATAGCAGCCGCCGTACACAAAACGCGGGTTCTTCGCACTCACGCCCATGTTCGCGCTTTCACACCCGGGACCTTCCTGCCAATCGCGAATACCAATGCTGCCACCATCGGTGCGGGACTTGATGATCACGCTCGAGTTGTCCTGCTGTCCCCCATACAATTTGTAGGGGAACGCGTCGTCGACAGCGACGTGGTAGAACTGCGCGGTCGGCTGATTGTCCTGTGTGCTCCAACTGGCACCAGCATCGAGCGACACCGATGCACCGCCGTCATTCGCGTTGATCATGTAGCGCGAATCCGTCGGATTGATCCACACGCCATGATTGTCGCCATGCGTCGCGGGGACGGTGGCAAAGGTGCGGCCGCCATCGATCGACTTCAGAAGCGGAGCGTTGCTGATCCACACCACGTCCGGATTGTTGGGATCGGCGGACACGTGCATGTAATACCACGACCGCGTCTGAATCAGTCGGTCCCCGGTCATCAGACGCCAATTCTTCCCGGCATCATCGGATCGATACAAACCGCCATTCTCGGCTTCCACAATCGCGTACAGGCGATCGGGATTGGCGGGTGAGACCGACACACCGATCTTGCCCATCAACTTTGGCAAGCCTTCCGTCAGACGCGTCCACGTCTCACCGCCGTCGAGCGTCTTCCAGATACCGCTGCCGGAGCCACCACTGCGCACGGTCCACGGGCTGCGTTGGTGATCCCACATCGCCGCATACAGAATGCGCGGATTGGTGGGGTCCATCGACAAGTCTGACGGACCGCTGTTGAGATTTTCTCCCTTCAACAGCTGAACCCACTTCTTGCCGCCATCGACGCTGCGATAGACACCGCGATCGCTCGTCCCCTTCCACCGATCGCCTTGCACCGCCACATACACCACATCCGGATTCTGTGGGTGCACGCGCACTGCAGAGATCTGCCGTGAGGTTTCCAGTCCGATGCGACTCCACGTGCGCCCTTGGTCGGTGCTGCGATACATGCCATCGCCATAGGTCGACGACTGCCCGCGTATCGCATGCTCACCAGTGCCAACGTATATGACGTTCGCATCCGACGGCGCTACCGCGATCGCACCGATCGACCCCGACTTGAAAAACCCGTCGGAGATGTTGCGCCAGCTGTTACCCGCGTCGTCCGTGCGCCACACGCCGCCACCCGTGTACCCGGCAAAGTAGGTCAGCGGCTGTCCAGAAATGCCCGAGACAGCGACCGATCGCCCACCGCGCCACGGTCCGACATTCCGCCACGAAAGCGCCGAGAAGGTCGTGGAATCGAGGGTCGACGGTACTGCCGCCACTGCCTTCCCTTTCGACTGACCCCAGACGGGCGTCGAAAGTACGGTCGCAGCCAAAGCACTCACCCCAACCATCAGGGCCCGCGAGCCAAATACGGTGGATACACCACAGGCAGTTACGCGTCTCATAAGGCAGGGTCGGATGAAGGGTCAAGCGCCGCACAGTACCGACAAAACTACCGACTATTTCACCACAGCACCTCCCTCTCACGCCTCGTTGTACATGCCCGTTGCTGATCCCCACGCGCTCTCCCTCCGCCGAGCCTCCGACGCCACCGCCCAACGGCTTGGGCGCGCACTGCTGGGATACCTGGTCGCCATCACCCTGATCATCACGCTGGCCCCGTTTCGTTTTGCGAGCAGCCCAGTACACGGCCTCTCCGACCTGTGGGACTGGAGCGACGTGGTCATGAACATCATCATGTTCATCCCACTGGGGTTCGTGTACCAGCTCACACGACCGGCCGGTCTCGCACTGCGTGTGCCGGTCGTGTTCCTGCTTGGTGCGGCGTTGAGTGCCTTCATCGAGGGGGCGCAGCTGTTCGCCGAGACCCGGTTTACGTCGCACGTAGATATTGTGACCAATGCCCTCGGGGCCGCACTTGGCGCATGGGGCTACACCGCGGCGGCAGGACGGATCGAAGGGGCGAATACTGTGCGGGTCATGGCGTTGGAGCTACCCCTCATGGGGCTCGTCTATCTGCTGGTGCCACTCGTCTGGCTTGCCGGGCTGGCCAGTGCCGACGGCCCGCGCGCGTGGCTCGTGCTCCCCATCGTCGCCTTCGCCAGTGGCATCATCGGCACCGTGCACGCCGCCTACCTCAAGCCGTCCCGACATGTCGGCCGCGGCTGGCTGCTCGCCGCTGCCGGCGCATGGTATGTGATCGCGCTGCTCCCGGGCGCGATACGTCAGTGGGACCTGGTTGCTGCCGGCGCGATTATCGCGATCGGTGTCGCGTGGCTCCGAAGTGTGGCCACACAGCGTTTCCGCGAACAGCACGCCAACCGCCGCTTCGAGCTCCCCACGCTACGACTCGTGCTGCCACTCTTTGCGTGCTATCTCGCGCTGTCATCGCTTTGGCCGCTGAACGCGGCCGACGGATCGTGGCAGATCACGACGGCGCTGATTCCCTTCGCACAACCGACGAAGACGGATATCTTCGTGGCGCTGGAACATGTCGCCGCGTTCACGCTCGTTGGATACATCATCGCCGAGTTTCATGGTCGCGACGTGCCGCGCTACCGCGAGGTCGCTGGTCGCGTGCTGCTCTGGGCTGGGGGCATCAGCATGCTCCTCGAGGGTGCGCGTGGCGTGCATCCGCTCTATCGTTTCAGCATTGCCATGCTTGCCTTTACGACGGTCTCCGCGCTCTTTGGCGGATGGATCTATCAGCTGCAGCGCGATCACATCAAGGCGCTGCTGAAACGACGAATGGCGCCAACGGACGAGTCAGTTGACGCCATCTTCGATGCAACCTGCGACCACGAACCTACTTCGAGCGATCGCGACGCACCGATACTTTCAGTCCTTTGATCTTCGTGGCCTTGAGCGCCGCGATGATATCCTCAGCAATCTCCTCGGGGACCTCGACGGTCGAGAACGTATCAGCGATCTGAATAGAGCCGATCGAACTGGCGTCGATACCGACTTCATTGGCGATCGCGCCAACCAGATCGCCCGGACGCATCTTGGCTTTTCGCCCCGCGCCAACCCACAGGCGCGCAACGGTCCACGGCGGAGTCGCCCGGGCCTTGGCACCCGCTTTCACGCCAGCCTTCGGTGCCGCCTTTCGCTCCGACGTTTCGGTCCGCGCGGGTCGCGCGGTGGTGCGCTCAGTGCCGCGCTCACCACCGCTCGGGCGCTCACGGAAGAACGGACGACGATCATCGTCTCGCGGCGGCCGCTCGGCGCGGACGACCGCGGCTGGAATATCCGCTTCGTCCTCGTCTTCGCGGACCTCCAGTAACTTCACCGCCGCCGCCGCGATATCCATCACATCGTACTCCTCGGCAAGCGATTCGACGATCCCTCGGAAGGGCTCGAACCCGCCGTCGATCAACGCTTCCCGCAAGGTGGCGCGCGCCAGTTCGAGGCGCCTCACCCGGAGATCTGCAACCGTAGGGACGGTCGCGATTTCAATGCGCTGTGCAGTGGCACGTTCGATGTTGCGCAGCAATCGATGCTCACGCGGCTCGGCAAACGTAATCGCCACGCCTTCACGACCCGCACGACCCGTGCGCCCGATCCGGTGCACATACGACTCGGCATCCACCGGCACGTCGAAGTTCACGACGTGCGAGACGTGCTTCACGTCGAGTCCGCGCGCCGCGACGTCGGTCGCAATCAGCAGATCGGTCTTGCGACCGCGGAACTTCTGCATCACGCGATCGCGCTGATCCTGAGACAGGCCACCATGCAACGCTTCGGCGCGGATCCCGCGACCGATCAAGGTCTCGGTCAGCTCATCCACTTCGGTGCGCGTGCGACAGAACACGATCGCCGACGTGGGGTGTTCCAGGTCCAACACGCGGGCCAGTGCGCTCATCTTGTGCGCCCGTGGCACCATGTAGGCCACCTGACGGACGCGTGCCGCCTCACCATCGGGCACCAGTTCGCGATCAATGGTGATCACCACCGGATCTTTAAGCTGCCGCTTGGCGATCGCCGCAATCCGTGGCGGCAGTGTCGCCGAGAAGAGCGCCGTCTGCCGCGTCTTGGGTGTTGACTCGAGAATCGCTTCGAGATCTTCGGCGAAACCCATGTCCAACATTTCATCGGCTTCGTCGAGCACGACCGTTCGGATGGAACCGAGCACCAGCGTCTTCCGACGAATGTGGTCGAGCGCACGGCCTGGCGTGGCGACGACCACGTCGACGCCGCGCTTGAGCGCGCGAATCTGCGTCTCCATCGAAGCGCCGCCATAAATCGACAGCACTTGAACACCGAGTGGCTTGCCATACCGATGTACGGCTTCGGCAACCTGCATCGCGAGCTCGCGCGTTGGAACCAACACAAGACTGGTGGTGCGTTCGCCGGGACGTGCCTCTGGATTTACGCGATGCAACAGCGGCAGCGCGAATGCGGCCGTCTTACCCGTTCCGGTTGCGGCTTGCGCCAACACATCGCGGCCCGCGAGCAGCGGCGGAATGGTTGCCCGTTGCACCGGGGTCGGTTCTTCGTACCCCAGTGTCGCGAGTCCGTCGGATACTCGTCCATCCAGCCCGAGCGAGGCAAAGCCAAGATCGAGCAATTGTTCAGTTGGTTCGTTCACGTCGTTTGCAGGAGGTCGTCCATCAGCGAGAACACGGTCTCGCGCGCGGTCGGGTTCTTCAGTGCGCCAAACGTGATCGCGAGCCGATCGTTGTCGTCCAGCAGTTCGCGCGTGCATCCGTTCAACGCGTCACGCGCCGCAGCGCGTTTTTCGTCGGTCAGCAGCGCCGACGCACGCGGGAGAAACTCAATTTTTGGTCCACTCCCACGCATAGGACGGGCGGCCCAAAACACCGCATTGGAGCCAACGCGCTGAAAGCTGACCACACCGGACGCTGATTCGTCGGTGCGAAATTGTAACTGTTCCGGACGTGCCAAGCTCCATTCGATGAGAGCATCAAGCACGGCGGTATAACGGGGGCGATCGGAGCCTGCGGTGTCCCGGTTCATCGCGGTGATGAACGCGTCGCGGGCAATGTGTATCGTACGAGTCATGGAATCCTCCTAAGCTCTGGAGTAAATCTAGCACCTTTGAGGCTCGGAGTGTCCCGAAGGGATCCCGTCGGGTCGCGATCGTCCACATATCTTTCAAAATGCCTCTCGTTTCCGACGGTGACTCATCGCCCTTCGTCGTGCGCCGCTCAGCCATTCAAGGTATGGGCGGATTCGCCACGCGTCACATTCCTGCTGGTGTACGACTCGTCGAATACGCCGGTGAACGCATCTCACCGGCCGAGGCCGATGCGCGGTATCCCGACGAGAATTTTTCCCGACATCACACATATCTGTTCGCCATCGATGATGCGGTCGTGGTCGACGCCTCGGTGGACGGTAACGACGCCCGGTTCCTCAATCATTCATGTGCGCCGAACTGTGACGCGGTTATAGATGAGGGCCGGATCTGGATTGAGACCCTGCACGATATCGAGCCTGATGAAGAGCTTGTCTACGATTACGCCTACATCCTCACTGAGCGACACACGCCAGCAGCAAAGCGCCGCTACCCCTGCGCCTGCGGCGCCATCACCTGTCGCGGGACCATCCTCGGCAAAAAGCGCTCTTAGCCGATAGATTTTATCGGCATTAGGTTATTGTCAACTGTGCGAGGGACCGCTGCGTAGTTTGCGAAGCGCGGTGCTCGCCTACCGCTTCTTGTTTTCTTTCCTGGAGATCGCATGCGCATTTGGTCCGTTGTCGTTGCCGGAGTCGTTCTGAGCGCTGGAGTCGGGTGCGCGCGAGGCAAAACGGAGCCGCTGGCGGCAGCACCGGTTCCCACGGCTACGCAGCGCCCTGCTGGAGCCCAACCGGGTGCCCCTGCCACTGTCCGTCGCGCCCCGCAGCCGCCCAATTGGGAACGACAGGATTCCGTGCGTCGCGCCCTTGTCGCGCAGGTGCTGCAGTCGATCGCCGGTCGCGAGAACGAGCCCGCAGGCAAGGTGTTCAAGAATGTGCAGCTCAACAAGACCATGCCCGCCAAAGAATTCCTGGACATGATGAACGAACAGTACGGACGCAGCATCGGCGCGAGCTGCACCGGCTGTCACACCAACACCAACGTGGCCGGTGTGCTGAACGTGGACTGGGCCGACGACGAGCCCAAGAAGAAGCAGATCTCGCGACAGATGGAGCGCATGACGCAGAGCATCAACAAGGATCTGGCCAAGGTCAAAGAACTCGACCAGCCGTTCCCGAAAGCCACCTGCGTGATGTGCCATCGCGGCGCCGAGCACATGCCCAACACGATGGAGCCGCTCAAGAATTCTGAATCACCGCCAACGCGTAAGCGCTGATAACGCATACACGGATGGTGCACGCGCCGATAATGCAATCACCAACCGCGCAAACGCGCTGCGGCGCCCTCAGCGCGTAGTTGCCCCATCCATACCGATCGCGCGCATCATGACGCGATCGGTTTGCCGGTCTGTGCCGAGCAGAAAATGCTGGTGCCCTACGCCAGCGAAACCGCATTTCTCGTAGAACCTGATGGCTCGCAGGTTTCGCTCCCAGACTCCAAGCCAGAGCGTGCGTCCGCCGCCGCCGACCGCAGCGTCTATGCACGTTCTCATGAGCTGTGCGGCCAACCCACGACCATGATGCTGGTGGCCAACATAAAAGCGCTGGAGCTCCACCGGCGCCTCCCCCTCCACGAGCGGGCTCTCTGATCCTGCTCGCAACAGCGCATAGGCGACAATCGCCTCGTGGTCGTGCGCCAGGAGATACGTCGTCGATGGATCCTCGATCTCGTGCCGCTGCAGCGCCGCACTGAAGGCCGTCGGAAGATACAGCGCGAGGTCGGCTGGGGTATTGTCCGCCGCAAAAGTCTGTACGAACATCCGTTCGGCGGCGGCGGCGATTTCCGCCGCGTCCGCCTCAGTGCCGCGCCGCATGGGCCACGCCGCTGAAGGCCGCAGTTCAGGCAACATCGATCACGACATGGCGTACCGCATTGTTCCCATACCCGAGCCGATTCCACTCAATCGTATCCGGCTGCGTTGCGCCACTCGCGTCGGTCGCGCGACTGCGCAACACGAAGCGACCGGCGCGTGGGAGCTGCATCGCGATGTGGAATGGCGTCCACGCGTGCGTCGATGCGGGGGCACCAAGCGCGGCGGATTGCCACTGCGCACCGCCGTCAAGACCAACGTCGACCTGGGTGATCGCACCCTCTCCCGACCACGCCCATCCGTGCACATCAATGCTGCGCCCGCTGGCCGCGCCATCCACCGGCGTGGTAATGATCGACTTGACGCGCATGCGCGTCACCGGCTCCACCCCATGCGCGTTCTCGTAAACATAACGCTGCCGCTGAAAGTACCCGGTGTACGGCGCACGGAGCAGCTCGATATGCGTGAGCCACTTCACACTGGCCATGCCGTACCATCCGGGCACCGCCAGACGCACTGGCGCACCGTGATCGGCCGCGAGTGGTGCGCCGTTCATGCGCAGCGCGAGCAGTGTTTCCGGTCGGAGCGCTTGAGCGAGCGGGAGCGAGCGTGCAAAACGCACCACGCCCTCGGCATCCTCACGCGGCCCCGCATCGGCGGCGGTGAAGAGCACTTCAACGACGTCATCGAGTGGAGTGACCGTGCGCAGTACGTCGCGCAGTGACACGCCCGACCACGTCATTGTTGACAGCGCCCCATGTCGCCACGGCTCGCCGACCGGCAGTGGGTGCATACCCAAGCGGTCATTTCCCGCGCATTCCATGGTGGCCGAGAGAGACCGTTGTGGCATGCGTTCCAGCTGCGCTCTCGTGACACGGCTCTCACGCTCTACAGCACCGTGGATCACGATCTCGTGCTCACCCGAGAGCGCCGGTACGCCGAAATTTGTCCGGACGTAACTGAGCGCCGTCGGTGTGATCGCACTCCCCAATGCGGACGGCGGGCTCTCGGCGTTGTACGGATCGCGGCGAATCACCTCCAGGTCGTGTGGCATGGCACGATCTGGCGTCATGAAGTGCGTCGAGGTTTTCGCGACTTCGTGCGACGCGCGACGGCCACCGCGTCTTCTGCCCACTGGCTCAGGGCATCGCGATCCTCGATCACGTCTGCCGAGACTTCATAGTACTGCATCATCTCACCACCGTCCCCAAACGGGCGAAAGGGACCCATCCCAAGGGCTTCAAAGCCTGGACGCGTGACACCGTCGACCTTGAAGTACAGCGTGTCGTTATCGAGCAGTGCAAAAAACTGATCTGCGCTGTACACGCCAACGCCTCCGAACATGCTGCGGGCTCGAACACCTGGCAGCACGGCACCCAGTTGCTCGAGGATGAAGGCGCGATAGTTCTCGCTGACAGCCATCATGGGCTCCGAAAGAAAGACATACGCGTCTACCCGGCGTGCAGCGGCCACGTCTCGACCGTCCCGGACAACGACACGCCCGGAAGATCGAGATAGATCGTGCCGTCGGTCATCGACAACGTGAAGGTCATCCGTCGCTCCAGTTGCTCGCAGAACGCACTGATCAACGCGCGATCGATTGCATACAGCGGGATGTCCCCAGCCCGATGGATCTTTTCGCCCGCCAGTTGACGCTGCACCTGCAACGGATCCCGATGCGTATACACCGCCACGCGCGGCGACGCCTTGGACGCTTTGTGCAGCCGAGCGGCGTCGGGTGCACCGATCTCGATCCACACGCGCAGTGCGCCGGTGAGGTCACGCACAGCGACGGTGGGCTCGTCAGGATCCGACACCCCTTTCGAAAAGACGATCCCTTCGGCGTATTCAAGACAGTACGCAAACAGCCGCGCCGTAAAGTATTCCGGCGACTCCGACGGATGCATGGCGACGCGGAGCGCCAACGTTTCATATACGCCGCGGTCCACGTTCGACAAGGTGATATCGAACGTGTAGACCGTCGAGGTCAGCGCCATGACACGTGGTGGCCACGCCGGGGGTCACGCCGGGGGTCGGGCCGGGGGTCACCGCACATGCGTCAACCAGCCAAAGGTGTCAGCCGCACGGCCATGCGCGATATCCAGGAAGGCTTTTTGCATGTGCTTCGTGATCGGCCCCACCGTTCCCGAGCCGACCTTGATGTGATCAACGCTCCGCACCGGCGTGAGCTCGGCGGCGGTTCCGGTGAAGAACACCTCGTCAGCCGTGTACAACATTTCGCGAGGAATGGCCTGCTCGCGCACCGTGAGCCCTTCGCGAGCCGCGAGGGCAATGATGCTGGCTCTCGTGATGCCGGCCAGGAGCGTGCCGTCCAGCGGTGTGGTAAGGATCACCCCATCAGCCACGAGAAACACATTCTGCCCCGAGCCTTCGCTGACCATGCCACTCGGGCTCAGGGCGATGCCCTCGGCGAACCCGTTGGCCAACGCTTCCATCTTGATGAGCTGGCCGCTCAGATAGTTGCCCGCAACCTTGGCCAGGGAAGGAATGGTGTTGGGCGCCAGACGGCTCCATGACGACACGCAGGCGTCGACGCCATTCGCCAGTGCTTCATCACCCAGGTATGCGCCCCACGGCCAACAGGGGATGTATGTCTCGATGGGACTGTCGAAGGGGACCATGCCCGACGCGCCATATCCACGCAGCACCATGGGACGGATGTAGCAGGATTCGACGGCGTTGCGCACGACGAGTTCGCGCGTTGCCGTGATCATGTCGTCGATGGAATACGGCAACTCCATCCGATAGATCCTGACCGAATTTTTCAGGCGTGTGAGATGCTCGCGGAGCCGAAACACGGCTGGGCCCTGCGACGTGTTGTAGCAGCGAATGCCCTCAAAGGCCGCTGAGCCGAATTGCATCGAGTGGCTGAGCACATGCACCTGAGCCTCGGACCACTTGATGAACGCGCCGTCACGCCAGATCCACTCAGTTGCGGAGATACCGCCCATACGAAAACTCGGTAAAGGTGAGAGAGAAAGCTACAACAGCGCGTTGAAGGTGCCGCCGTCAACCAACACCGCCTGACCGGTGATGAACCCCGCGCGATCGGATGAGAGAAACGCAATCGTCGCGGCCAGCTCGTCCGGGCGCCCCAACCGTCCGGCGGGCGTCTGCGCTACCCATCCGGCATACACGGCATCACGCGTCGCGCCCGTTCGCGCCATGGTCGCTGCGGCCAAGCCCTCCAAGCGCTCCGTCGCCGTGAATCCGGGAAGCACCGTATTCACCGTGACACCATCGCCAGCGACCTCGTTGGCCAGCGTGCGTAGATATCCCGTGACGGCCGCGCGGAGGCTGTTGCTGAGCACCAACTGCGACACCGGCTGTTTCACCGCAACCGACGTAATGCTGATCACGCGGCCCCACTTCCGTTCGCGCATGCCTGGTACGAACGCACGGGTGAGCTCGACGACGCTGCGCAGCAGCAACTCACTGGCGCTGCTCCATGTACTCCACTCGTGCCCCATCGCGGGTCCGGTTGGCGGTCCACCGGTGTTCGCGATCAGGATGTCGACATGCCCGTAGCGCGCTGTGGTCTGTTCGACGACATGCGCGATACCCGCCGCGGTGGATAGATCCGCGACCATCGTAAGCACGGTGGCGCCGAGTGCTTCAAGACGCACACCGGCAGCGGCAATCGCCGTCGCGTCGCGCGAACAGATCGCCAACACGCACCCCTCACGCGCGAACTCTTCGGCCGCTGCATAGGCAATGCCTTTGCTGGCACCACACACCAGCGCGACTTTCCCGCGAATACTGAGATCCATAACTCAGCGCGTCCCGCGCAGGTATGCGTCGCTGCCGTCCAGCCAGTCCTGGCGCGGCGGATTGAACACGTCCACATCGAGCGTGTCTTCCAGCGCTTCGGCCCGATGGCGCACGTTGCCCGGGATCACCAACACCTCGCCGGCCCGAACATCCACATACGTGTCACCCGGTGTATCAGCATGCGCGCCGATCCAGAAGCGCAGCACCCCTGATATCACATAGGTGAACTGTTCGTTGTGATGATCGTGCGCCACCACAATGGCGCCTTTCTTGAGATACACGTGCGCCAGCATCATCCGCTCTGAGGTAATCAGGCGGCGACCAATCAGCGGAGTGAGTTGCTCGAGCGGAAGACTGTCCCACGCGTGATGACGAACGTCTGACATGGCGGTACTCGAAGTGAGTGGTAACGGATGTGGGAACGGATGACGACCTGATGAGGATCGTCTGCGGCATATCGCGGTCTGCTACAGATCCTGCAGATACACCGCGCTATGTGCGTATTTGGGCTGCATCGCTTCATCCACAAGAAACCTCGCCAGCGCCGTGCGCGATAAGTGGCTGCTCACGCCGACCGAAAGCGTAGCACTCGCATTGTACGTCTTGCTCTCGGCATCGGTCAGCCGCGGCGGCTTGATGACGGTGTACGACAGCGCGCTCGCACGCACCAACCGTTCTTGTTCGTCGCGATCGTCCATCACCTCAGACTGCCCGGCCTTGCGCACGCCAAAGGACATCAACTTCATCGCTAACGAGACGCTGCGCGGCTGATCGCCAATCATCGCACCCGTCACGCACAACAGGCGCGGCACCTCCTGGGTTCGCATGCTGGCGATGATCGCCTTGGTGGTGGACGCACAGAACACCGTGCGCGCGTCGGGACGCGGTCCGAAGAGAATCACCGCGGCATCTGCCCCACGCAACACCTCGCGAACCGCCGTGGGGTCGGTCAAGGCACCGACCACCACCGTCGCGGTGTCCGGCGTCAACTCGGACGGCTTGTTGCGGTAGTGCAACCGCTGATACAACCCCGCTTCGGCGGCGGCCCGTACGAAGGCATGTCCACTGCGTCCCGACGCGCCAAACACGGACACAATCATCGGCCCGCCGCGGCGATCGAGTCGGCCAGCCTACGAGCGCTCGCGTATGAGGCACCGTCCGGACGCCATGTGGTGAGCGAATCACTGCCGCGATACCCAAACCGCAGGCCGTTGCACACGACCCACCGGTCGGCGTCCATGGGAATCACGTCCCACTCCAGCACATCGCGACGGATGCGTTCGCGGGCCACGAATCGATCGCTCACCCGTCGATCCACGTCCTGTTCCGCGACCGTGATCACTTCCGCGCGACCGACAATCGTGTCTCCGCGCGCTTCAAAGGGCAACAAGGTGTATCCGGCGAGAAGCGTGCCTGGGAAATACGCCTGATCGTCATCACCACAGTCGCCTAAGCTATCGAGCGCGGCCTGATTGCGCTGCGTCTCACGTGACGCATCGAGAAAGGAGCGCATCGCGTGTTGCGCGGCCACTACGGTGGCCGAGTCGGGTGACGTGGTCATGCCGTTCGTCGCTATCGGTGGGCGGGAAGGTGCGCGCGAAGTGTCAGCTGGTATGGACTCGCCGCGACAGGCCGGCAGAAAGGTGCAAAGCACTGAAGATCCGATAACCGCGCTGATACGCATCCTGCAACTTGCACGCCGGGCCACCACTTGTGAACACCCTACGGCTCTGTCGAGACAAAAACCACCTGACCACGTGTCGCGTCCATGAGTGCGCGGCGAAGCCCCACCACATGTTCTTCCGGGCAGCGCAGCTGTATGCAGACATCGACGCCGAATGTCTGGTCGACCAGGTCGGCTTCAAAGGTCGGCAAGATGTGCTGCAAGCTGTCGATGGCGGGGTAGCCGACACGCACGGTAAGATCGCACCGCACCACATGGAGCGCCCGCGGCGCGCTCTCAAGTGCCAGTTGCACCACGCCACCGTAGGCCTTGACCAGGCCGCCCGTGCCAAGCTTGACGCCGCCGTAATACCGGGACACCACGGCCGCGATATCCCCCAGACCGCAGTGTTGCAAGACGGTCAGCATCGGGCGTCCAGCCGTCCCGTGCGGCTCTCCATCGTCGCTCAGTCCAATCCGATCGCTACTCCCAGGTGGCCCAATCACGTAGGCCCAGCAGTGGTGTGTCGCATCGGGCAACGCGTGAGCGATCTCGCGCACAAACGCCTGCGCTTCGTCGACAGTGCTGACCGGGGCAATCAAGCACAGAAATCGACTTCGATCGATGACCTGCTCGGCGGAGTGACGCGCCGCGGGGATGGCATACCGTGGCGTCGGGACTCGTTGCTCACTCACATCACCGCCGCGCGACGCCGCACCACCAACGGACACGTCGCTGACGACAATGCACTACCCTCGACAGTGCACGGCGCTCGACAGTGCACGGCGCTCGACAGTGCACGGCGCTCGACAGTGCACGGCGCTCGACACTACGATCGCGGCCCGCCGCTGCGCCCACCGCCGCTCGATCCACTCCCCCCACTACTCGGACGACGCGGACCTCCGCGGCTGGGCGTGCCCCGTGCCGGAGCGCCACGCGCCGGTGCCCCACGGGCTGGTGCACTGCCCGACTGCGCGCCTCCACTCGGCGCGGACTCCGCATACGGCGAACTCTTCGCCGCGGGCCGCGAGGCGGCTTGACGCGACCCCGACCCCGATCCCTGCGCCGTTTCGCGACGGGCGACTTTGGCAGCCGCGCGAGCGCGGTCTTCCGACTTCTTCTTGCGAATCTCGGCGATCCGTTCAGCCAGCGGGACTTCGAGACGTGCCTGAGGCTTGGCCGAATAATCAAAGCCGGAGACCGTCACGCGTGGCAACTGCTTCCCAATGGCGCGTTCGATCGACCGCAGATCGCCCTCTTCCTCAGGCGAGACAAACGTAAACGCTTCACCGGTGGCTTCGGCACGGGCCGTACGACCCACACGGTGGATGTAGTCTTCTGCGGCCAACGGTACGTCGAAGTTCACGACATGCCCCAGCGATTCAACATCGATACCGCGTGCCGCGATGTCGGTGGCTACGAGCACTTGATACTCACCGTTCTTGAAGCCAGCCAGGGCCTGCGTGCGTTGCGATTGCGAGCGGTTCCCGTGAATTCGCTCGGCTTTAATCCCATTCGTGACGAGCTGCGAGGCCAACCGATTCGCGCGATGCTTCGTCCGCGTGAACACCAACGCCTGCGGCATATCACCACGCTTGAGCAGCTCGACCAGCAGCGCGCTCTTGAGCTCCTGCGCCACTGGGTACAGCGCCTGCGTAATGCCCTTGGCCGGTGCCGATTGCCGCTGAATGTTGAACGTCACCGGGTTGTTCAGCATCTCTTTCGACAACAACGCGATCGGCGCGGGCATCGTAGCGCTGAAAAACAGTGTCTGACGCTTCTTGTTGGGCAAATGACGCAAGATCTTCTTGATCTCGGGGAGGAACCCCATGTCCAGCATACGGTCCGCCTCGTCCAGCACAAGAAACTCCAGCTGATCCAGCTTCGCGTACGGTTGCCGAAAGTGATCCAGGAGTCGGCCGGGCGTGGCGACCATGACATCAACACCCGTGCGGAACGCGTGCTCCTGTGGCCCCATGCCCACGCCGCCAAACACGGCCGCGCCAGTCAGCGCGGTGTGCGTTGTAACATCGTTCATGCTTTCGTGAATCTGCGCCGCCAACTCACGCGTGGGCGTAAGCACCAGCGCGCGCGTGAAACCACGCGGCTTGGCCATCAGCTGATGCAGGATGGGAAGCAGGAAGGCGTACGTCTTGCCGCTGCCGGTCATGGCGCAGGCAAGCAGATCGCGACCCTCGAGGGCCGACGGAATCGCATCGGCCTGAATAGGCGTGGGCCGAGCAAAGCCCAGATCCTTCAGGCCGCGCTGTAAACTGGGGTCCAGCGCGAAGCTGGCAAATGTCGGTGTGGCGGTCAAATACAGGTCCGGTTCATAAGTAAGTAGGTAAGATCGCTCATTACTCGTCCTATTGGCAGTGCGGCAATTCGTTTTCCGTAATATCTTTCGCAAATGTGCAGTAAGTACGGCGCGCGAGCAGCCGATACTGCCCCCCTTTTCCCGCCTACATGCCCGGTCGTCGTGTCACACTGAAGGACATTGCTCGGCACCTTGGCCTCTCACTGCCGACCGTGTCCCGCGCACTTGCCGATCACCCGGATATCAGCGAAGCGACCAAAGCGCGGGTCCGTGAGTCGGCGCAGGCCATGCACTACATCCCGAATTTTCGGGCGCGCTACCTGCGGGCCAAGAATTCGCGGTTGCTGGCCCTGATCCTGCCGGAAATGAACAGCTACTTCTTTCCGTCACTGATCACCGGCTCCAGCAAGGTGGCGCAGGACAACGACTATTCGCTCATTGTCTTCCAGTCGGACAACTCGGTTGTTCAGGAGCAGCGACTGCTGGAGTACTGTACGCACCTGTCGGTTGACGGTGTGCTGCTCGCCTTATCGGCGGAAACCACCGATCTCTCGCATCTCACCATGCTGTATGACTGCGAGATTCCGGTGGTGTTGCTCGACAATACGATTGACACGACGAAGTACTCGACCGTCACGATCGACGATCAGGATGTGGGACGCGACGCGGCCGCCTACCTGCTGGATCGTGGACACCGTCGGATCGTTGGCGTGTTCGGCGATCAGCGGCAGCGCATCAGCGCCATGCGGCTGCGCGGCTTTCGGCAAGCGCACGCCGAGCGTGGGATCAAAATTGCGGACTCGCAGATCGCGCGGATCTCGAGCACCGAACCGCTCGAGACGGCGGTTGACCGCGCGTTGGACACGCACCGCGACACGACGGCCGTGTTTGCGATGACCGACGAAACACTCATGCGCTCGCATTACACGCTGATGCGCCGAGGACTTCGCGTGCCCGACGATGTGTCGTTGCTGGCCATCAGTGATGGGCTGGCGCCGGCGCTGCTGCATCCCAACGTGACGCACTACCGTCATTCGGGTACCGAGGTTGGCGAGCGGACCGCGCACATCCTGATCGGGCTGATCGCGCATCGTTCTGACGCGATGATGGATGTGCGCATCCGTACAACGCTGGTGGAACACGGAAGCGTGCGCACGCTCACGTAAAGATGCCGCAGTGACGCGGACTACCTTCGTGGCACGTGATCGAAGCGCTGCCCACGACGACGGGGATTAATCACAGAGTTCACGGAGGGCACGGAGGGTGGGTAATCCTGGCCTCCAGGCATTCTATTGGCGCTGCATTCTTTTCTTGTGGATCGATGGTGCGAGGGCGCGCCTCCGTGGTCTCCGTAAACTCTGTGACTAGGGCCTGACTAAGGCTGCTCTGCTCGCCACCGCTCCAGGGCCTCGACCCGCTGTTCAAGTGTCGCCACGACTGGCGCCGCAGAAGCCGACGCCGCTGCCGGTGTCACGGTATGATTGCCGCCGCTCAATCGCGCTGCGGTCGACACGCCGCTGCGCACGCTGATATTCGGTTGCGCGGGTCCGGCTCTCGCAGGCCGTGCCACGCCGCGTGTCGCAAACGCCAGGACGGCGCGACCGATTGGCCCCGTCCAAAACGCGTTGAACAGCCACTCGCCAACCGGGCGGCGCAACGGGGTGCGCAGGACCGACACGATCGAGATGCCACGCATCACGAACGCTGAGTACAGCATCAAGATGCCCGGCCGCGACACCCGAAACAGTCCCGGACGGTACTCGGTGCGCATTGCGGCCTGGACCAACTCCTCAAGCACAAACGACAGGACAAACACCCCCAGCATGCCGACGAGCTGCTTCCGCCGCCGCGACACCACCGCCGGATCTGCCCGCAACTGGGCACGCTCTGCCGCACGCTCAGAGGCAAGCTCACTCAACCCTTTCTGAATCTCGGCGAGCCCAAAACCGCGCACTGCGAGTCGTCGCGCCATTTGCACGCTCTGCGCTGTTCGACCCCACAGCACGGCGCCAAACAATACCATCGGCAGGATGCGCTCGAGATCGAAGCGGATGTCGATGGTGCGATCAAGGTAGAAATAGAACAACGGGCCAACAAACGCACTGCCCATCAAAATGAAACCGACCTGTCCGAGCTCGTCCGCAAACAAACGCACCGGCAAGGGGATCTCGGCACCACGTAACGCGGTGTTATCGACTGCCTCCACCAACGACTCTGCGGTTGCAAAGCGGTCGGCGGGATCTTTCTGCACACACCGATCAATCACCGCCGCTAAGGACGCTGGCAAATCCGGCCGACGCTCGGCGATCGGTGGCACGGCTTGCGTGAGTTGCTTGACCAGGACTTTCTGCGTAGTTTCCCCACTGATCGCGAGCTCACCGGTCAGCGCAAACCACGCCACCAGCCCCAACGCGTACAGATCACTGCGCCCGTCAACCACGTCACCGCTGGCTTGCTCAGGGCTCATAAACTCGGGCGAGCCGACGACCTCGCCCACGCGCGTGAGGCCGGGTGCGGCAGCGGCGGCGGAGGCGTTTGAGATCGTGCGCGAGATCCCGAAGTCCATGACCAACGCGCGACCCGTTGCGCGCTCAATCATGATGTTGTCGGGTTTGATATCCCGATGGACCACGCCACGCCCGTGCGCGTACGCCAACGCATAGCCGACATCTTGCAACATACGCACCGTCTCGCGCACCGAGAGCGGGCCAGCGCGCTTCACGATGTCGGCAAGGCTTTCGCCTTCCACATAGCCCATCGCAAAGGCCAGCAGCCCTTCGCGATCCTCGATACTGAACACCGGCACGATATTCGGATGCGAGAACGACGCAGCCGTGCGCGTTTCCTGCAAAAAGCGCGCGCGTAAATCCACCTGCGATACAAACTCGGCCGGCAGGACTTTGAGTGCGACCGGCCGATCGAGTTGGAGATCACGTGCGAGGTATACGGCGCCCATGCCGCCACGCCCAAGGAGACGCTCAATCGCATATCGATGACGCAACTGCGTGCGCAATGCGGTCAGCCCGGCGTCACCCGCGCTCATCGCTACTCCATCGCGAATTCACGCGCATGAGCGACCGCGAACGCAAAAGTTTTCGCCCGACTGCGCGTCTCCATCACGTCGGCCACGCGTTCCAGACGCGCCGGCACGGACAGAATCTTCTCCTGTGCCTTACGGCCCAGTTCGTTCAGCCCTTCGATCTTGTCGATCGCCCAGAATGTGATCAGGTCTTCGACGATCTTGAGATAGTCACGCGGTCCATAAATGCCAGCGCGACGAATTACGTCCGCCATCTCGCGGAAATGCGGCATATTGATGCCGGGCATGTCAATCGACGGCATGATCGCCGCGGCAGACAGCATCGCACGATTCGGATCACGCTTGAGGACGCCGGCAAAAATTTCGCGATAGAACACGTAATGACGCGCTTCTTCCTTGGCGACGTTCGACAGCACCGTGCCGATCAACGGTTCGTACTCGCCGGCCAGCTTGCCGGTGTTCGAGTGACTCACTTGCGTGGCGCGCTCTTGCAGCGAGGTGTACACAAAAACGCGATAAGGGTCTTTGTCCCACGCGGGCTCAAATCCGGCTTTGAGGTATTCAAACTGCATGCGCTCAAGGACCGGATTATCCAGGATGCGCGTATCATGCATGTAGTCATGGAGAATGGCGCCATGCCGGTCTTCTTCGGCGGTCCAGAGGTTGGTCCAGCGCGACCAAAAGGAATCGCTGCCCAAATACACCGCGAGCAACCGGTGGAAGTGCGGCAACCCTTCCTCGGTCAGCAGGTTCAGGACCAGCGCGACGCGACCAGGCATGCTGATGCCACGCGCCCGGTCCCGCAGCTCCTGGAAGTGCTGGTCTGGATCGGTTTCCGGCGGCGGGGCAAGGACTTCACTTGGAAACCAGAGAATGCGCTTGGCCTCGTGCGCAATCATCAGCTCGTTGACCTCGGGTTCGAGGTCGGCGAGCACTTCCATCTTGGCGATCGTTTCGGCGTTCGGAATGTGCATGTTCGGGGCAAAAGTTGGCGAGCCGGCGTCGCGAATAGTGAACGCAGAACCGCCGACGGCTGGTGAAAGCTAGCACCGGACGCGGCAGTCGTCAGCACGGCGGGTGAAGTGGCTTTACTTTACGGCCATGGCTACCGAACCCAGGAAAAAACCGAAGTACGACACCAAACGCGCCTGGGCGGAAGCTCGCGCGCTCGTCTATGAGCACCGCAAGTCTGTGAGCATCGGTCTGGCGCTGATGGTGGTGAGCCGAGCGACCGGATTTGTGCTGCCGTATTCCACCAAGTTTGTGCTGGACGACGTGTTGCCGAATCGCGATGTCAAACTGCTGGGATATATCGCCCTCGCCGGCCTGGCGGCAACCATCATCCAGTCGATTACTGGGTACGCGCTGTCGCAAGTGGTCAGCGTGGCGGCGCAACAAGCGATCGCGCGGTTGCGAGAGGAGGTGCAAGGGCACCTGATCCGCTTGCCGGTGCGCTACTTCGACAGCGTAAAGAGCGGCGCGCTCGTCTCCCGTGTGATGAACGACCCTGAAGGCATTCGCAATCTGATCGGGACCGGGCTGATCCAGTTGACCGGTGGCATTCTGAGCGCCGTGGCGGCGCTTGGCGTGCTCGTCTATCTCAACTGGCGCCTCACGCTCGCGACGGTGGTGTTTCTCGGGTTTTTCGGCGCGGGCATGAGCCTCGCCTTCAAGCGGCTGCGCCCGATTTTTCGTGAGCGCAGTGGGCTGACGGCCGAAGTCACAGGACGCCTGACAGAAACGATTGGCGGCATCCGGCTGATCAAGGTGTACACGGCGGAAGAACGCGAGAAGGCGGTGTTTGGTGCCGGCGTCCAGAAGTTATTTCAGAATATCGCGAAGACCATTACCGGCACCTCACTGACCGGTACGCTCGGGCTCGCGGTCGTCGGCGTC